>JAEEGH010005934.1_pt1 | contig 30262 bp, 9 predicted proteins | sample 9134181 | NCBI WGS metagenome assembly JAEEGH01 (sample SAMN16246544, study PRJNA631951) | gut metagenome | biome: gut microbiome; feature: rumen; material: DP-attached | host: Bos | place: Iran: Karaj | collected 2018-10
GGGGTCGTGATGCGGGGGGGGGGGGGGGGGGGGGGGGGGGCGCGCTAGAGTCAGCCATCCAGGATAGGAAGCTCATCGAGATCGAAAGTGTCGTACTGGAAGTCTGGTCTTCCGAAATTGACAAGCAACGCATACGGGATGCGCGTGGCGCGAAGATAATGTATCACTTGCGCCCATTCAATCTTGGTAATGGTCTTGATAGCCTTCAGCTCCAGAATGAACTCGCGATTAAAGCAGGTGAAGTCCGCTTTCCATGTGGTCGGCAGGGGCTGTCCGTCATAGTAGATGCGTACAGGGTCTTCGCGAACGTAAGGTATGCCGGACTTCTTGAACTCAATCTCCATTGCGTCGCCGTATGCTGACTCAAGAAAGCCAAATCCAAGGGTTGCATGCACACGTTTTGCACACCCCATGATTGCGTATGCTTGTGGATTGTTACGTAAAACCATACTTTTGATTGTACCATATTCCTTCCCCGTATAGAGAGAAACTCCGACGGCTGTCAAAGAAGGCTACGCTACCGCTTCGCCCAGCTTCGCACCGCATAGCCGCACCAGTGATACTTACCTTGTGAAAACCTTTTTTGTTTTGGGGGTCTGGGGGGATACCCCCAGATATAAAAACTATCGTGAGCGGCCATTATGAAGCGGTTGGAACGCGCGGAGCGCAAGCCGCAGCGGTAGCGGAGGCCCTTTGGCAACCTCGGAGTTCCTCCCCCGCTGCGCGCTCAGCTCAGTTCGGGCCTTACAGACCGCGCCACTGGAGCAACTTCATGAAGAGGCCGCCTTGGACGGAGCGGGCCTGGAAGCCGCGCTGTTCGCTGGTGTCGGTCCAGTACCAGTCGGTGAGCGGGACGCGTGACGGCGTACGGTGGTAGGCCTCCCAGAGCGGGGCGACAATCGCCTCGAAGTCGGCCTTGTCGGCCGCAAGCGTCGCAGTCCAGACGAGCCAGTCGCTCTTGGTGTAGGCCTTGCGGCTGTCGAGCGGGAGCCCGTACGGGAGCTGGCGCTTCAGCGCGCCGGCCGTCTCGGCGGCGAAGAAAGACTCGGGCATGAGTTCGGTACCGAAGAGCTTGTCCCAGACGATGTTGTACTTCATGCTCGTCGATCCGGGCTGGTCGAAGGCGAGGCGGAAGGAGCCGTCGTCGTTCGCCGCGCGGCGGAGCCAGTCCTTCGCGAGGGCGCGCGCCTTCTTGATGAAGCCTGCCGCCTCCTTGTCCTTGCCGAGCATTTCGAGGATGATGGCGAGGGACGCGATGCCCATGATCGCCTTGAGGGCGAGGTTGCAGTTGTGCGCGAGGTGGCCGGCGAAGTCGTCGGTGCAGAGCTGGTTGCCGGGGTCGGCGCCGTTGTCGAGCAGGTACTTGACCCATTGGCGCAGGAGGTCGAGGTGCGATTCGGCGAAGGAGGCGTCGTCGGAGGCGATGGCGGCGGCGGCCTCCATGACGAGCATGTTGCCGCACTCCTCGACGGGCATCTGGTTCTTGGGGAGCTGCTTGCGAGTCGCCCAGTCGGCGCTGTAGCGCTGGAAGTCGATGAAGGGGTAGCGTCCGGCGTCGTGCGGGGCGAAGTCGAAGGGCCAGTCCTTCGAGCGCGCGAAGCGGTAGATCGGGCGCATCATGGCCTTGACGAGTTCCGGGTTGTAGAGCAGGAAGAGCGGAATCGAGGGGTAGCTCACGTCAACCGTCGCCGCGCAGCCGTTGGAGAAGCATTCCTTGGAGACGAAGAGGAGTTCGCCGTGCTTGTCGATGACGAGCTTGTGGGCCGCAATGGCCTGTCGGTAGGCGAGAAGGAGGATTTCGGCGTACTTCTCGCCGCCGGCGAGAACGGCGTCGGCGTAGAGGTGGGCGGAGAAGTGGGAGCAGCGCTCGATTGCGTCCTCGTAGCCTTCCCAGGCCTCGGCGATGGCCTTGTCGATGGTCTTGCCATCCTTGTTCCAGACGGAGGCGCAAGGGTCGCCCCAGACGCGGAGACTCTGGCCGAGGTCGTCGTAGGCGACCGTGATCAGTGCGCCGTCGGCGTCGGGCTTGCATGTGGCGGTAATGAACGTGAGGTCGGCCGTCTTCTCCTCGGGGGCCCGCGCGTGGTCATTGATCGACTTGACCTGGAAAGTGACCTTCTTGCGCGTCGTCTTCGCGAAGGTGGCGGTGTCGGAAGCGAGGACGAGAGCGCCCCACTCGATGCGGTGATCGTCGCCGTCCCGTTCGAGGATGCGCGGCTTCGCGTTCTCCATGCGGATGGCGTTGAGGCCTTCGACCTTGTACTTGCGGACGGCGACGGGCGCGTCGCCCTCCTCGTTCATGCAGAATTGCTCCGAGAAGGAGATGGAGACCGAAACATCGTGCTCGTGTCCGTCAAGCGACTCGGAGAAAAGACCGAGGTAGACGACGGGGCGGGTGAGGAGGTCGAGATCGTCGAGAAGCAGCGGGCTCGTGAAGTTGACGACGAGCTGGACGCCGCCCGCGGTGAAGACGTATTCCGTGGAGCAGGCCTCGATCTTGAGTGCGGCCTGCGTCATGGCGGGTTCGGGGCCGCGTCCCATGAAGCGGTATTTGACGCCGTCGATCTCGGCGACGCCGACCATGAGGTTGGCGCGGCCGGTCCAGTGGGTGGTGTCGCGGTCGGTCAGGCGGTCGGCGGGCGACCAGACGCTGAAGAAGGGGTCGATCGTGATGAGCGGTACGGATGGTGGGCGAAGTTGCATAATCAGTGACGAGTGACGAGTGACGAGTGACGAGTTGAAAGTTGAACGAACAAACGAACAAACGATTAAACGTCCGAACGGATGAGGGCGAGGAGTTCGTCGCGCTTGGAGTCGAGATAGAGGCGCCAGGCGTCGGAGTCTATGAAGGGATTCGGGCTGGCGGGGTTTTCAAGCTGCCGTTTGCGGCGGCCGAGCGTATCGTTGTTGCCGCAGTGGTTGCCGAGGAAAATCTCGACCTTTTCGTCGCGGACCTTGGCGAGGCTTGCAAGATATGTCTGGCGGGCCTTGTCCACGTCCATCCCGAAGGATTCGAGAAATTTGCGCTGGAGCGTGTTGAAGCCGAAGCCGCCGTAGTAGCCGCAGCGAAGGGTCTTGTCGCCGTCGTGGGCGTCGAAGAAAAGGGCGACGCAGCCGGCCGTATGGCCCGGCACGAGGCGGCAGTCGAAGGTCATCCCGCCGAGGACGAGCCTGTCGCCGTCGTTGATCTCCACGTCGGGTTCGAAGAGGCCTTCCTGGGCGTTGTGCGCGGCATGAATGAGCGAGAGAGTCGGGCATGTGCGGAACATTTCCGCGTCGGGCGCGCCGATATAGAGCTTGGTGCCGAACATGCGCTTGAAGAAGTTTGCGGCGCCAATGTGGTCGAGATGTCCGTGGGAGTGGATGATCCAGCGCACGTCGGCGGGGCGGAAGCCCGCCTCCCAGATGGCGTTGACGAGCATGGCCGTGGCGCCAATGTTGCCGGAGTCGATGAGGAGGAGTCCGTCGCCAGTGTCGACGAGGTGCACGCAGACCCAGGAGTCGCCGACGTACCAGACGTTGCCGAAAATCTGGAACGGGTGCACGTAGCCGCGTTCCTGTTCGACGTAGTGGCGCCCGGGCTTGTTCATCAGCTCCGTGCGCTTTGCGACATAGGCGTCGTATGCTTCTTCGCTTTTGTTTTTCATGGAGGTTCCTGCAAAACCCCGGTCCGCATTCGCGGCCGGGGTTGAATTTACTGAGGAAAGGAACATACGCCCCCGCGCAGACCCCAGTATGACGGAAATCATTATCCGCGATTACCTTCGGGGCTGGCGCGGCGATTGCCGCGCCAGCCCCGTGGAACCTACTCCGTTCCGAGCTTGACCCGGAAGAAGCGGAAGGCCGAGACATCCACGCCGGCCGGCGCGCCCTCCTCGGTGATGACGGCCTCGCCATCGATGTCATCCGTATACACCGTGCGGATGGTCGTCCATTCCGGATCGGTCAGCGCGACCTTTGCCTGGACCTCGTAGACGACCTCGCGGCCCATCTTCAGAGCGGCACGACCCTTGGCGGGGCTGGCAGCTCCGTCCCAGGTCCAGTCAATAACCGGATTGCCGTTGGCGTCGAAGGACACCGAGGTAATCTTGAGGGTCTGCTGCGTCGTGTTGTCAAACGCCGAGCCAAGCGTCCTCTCAAGGCCGTCCGCGATGCCGTCGCCATCGGAGTCGGCAAGCGCCGGATCGGAACCGTTGGAGATCTCGTCATAGTCGGAGATTCCATCGCCGTCGGCATCGACGAACGCCACTGGGTCGGCTGCGGCAAGGGCCAGGGGCGAGACGCCGTAGGCGACCGTCTTCCGCACCGAAGAAGCGTAGTTCGCGACGCCGAGGCTGGTCAGGTTGCCCTTCTTCGCCCACTCGTAGCTGTCTGGCAGAAGGTCGTTGTCAGTATCGCAGTCCTGAATCGTGATCTGATATGGGCTGGAGTTGCCCAGGGAGGTTGCCGTGATTGAAACTGGGACGAACGGGTTGTCCATGCCATTGCCTGCGCGGTAGTATCCCCATGACTCCCATTTGGCGCGTTCACGGTCGCCATTCTGCTCTATGTAGGCGCGGACATAGTAGCTTTGCCCATCTTCAAGGCCCCTGATTATGCAAGTCGCCGGGTTCGCAATGCGGACGGAGGCGTCCGGTGGGCCGTTGAAGCTCTTTGAGCGGAAGGCCTGAACGCGTATGAACGGCGAAGTCGACCCCTTGTATGCCAAGCCGGACGGATATGTGACGTTGACCTTTATCGAACCCTTGCCACTGGGGGCGTTGACTGCGCTGGTGGCCGTTGCATCAGGAGTCTGGAAATAGCCGACCACCGAGGAAACACCGCTCCTGATTGCCGGCGAGTAGGCTGTGACAACCCACTGGTATTGCTTGCCTGGATCGAAGACGACGATGTTTTCCGTTACATCGCCCACGCAGAGCGGGGAGTCGAAGATGACAAGATCCCGCCTGTGAGTCGCGTCATTCCAGAAGCGACCGGGGGCGACCACGCGCTCGTCGACCATGGTGATCGGGTTGGTCCAGTCATCCGTCTCCGCGCGCCGCTTGAGGATGCGGAAGCGGAATTCGGAGAACTCGGGATCGAGGCTGAACTTGAACTCGGGACGCGCTTCGGAGACGATTTCCTGGCCTATCGGCCCGTAGAGGACGGGCTTGGAGAGGGCCGAGGCCGAGTGCATCCAGTTGGAAATCACGCCAGACACCTCTATGGCCCACTGGTCGCCCTCGAAGTCGCCCTGCGGCGTGAGAACCACCTCAAAGCCACGCACCACTTCGTCGTTCGCGCTGACAGTTGCTTCAAGCGCGCCGAGGCCGAAGTTCTTCCTGTCGGAACCCGTCAGTCCAGACTGCTCGATGTTCCAGGAAATGATGTCACCTTCGTGCAGCCATGTGCGCGGCCACTTGATGACGCGGTCGAAGACGGCGTTGCCGCTGTAGAGCATGGCCACGTGGACGTCCTGGCCTACGGGCATGGCGCCTTCCCACGAGATGCGCGCAAAGGACTCGGCCTTGTCCGTCAGGTGGAAGGTGACTTCGTTGAGGTCGAAGCCTATGTCGATGCCGTCGAGTTGGTTGTCCGCGATGGCGGCTGGCTCGGGGGCGTTCCATGTGGGCCAGCTGCCAGTACTGCTGGCGGCATCGGCGCCCTGTCCGGCATCGTTGCCTGCGGAACCTGCCGATCCTTCGCCGTCTAACCAGGCGAAGAACCAGTTCTTTCCTTGGCGGATGTGACCGTAGGCGATGTCGTCAGGCCCCATGGTGACAGTCATTGGCCAAGTGTCGAGCGTGTCAGCGGAGAAGTCCTTGACGAAAACTGCGTCAGGCCAGCCGTTCATATCCTCGTGCGAATAGGCGTGGATTACGAGCTTCGCCCCGGTGATCGCCTGGCCGCCGTAGTCGAGCGTGACAGTCAGGTTGGGCAACGGGAAGTTCACCGCTTTGTCCTCCGCAGATGCCTCCTGGAAGTTGACGCCCACATTGCCATCGTTGCCGTCCTCGGCGATGACCGGCGCGTTGTAGGCGTTGTAGGCGAGCACCGTTCCGGCAAGGCCCTCAGACCAATTGTCCCATCCGTCGATATCGCGGTCCTCGTGCTCGTCATAGCGGAACCGGGAGGCGTAGGCGTCTTCCCAGCCCTCTTCGTAGGCGTCGAGGACGTAGTCGCTGTCCGTGAAGAGCCAGCCGTAGGACAAGGGGGTCGAGGCAAGAGAATCCGGGACATCGTTGAAATCAAAGACGCCGTCGCCATCGGAATCCGGATTGAACGGGTCGAGCCCGGCACGCATTTCGGCATCGTTGCTCAATCCGTCATTGTCGAAGTCGTCCAGGTAGTCGTCCCGGAGGTTGCCGTCCTGGTCGCTGAAATACGGATCAAAGCGCCACTCGCGCTCCCAGTAGTCCGGGAGATGGTCGCCGTCCGTGTCCATGGCATAGTAGTTGCGGAACGGCGCCGGGTCCGTCTTGGGGTTGTACAACGCGAAGTCTATGTGCGCCGTGTCGGACAGATGGCCGCAGTACGCCTCGTTGTAGGCGTTGCGAATATCGCTCAATCCCATTATGCGATGCGCAAAGTCCTCAACCTCGCCGATGATGCCGTCATCGCCACGCCCATCGTCAAACGGGAGGTAGAGCGCCAGCTTGGAAAACAGCGTGGTAAGTGGATCGAACGCAATCGGAGCACTTTCCTCTGAAATCGGAGTGCCAAGATTTGCAACGATTATGCCGCTTCTCGTCGCATCGGCCCTGTTGTCGATACGAACCGGGCTTACCGTGTCGTCGACATCGTCAAAGTCGAAGTAGTAGAGCAAGCCATCGTAGATCTCCGTGGTAAGATGAAGGACGCTGCACCTGCTATTGATGATTTCATTTTCGCTCCGGGCAACACCCCAGACACGAACCTCGTCTATCTGACCGCTGAAGGCGTTTCCTATTTCGACCGTTTCACCTTGAGTCAGATAGCGAACGGCCCTGACATACCACATGCCGAGAGTCTCATCGTAGATGGTCTCGCCCGTCTCCGCGTTGACATCAAGCAGGTAGTTGTCCCTGCCGTTGATTACCCCGTCTATGAAGAGAGAGGCCATGATCTTGGTTCCGCCGGTGGCGGTAATGGCGAAGTGGTGCCATGCACCATCATTCACTTGATTGAGACTCGTCAGCGTCATTGGCACGAATATGACATCGCCAAGGGCGTTGACATACCAGCCGCTCACCATTGCGGTCAGCTTGCCATCTGCGCCGATTGTGACATCGTAACTGACGGAAGAGCCACTTTGCGTCGCCCGGCGGATGATTGTGCCGCTCTCCGTGGTCTTGAACCAAGCCTCAACGGTCAGGTCGGGCACTTCGGAGAGTTCGTCATCGTAGAGCAATGTCTTGACGGAGGTCGTGTCGCAATCCAACGAACCGCAATTAATTATGTCCTTGCCGATTAGGATTGTTTCGTCGAAAATATCTTTGAGGTAGAGGTCTTTTGGAATGGCCTTGTTCCAAACGCGGAGTTCATCGATGTCGCCGTTGAGGCCGTTGGCAATGATGATGTCACCAACCGTGCCGGGTTCGGCGGAACCGGTGAGGGGATCATAGGCGTGGCCCGTGGCGCAAGCCGCCAGATTTACATTGCGGGCGTATTGATCGCCGTTCACGAAGAGGGCGAGTTCGTTTCCGCCTTCCGGTGCCTCTCCGAAGCGGCCTCCAATGAAGGTCCACGTATTCAAGGGGAGCGGGTTGACGCCATTGATCCGGTATTCGACGCCGGAGGGGGTCTCAAAGCGCACGTACGGTATGCCGCCGGCGGCAATGCCGAGCTCGTAATTGATGTAGCCGTAGGGGTGCGTGGCGCGGGAGATGAGAATGACATCGTTGGCAAACGACTTCGGGCGCACGGCCATGTCGATTGTCCAATGCTCCAAATCGAAGCGCTCGCCGTAAGGATCCATAAGGGTGCCGTCAATCCGTTTCTGCGCGATGCAGGACGGGATTGTCAGCCAGCCCTTGCCATCGTTGTGCAGATAGTTCTGGGTGAACGGATCGAGCGAGTCGCACGGGTTTGTCCCACGCGCGACCTCCTCGCCGTCGGAGAGGCCGTCGTCGTCGGTGTCATAGCGGTAAGGGTGGCTGAAGATTGCAATTTCCTCAAGATTGGAGAGGCCATCGCCGTCGCTGTCCGCGTCTGGGTCGGGGTCGACACCGTTTGTGGTCGCGTCGTTTGGATTGGTCCCCGAAAGCATCTCGAAGTAATTGGAGAGGGTGTCGCCGTCAAAGTCGTCGTATGCGTCCTGGACTCCGTTTCCGTTCTGGTCGGCGTTATACGGATCCATGCCATTGGCGATTTCCCAGTAGTCGGGGAGACCATCATGATCGGTGTCCGCGTTGACGCCGATCTTGTTGCCGGTCGGATCGTCCCAGAGCTGGACGGACATGTCAGCGCGGGCGTTGCGGAGCGGCACGAGGTCGTTGAAGAGGGCGGCGTAGCTGGGGTCGTAGGCCTCCTGCATCATCGTGATCGGATGGTTCTCCTCGTTCACGATGATGCCGGTCTCGTAGCGGTAGCCGTACGGGTTGGCGCTGTTCGGGAAGGAGTTCTCCATGTCGGTCCCCCAGGTGGAGTACGCCTCGAGGTCCGCGAGATTCTGGCCGCCCTTGGTGTAGCGCGTCCAGTACTTGGAGTTCACAACGCTGTCGGGCTGGTACGCGAAGAGCGGCATGTTGGCGTCGACATTCGCCGAAATGACGCCATTATCGTGCAGGATTTCGTTGTATTCCGCATCGGTGCCGGCGGCGGCGAGGTGGCCGAGCGGCTGCCATGAGACGAGGTTCTGGATGTATTGCGGGAACAGGTAGGGGGCCTCGACGGAGGTGTAGACAGTCGAGCGGTCGGTCGCGCCACGCCACCACGGCACGCCGTTGTAGTCCATCGGCCGGCCGTTGAGCGAGGCGAACTTCGCAGGCTGCGTCGGCTCGTAGTCGGGGTCGGGCAGCGTGTCGAAGTTGTAGACGCAGACGAGGCTCGGCGGGATGCGGCACTTGATGTCCTCGCCGCCGGTCATGAGGATGTACGTGACGGCCTGCTGGATGAACTCGTCGAAGGTGAGGCCGCGGCCGTCCAAGGACCACGTGGTGTCGGCCGAGACGACAGTGTTGGTGTCGGATGGATTGACGGGGTTGGAACCGTTTACTCCTGCCGTGGCCCCGGCGTTCGCGGTGTCAATGCTGCGCTTGCGCCAGTCGAGTATGCGGTTCAAGTATTTGACCACGTCATTGCGGGTGGCGAGGACCTCGTCCATGCCGTAGCGCTTGAGATTGTCGTAGTCGTCCTTGATCGTGGGCCAGCGCCAGAAGGCGACGCGCTGGTCGCCGGCGTCCTCGCCGCCGGGGCGGGCGCCGTCCCAGATGCGGACTTCGTCGACCCAGCCCTTGAAGAAGTCGCCGAGCTGCGGCTGGCCGCCCTGGATGTCACCGATTGCGCCATTGTAGTACTCGTAGCTGCCGTCGACCTGGCCGACGGGGTTGGCGTCGGACGCGCCGATCACGACGGGCGACCAGCGGGGCTGGTGGTACTCGTCGCTGCCGACCGCGTTGAGGGCCGTGGTGGTGAAGCCCGTGTACGGGATGGACGTGGTCGACTTGGAGGCGATGCGGCGTCCGTCCTTGTAGAGGGCGAGCTTGCCGGAGAATCCGTCCATGGTCGCGGCGAGGTGGTACCACCTGCCCGCTTCAAGGGCGCTTCCCTCGGGGGCGATGGCGCGCTCGGTGATGAGGTTCTTGCCGCCGTTGTCGAATTCGACGAAGGGGCGGCCGTCGCCGAGGAGGCCGAGGCGGAAGTTGCGGCGGATGTTTTCGTAGGTCGGGGCGGTGTTGCTCTCGTCCCATGTGACGGGACGCTCGAGAACCACCTGCATCCTGCCGGTGGCCGGCTCCTCGGGCATGACCCAGACCTCAAGGGTGAAGGAGCGGAGGGCGTTGGGGCCGAAGGCGCAGAGCGAGCGCGTGCGGGCCGCCGCGTTGCCGTCGAGGTAGAGGGCCTTGCGGCCGATCGGGCGGTCGGGGTTCTGCGCGTCCGTCACGCCGCCGGCGGCGCCGTTGATCTCGTACGGGTCGGAGAGGTTGTCGTTGTCCGTGTCGAATCCCTCGTTGCACTCGAAGTCGAAGACATAGTGGGCGCGCGGGTCGACCATGCCCGGGACCATGTTGTCCGGGAACGGGTAGTACTTGTACTCCGGATATTGATCGTTTTCGGTCGTCCAGAAGTTGGCGGCGGACCCCCAGTCGTAGTAGAGGTTGACGAAGGAGCGGTCGTAGGACATGTCCGTCATCCACATCGGCGACGGGTCTGTGTTGTGGTTCGCGGGGGCGGGCTGGCCGGGCGAGAGGGCCTCCTCCCAGTTGGGGATGTCGTCGCCGTCCGGGTCGGCGTTGGGCATGCCGGCCATCCACGGGAAGGCGCGGAAGTCGTAGGTCTCGCCGGCGGGGTGCTGCTGCATGCAGTAGTCGATGACGTCGGAGAGGATCGGGTTGAGGCCGTGGAACATCTCGTAGTAGTCGTCCATGCCGTCGCCGTCGGAGTCGGCGAGGCGCGGGTCAGTCGAGGCGTAGAGGTACGCGCCCATCGGCCTGGGACGGATCTCGGAGGGCATGTAGTGGAACATGGAGGGGGCGGTCATGACATGCGGGTCGCTCCCGGGGTTCTCGCCTCCGGCGTTCTGCCAGTCGTTGGCGTAGGTCGACCAGTCCCAGCTCATGAAGAGCGGATGGATCGGCTCGGTTAAAGGAGTCTTCCCGTCCAGCCATTTCTTCTTGAACTTGTATCCGAGGTCCTTTGCCTTCGGGAAGAGGCCGGTGGCGAAAATCTCCTGGATGTCGTAGTCGCCGTAGTCGCCGCCGGCGACCCACTTGTCGTACTGGAAGTGGCGGACGCCGTTGATCCAGTATTCCTGGTAGTTTTCGAGGCCGTCGCCGTCAAAGTCAAAGTTGCGGTTCTCGGCGCCGGTATGTTCGTCATAGCCGGAGCGGGAGTCGAAGTAGGTGCCGTCCATGCCGGCGCCGTTGAGGACGATGAACGCCTGGCCGTTCTGCACGGCGAGGCCGGTCTCGGTTCCCGGCTCGTTGCAGAAGCCGCCAGCCCAGGCGGTGTCGCGGTAGTGGCCGGCGTAGAGGTATTCCCAGTGGTCGGGGATGTAGTCCATGTCGGTGTCGATGCAGCAGGGGTTGAGGCCGCCGCCGGGGACATGGCCGCGGAGCATGGTGGTGTTGCCGAAGCGCGCGGCGACGAAGGCCTCGGCCGTGGCGGCGCCGTTGGTCCCGCCCGTCGTGAACGCCTCCTGGTAGCGGAAGGTGTCGTCGCCCTCGTATCCGTCGGGGATGTGGTCGCCGTCGGTGTCGGGGTTGAAGGGGTCGGTGGGCCACCACTTGTTGAACCAGTTGCCCGAGAACGTGAACGAGCCGTTGGTGCAGATGGAGGAGTAGTAGTCGCAGAGTTCGACGGAGCGGCATTCTTCGACATTGACGAGATTGTCGCCGTCGAAGGGAGGTTCGGCATCCATGCGCCGGTCGGCCGCCGCGCCCTCGCCGATCGGCCAGAGGCCATTCAGCATTGTGCCGTCAGTTGAGCAGAGGTAGAGTTCCCAGCCGTCGGGCATTCCGTCGCCGTCGGAGTCGCATCCATGCGTCGTGATCGGGATCTGCTCGACGATGAAGGAGAGGTCGCCGAACGGAACGGTGTAGCCGCCGGTGGAGGCGGTGGCGGCCGCCGGGTCGCCATCCGCGGCATCCGCCGCGCCGCCTTCGGACGGGGTGACGGAGTAGTTGGGCACCTTGCGCTTCGTGCCCTTCCAGGCAGGATTGTAGAAGCGCGGGGTCCCGTACGGGACGGGCTGCGTCATGAAGAACCCGGACATCGGCTCGACTTCGTTGATGAAGCCGTGGTCTATGCACCAGCGGGCGAGGTAGTGCTCGTTGTAGTTGGAGAAGGGCGCGGTGTTGGGGGAATCTTCCGCCAGGACGCGGTTGCGCTCGAGGTAGGTGGCGTTCCACGCGGTGCGCGGGTCGAACCCGTAGTGGCTGTAGACTTCCCAGTGGAAGCGGCCCTGACCGTCGTTGGCCATGAAGTCGCCGTCGGGGTTTTCGGTGGCGTCTTCCTTGTCCTTCGGGTTGAGGCCCCACATGACCTCCCAGCCGTCGTTCATGCCGTCGCCGTCGGTGTCCCAGTGGATCGGGTTGGTGCCGAGGAGGAACTCCTCGAAGTCGGTCAGGCCGTCGCCGTCGACGTCGAGGGTGAGGTGGTCGTTGGGGACGCAGGGGTTGAAGTACGCCTCGATGAGCGCGTTGTCGATCGGATCTCCTTCCACGACCTTGGTCGGGCTGTAGGCCTGGCCCTTGGCATCGCCGAACTTGGCCATGCGCCAGAAGAAGTATTCGTAGCCGTCGGTGAGCTTGTCCTCGTCGGTGTCGGGCTTCGTCGGGTCGGTGCCGAAGAACTCGCGGGTGTCGTTGTCGGTGAAGATGCCGTCGTCGGTTATCTCGGCGTCGGTGTCGTACGACCCAATGTGCGGCTCGTCCTGCGGGTCGACGGGATCGGAGTTGCGCGCGTTGAGGCCGGCATGGGTGCCGCGGATTTCGTAGAGGTTTATGAAGGCGAGGCCCGTGGGCGAGAAGTCGCAGCCCTCGATGGTGAATTCGCCGGTGACGGCGTCAATGCCGGTGACGCATGCGGGCAGGAAGTCCTTGTCGGGGTTGCCGTTTTCGCCGAAGATGCCGGCGGGGGTCTCAAACGGATATGTCTTTTCTTCCCCGCCGTCATTCCCTCCTGACACAAGAGCCGACAGATACAGGCTCTCCCATCTGTCCGGCAGGCGGTCCCAGTCGATATCGGCGTAGTTGTCCTCGGAGTAGTGTTCGCGGGAGAAGACGGCGCCCACCTGGCGGTCTGCGGAGTCGCCGCCGTCGCGGAGCCGAATCGCGGCCGTCACCGGGGCGGAAAGCGGAATCAGGCACCACTGGCTGCGGAAGGTCTCCTCGTCGCCCAGCCAGACGTGGAAGAAGCTGTCGTATTCGTAGTCGCCGGCGTTGCCCTCGTAGTCGACACCCTCGTATGTGAATGTCTCGGGGGAGGCGATGAGCGTGGCCGTAGCCGTGGAGGGGGAGTACTTGATCTGCCAGTCGATGTTTTCGGTCAGGGGAATGCGCGAGGTTTCATCGACGTTGTCGTCCACGGTGCCGCGGCCGAGGCCCCCAAGGCCCTTGTAGCTGTTCTGGCCGACGTCGCCGGGATAGGGATAGGTCTTGTACTCGTTGATGACGATGGTGACGGCCGGTTCGATTTCAACGGTGCCGGAGACGGTGGCGACGCCGCCGTCCTTGTCGCGGATCTCGATGGTGATGCCGAAGGAGCCGGGGACGTTGTAGACGTGCGTGGTCGAACCCTGCGGCGTGTCCGCGACGGTGGTGGAGTTGCCGTCGCCCCAGTAGATGATGGCGTCCAGCCCAGGTTGGTCGGCGGCCACGTCCTTGGCTGACCAGCTGACGTTATAGGCGAATCCCTCGCCACCCTTTGGAGGTTCCCAATTTTCGGCCGGCGGGCTTACGATTTCGGGGTTCTTGTTGACGACGAAGACCGGGTAGTTCACCGGCGAGTATGACAGCGTGGCGCCCTGCTGCTCGGCCGTAATGGTGACCTGCTTGTCGCCGTCAAGCGGCTTGACGGTGACGGACCTGGTCGTGGTGTCGCCAGGCGCAAAGGTGAGGGACGTGGCGCTGAGAATGGCGAGATTCGCCGGGAAGTCACTACTTACCTTGACGATGGTGGTCTCCCTTGGCGGACGGGAGAGGGAGACCGTGAGTTCCTGGCTCACGGCGCCTTCCTCCATCTGCGACGGGCCGGTGATGACGATCGGGGGCTTGGTGCCCGCGGTGATCGTGATGGAGAGGACGATGTCGCCGTCGGTGACGTCGGAGCCGTTGCTGTTGTAGCCGCTGGGGTGGATTGTAAGTGTGAGCGTGTCGCTGCCAGTGGCTTCGACGAGGTCGATGTCGAGCATCGCGCTCTCCTGTTCGCGCGCGATGGAGAAATCCACGGGGACATCCACCTTGTTGGGGATTGAAGGCGTTATGGAGAATCTCTGCACCTTCGAGGATTGTTCGCGGCGGGTTATCTCGACGTGGAGTGTTTCGCCCTCGCTGCCGGTGAGGCTGCGGGCAAGCGAGAAGTCGTCGAGGGTGATGGTGGTGATGTTGATGTTTGCGTTCTGGCTGAGAGAGCCTTCGGTGTTGGCGCCGACGGGAATCGCGCGGGCCCCATGTCGATCGAGTGTCTTTGTGCCGCACGTGACGGTGGCGCCATTTAGATTAAAGCCGGGTGATTTGAGATCCAGGTCCTTTGCGAAGTCGCCGGGCTGGACTGTGTACTGGAAGTACATGAACTTGCCCGCGTACTCGTCGGTGTAAATGGCCCTTTTTTGAGTGGTATCCTGGTTTAGGATGTCGAGAATCAGATAGGGGCTGCCTTCGACGTCGGTGATGACGTCACTCAACTCAACGGCGATGTCTATTGTGTCGCCGACGGAATACGTCCTGTCCTCTCCGTCGTTGTAGACCTTGACGGCGTGCGGCGCCTCGCCCTGTATGACAGTAAGCGTGAGGATGAGGTCGCCATCCGCGCCGGTGTAGCCGGTCGGATGGAATGTCACGGTGATGGCCTCTGACGCGGCGGTGAGACCTATCTGGCAAGTTGCGCTGGTGGAACCGGAGGGAATCTTGAATGTCGGAACCGATATGTTGCCGGACTGGGCGGCTGGGGCCACCGTGATTGTGAATCCCTGGTCTAGGCTGGGGTTCCCACCACGCGTGATTTCCACGTCGAGCGTGCCGCCGGCCTCAAGCTGTCCCGCCGCCTTCGTCGTGCTTCCATCGGCGAAGGTTATGGTGCGTATGGTGATCGTCTCGCCGGCGAGGACTTTCGTCTCAGTGGGGGTGGGGAGTGCCGGGTTTTGCGGCAGAACATCCAGTCCTTCGCCTTCGTCCGCGCTGATTGTCGCGCCATTCGAATTGAAGGAGGCGATGCCGACGCCGGTTGAGAAGTCACCAGGACGGACCGTGTAGGTGAACGGAAGCTTGCCGCCGGCTATGCTGCCGTCGTAGGTCGCGCGCGCCTCGGCCCCGGAGGCATTCTGGATGCCGGATAGCACAAGGTAAGGCGAACCGCCCGTGACGGAATCCACGTCGGCAATGAGCGCGACGGTGAAGTGTATCTGATCCCCCACCCCATAGGACAGGGCACCGCCGGCACTCGTAATTTTGGAGAGTTCGTACGGATCCTGCGCAAAGGAAGTGCCGGCCGTCATCGCCGCCAGGGCCACGACGAGGAATGCGGAATGCAGAATGCGGGATGCAGAATGCCGCATCGTACAGTAGGCGGAGTGGAGAATGGAGGATTTGCCGCGGCGCGGGGCTGCGGGGAGGCAGGGGTTGGTCTTGGTGTTTTTCATGTTTTACCTCGCTTTCGTTAGGCCGTAAGGCGGCGGAAGCCGCCTTGCGGCAGTTGAAAAGTTGAAAAGGTTGAAAGGTTGGTGGGGCATGGTCAGTCTCCGGCGACGGATTCGTACTTGAAGGGTTTCGGCGAGACGTATCTCGTATCAGGAACCGGGTGCGCGGCAAGGTAGTCGAAAAAGGCGTCCACGTTCCCGCCGAACTTGGCCATTATCGCGTAGCGGGCTTCGTGCACCTCGCGGACGATCGGATCGTCATAGTATTCGCCCGCAAGCTCCGTGACAAGTTCGCGCGGCGTCACGATCACAGGGCATGCGTAGTTGCATTCCGTGACTATGCGAATTGTCTTCTGGAGGGCGATCGGATTCGCCATGTGGCGGCAGTTCCACGTGAGAAGGTAGTCGACGCCGGCCACCGCGCACACCGCTATGTGCATGGCGTCCTCCACGGCCTTCTCAAACAACTGATGTCGTTCACGAAGTTGCGCGGAGAGCGACCTCGCCAATGCGGCGTCGTACTGCAGCATCCGGAACTCCCGCACCTTCTCAAGGCGCCTCGCCGCTTCGCCCGGGTCTCCTCTGCCCGCCTCTTCGGCCACGATATCCGACACGACGATGTCATAGCCTTGCGCGTACTCGTCCATGAAGCGCATGGCGTAACGCCACATCTCGGCCTTCTCCGGGTCTGGCGAAGGCCGTGCGACGAGGTAGCTTATCACACTCGTCTCAAGATAGATTTTCGGGCGGTCGGACATTCCTTAGTTCTCAGTTCCTGGTTCTCAGTTCTTGGTTCCTGGTTGCAGTCCTGCGATGTCGCGCGTTAATTATACCTAATTAGGGCAAGGTTGGTCAAGGGGTTATTTAGTTCCCGGTTCCTGGTTCCTAGTTCCTGGTTCTTGGTTCTTGGTTTCGGGTTGCGGCGTCCCTCCCGAACTAGGAACTGAGAACTTGGAACCAGGAACAGATGAACCGACCGCCACCGGCGGCTGGTTCGTCCACCAGCCCGCCTTGCGGGGTGGCGGCATGTTGGTCGGGGCGGGACGGGGCGGCGGGAGTTTGACCTTGCCTTCCGCGATGAGTTTCTCGCGGTAGCGTCTGGCGGCCTCGGCCTCCTCGCCTGCGTGCTCCGCCTTCTGGCGGCGGAGGCGTTCGCCTATGAAGGCGCTGGCGACCCGCCCGTGTTCGGCGAGGGCCTCGGCGATTTTGTCGCGCTTGTCGAGCAGGTATTTGCCCTGCGGGTCGGCGGCGATCATGGATTCAAGTTCCGCAATCTTGGCCGCGAAGTCCGCGTTCGTCGGGGTCATCCCCTCGCCCGCCAGCTTGTAGATGTTCTCCGAAAGCACGCGCGCCGCCTCGTTAGAGGCGAAGAACCCGGCGCACCAGGCCTTGAATTCGTCGGCCGCGTCATGGCTGAGCTGCACGAGCTGGGCCTGCCTGTCGGATAGAAGGGCGAGGCTGTTGGTGTAGTTCGGGTCGGCCATGCGCTCGGCAATCCGCGCCTGCGTGCGCTCGGCCGCAGTAAGCGGGGCCGGCGGGGCGGCCCGCCGGTTTCGGCAGCTTTGGACGTTGATCACAATCGTCGCGATTGCGCCGATGATGACCACGATGCCGGTTATGAGTGGAAGGCGTTTCACTGGTTAGTTCCTGGTTCTCAGTTCCTGGTTCCTGGTTCTTGGTTCCAAGTTCCTAGGCTTCTAAACTTCTAGACTTCTAGACTTCTATTTCACCTTGTTGGTCCAGAAGAGGCGGAAGAAGGCGTTGGCGGGAGTGCCGAGTTCGGAGAGCAAGACGGTCTTCTTGCATCCGTCGGCGGAGGTGACGTCTTCGACCGTGTACGACTTGGACGAATCACTCCACGCGCCTTCCGTGAGCGATGTGCGCCACTCGATGCGGAAACTGCACTTGTCGTCCGACGGCAGGCTGGCCGTCGGCATGGCCCAGGTGAGCGTGGCCGTGCCGTCCGCGACGGTGATCGAGGTGAAGCTCCACGGCACTTCCTCGGTCTCCTCGACGGGAGGCGCGAGATCCTCAATCGTGTAAGCGGCCACGATGTTGGTCGTGTAGGTTCCCCCGTCACCCTGCGCCGTTATCGTTATGCCGGCAACGCCCACGTAGAGCGCGTCGCTCACATCCGATTGCGTGAGGACGCCGTCGCCGATGGTCATGTCCTTGGTCACGAAAACGTCGCCGTTTTCCTTTCTGCCGCGGAACGTCACCTGGCTGAGGGTGTCATCCGTTTCGTAGCCGATCACGGCGCGAATTGGCTCGCCTTTTTCGAAGACCGTCTTTGCGACGTTGTTGGTGTCGTAGAGTTCCACGGAGGTGATTCGGAAGTACGTCTCCGGAGGAGGAGGTGGTGGTAGGACCTCGAAGAGCGCGACGACGTTCGTCACGGGCGGATCGCAGCCGGCGAAGGTGAACTGCGAGTCAACAAGTCCGATAACATCGCCGTCCGCCTCGTAGGTGTAGCTTGCGGTCGTCCCGTTCACCGTCATGTCCGTCGCCACGAAGCAGGTGCCGTCGGGGGCGAACAGCTTGATCTGCGTCGCGCCTTCGACGGCTCGGTCCAGAGTCGCCACGATGGTGACGAACTCGCCGACATCCACCTGAGCGGGCGTGGCGACGACGGACACGACCGTCGCTCCCGCAGGCGGGGTTGAGTCGGCATCGAGCGGGTCGGTCGGCCGGAACATCTCGTACTGGTCGCCGGCGCCGTCGCCGTCGGAATCTGTGTTTTGCGGATCGGTGTCGGCGCGGTATTCGCCGATGTTCGGCAGGCCGTCGCCGTCGGCGTCCTCAAGGGCGTCGTCGCGGGTCGAGTCGAGTCCGTGCATGTCCTCCCAGACGTCATCCATGCCGTCGCCATCGGCGTCGATGGTGAAGCCGTACCACTTGATCATGTTGTGGCCGGTGTCGGCGACATAGAGCAGATTGGTGTCCGTGACCGGGAAGACGCCGACGGGGAACCAGAGCTTCTGGTAGTGCTGGAGCGAGGCGTCCGAGGCGGAGCCGATGTCCGCGACGGCCACGAGGCCCGTGTAGGCGCCGCCGGAGGCCTTGGCCAGGGGGTCGAGAACGCGGACGCGTGAACCGCGCTGGTCGGAGGCTATGACGCGGACGCGCTCCCCGACGGTCCAAAGCTGGACGTCGCGAGGTCTGTCGAAGTCGCCGGAGGCCGGATTGCCATTGCCAAGGGAGACGACCGGCGTCGGCGAGAAGTTCGCAATGTGGTGGAAGGAGACGCGCTGGAGTTCAAGTCCGGCGTCCGCGACCCAGAAGCCGGCGAGGTTGTCCTTGCCGTAGCAAATGCCGGAAAGGACCGACTTTTCGGTGAACTGGAAGGTCTTGCGCCATGTGAAAGTGCCGCCGTTGTAATTGACGCGGGCGACGCGGAAGTTGCCGGTGTCGGCGACGAGAAGGTCGTTTCCGGGCATGAAGGCGATGGCCTGCGGCTCCCAGAATGTGCCTGCGGCAGCGCCGCTGCCTTGTTCCGACGACTTGGTGCCGTATTTTGCGAGGAAGGTGATTGCGCCGGTAGTTGGATTGAAGGAGAAGAGCTGGATGCGGTTGTTGCCGGTGTCGGCAACCGCAAAGCGGTTCTCGCCCGAGAAGGTGTCGAGCGCCATTCCGAATGGCTTGTTGAAGCCGCCGTTGCCGTTGCTGACGGCCCACTTGGAGGCATCGGTGAACTTCGCGCCCGCGCCGTTCTGCACGGTGGCGCCATAGTAGAAGAGAAGCGCCCGGGTGGAGCGGTTGTAGACGGCGATGCGGTGGGTGTACTGCTCCAGGACGTAGACGAACTTCTCCGTCACGAAGACGCGCGCGGGGTTGCCGTAGCCGTCCGAATCGTTGGACGGGGACGACGCCGTCTGGATGAAGTCGTCGACGCCGTTGACGACCTCGGTGTCGAGCGGCTCTATCGGGGCGCGCGGGTCGAGGTCCGGCCTGTACTCGAGAATCCAGGCGTCGGGGATGCCGTCGCCATTGGCGTCGGAGAGCGGCCCCGCCACGGAGCGGGTGAGCGACCAGGAGCCGAAGTCCAGCGGGACGGGGAGCCCCGCCTCGTATGCCACTTCAAGGACGCGTGAGTCGCCGTACGCGATGGCGGAGGCCGCCGACGGGGCGTCCCAGGCGCGGGCGTAGAAGCCGAAGCCCCCGGCGCCGATCTCAAAGCCGTCAAAGGCGAGGTTGAAGAGGGCGTCGAACTTGCCGGAGTCCGCCAGGACGCCTTCGCCGATGCGGACGAAGCCGAGGCCGGACCCGGAGGCGGCGAGAATGATGTCGTCGCCAGTGGCGGCACCATCCGCGGCGGGCGGGTCGGGGACGCCGTTGGGACCGGCGTAGATGAGCTGGACCATGCAGGAGTCAGTGCCGCCGTCGCCGACGAGAGGACGGCCGCCGGCGTCCGTGACCGCGCCGGAAAGGTTATGGGCGCGCACCGTGGGCGGATCGACAGTGAGAACCACCGTGACAGGCACGCACTGCGCGCCGTCGACGGCGGCCATCAGGAGGATCGTCGACTCGTATGTGCCAACGCCGAGGGAGCGCTCGGGGTTCAGCGTCAGGGAAAGACTGCCGTTCGAGGTTCCGGCCAGCGAGAGCGACTCTCTGGAGACCGTGAGCCACGACGGGGCGCTGTCCGCGACGAGTTCGTCATAGAGGTAGCCGCGCAGAACGTCGAGCGCGGCGCCGTCGCGCTGCCAGTCGGTGGCGTTGCCGTTCCAGAGCATGGCCTGGCCGCCAAGATCGGAGCGTTCGGAGAGGTACACCTTGGAGACCGCCGCCTCGCCGGACATGGTGGCGGCGCTTGCGCCGGAGAGGAAGCTCTCCTGGAAGGAGGCGTCATAGTCGCCGGAGTCGACCGCGAAGGCGTCGCCGGCGCCAAGGGTCACGAAAGGCGCGCCAAGCCCGGCCTCGGCGGCGAGAGCCGCTATTGTCGCGACCGGCGTGACTTCGCATGCGTTGGTGGAAAGACCGACGAGGTCCGCCAGCTCGACGTTGTCGGGACGCGCCAGCGGCGTGGTGCCCGAGAAGATCGCGCGGCCGCCGCGTTCGATGTAGTCGGCGAAGGCCTTCTGCTCGAGCGGGGCGAGCAGGCGGCCGTTTCCGTTGACGCCGGAAAGGACCGCTATCACGGCGTCATACGGGAAGAGCAGCGCGTCGTCCCAGGTGTAGCGGGCGGCATGGATGATTTCCGCCCGCTCGGACGGGCCGTAGAAGTAGGCCGTGTAGATGTAGTTGCTCGGGTAGTAGTCGACTTCGAAGCCCATGCCCTCGAGACGCGAGACAAGGAAGGCGCTGTCGTCGCGGTCGTCGAAGACGGCGACGCGGGCGCGTTCGGCCTTCTTGACGGAAACATTCAGCGTCCCGCCTGAAACGGCGGAAAGGGCGAGGTTCGTGGTGAGCGACATCCCTTCGGGAACGTGGACGTCCAGAACCGTCGACGATGGTGTCAGGGTGGCGTGTCCCAGGGTGACCGAGACTTGGCCGGCGGAGATGCTGACGGAGTTCTCGTAGCGGACGAAACCGTCGGCGGACACGCGGAGCTTCGCGCTTCCGGAAGCGGCGGAGACGGCGACGCGCGCGACGCCGTCGGCGCCCGTGACGCCGCGACCGGCGCCTGCGCCCAGGATTTCGACTGCGGCGCTGGCAACGGCCGCGCCCGAGCCGTTCTTGACGGTGACGTTAAGAACGGTTCCGTCAAAGAGGTCTATGGTGATTGGCAGTTCCGCCACGACCGCGCCCTCCGAGGTGAGCCTGAGGGTGAACTTGGCGGTGCTGCCGGAGGCGGGGAGTTTGACCTCGAACATTCCGGGCATCGAGGTGTCGAGACCGCAGACAAAGCCGTAGTCCCAGTCGCCGGAGATGATTGTGCCGCCATTGGCCGCCACCAACGTGGCCGTGAGATCCTCGAAGTCAAGGGATCCGGCGTTGCGGACGGTGATGGCGAGCTTCACTTTCTCGCCATGGGAGGCGAGACCATCCTCGGCCTCCTCCTCGGCGATCTCGACGGAGTCGACTTCCGCGATTGTGCCCGGGGTGACCGTCAATTCGAAGGGGACGGAAATCGAAGTCAGCTCGCCCTCGATCTTCACGTCGGCGACATACTCGCCTGCGCGAAGGGCCGCGGGATCGTTGACGAGAAGCGAAAGGTCGACCGAGCCGCCGGCGGCGATGGTGACATTGGTCTTCACGACGATTTCCGGATTGTCGAAACGCAACCACTGGGTGCCGAGCATCCGGACCGCGGCGGAGAGGTCGAGGTGGCCCGACGTGCTCACGTAGTCGGCCAGCAGCGGATCCTTGCGGACGCTCTGGAGAAGGGCGTCCTTGATGAAGCCGTACGAGGCGCTGGGGACGACGGCCTTCAGGAAGGCCGCGGCGCCCGAGACGTACGGGGTGGCCATCGACGTGCCGCTCATGACGACGTAGTTGCCATCGGGCACCAGCGCGCCGTTGGCGAGGGCGCCGTTGCTCTCGCTGATGGCCGTGCTGAGAATGTCCACGCCGGGGGCCGCCAGATGCACGGACACCGGATTGTAGTTGGAGAATTTCGCAAGGCGGCCGTCGTGGTCGGAGGCGGCAACGACGATGACGTTGTCGAGCCAGGTGGACATCGTGGCGGGGTATGTGGTGGAGACGCCGATGTCCTTGGCGTCGTTGCCGGCCGCGCAGACGAAGAGCATGTCGTGGTTCTGGGCCTCCTTCATCACGCGGTAGAGGACGTCGGAGTAGAAGGGGCCGCCCCAGCTGTTGTTGTTGACGGAGACGCCGGCGAGGTAGGCGTCCTCGTAGGATTGGGCGATGGCGGCGGAGGTGGCATTGATCGCGCCGGCGGGGCTGGTCGAAATGCGTTGCGCCATGAGGCGGACCTTCCAGTTGACGCCGCAGACGCCGAGTCCGTTGTTTCCGACTGCGCCGATGATGCCTGCCACATGCGTGCCGTGGCCCTGGATGTCGGAGCAGTCAGTGCCACCAGTCACGTAGTTGCGGCCGAGGCCGGACCAGTTGTCCGCGAGATCCGGGTGGGTGTAGAGGATGCCGGTGTCCGTGACGGCGACGAGCACGTCGCGCGAACCGGTCGTCTGGGCGAACTCCCAGGCGTCTTCCGCGCCGATGTCGACATTGCGCGTGCCGCCGGTCTGACGGCTGTTGGCGAGGGCCCACTGCTCGGCGTAGCGCGGGTCGTCCGGGGCGACGGAGTAAGTCACGGCACCAAGGACGGCGGGCTGGGCGGAGACGAGGATGCTGGAATCGTCGCCCGTCGCGAAGGCCGCAGGGGCGTCGCAGAGGGTGGCCGAGGCCAAGGCCGCCGCCGTGCCGCCGGCCGGAGTGGCGATGGAGGCGGGAATCGTCTTGAAGTGGTATGTGGCCTCAAATCCGCGGCGCTTCAGATAGGCGTCGCGCTCGGCGGTCGTCGTGCCGTCCTTGAAGACGAACTCGTACTCGGTGTGGCTGAACGACTTCGCATCGGAAATGCTCCAATCGCCGCCGGCGGCACGGGCGACGGCGCTGCGCGCCTCGGAAATGGCGTCCGCGACGGCTTCGGGCGGAAGGAGCTCGGAGCTCTGGCGGTGGTAGACGATGGAGACGGTGACATCTTCGGCTTCGTCGCCGTCGTTCGTGAGCTGGAACGACACGTTCGTCGAGACGCCTTCGGGGATTTCAAGAGCGAAGGACCCGGTTTCGCCGTCCGCGCCGGGGGTGTACGAGCCGCCACCCGGGGCGATGGACCATGGTTCAAGTACGAAGTCGACGTCGGTTACACTTGCGTCCTGGACCTCGTTGGTGATGGCCGCCGGCTTCACAAGGTATCCGCTCGGGGCGGAAACGACCGAAACTTCGTATGTGCCCTGCGCCACGCCGACGAAGCTGTATTCGCCGGTGGAGGAGTCGGCCGTCGTCGTGGCGGAGTACGAAATGTCGATGCCGCGCGCCGCGACTGTCACACCCGAAACGGCGTCCCCGGCGGAGGTGAGAACCGTGCCTGAGATTGAACGGCATGGTGTGACCGGGACCATGATGTCGAAGTACCAGCGCTTTGGATCATCCGAATTGGTTTCCCAGACCTCGATGAGGAAGCGCTGGTAGTCGCCCTCTGTCGCGTCGTCGTTCACCTTGACCTCGAACCAGTTGTTGAACGTGCAGTACCGCGAGGCAAGAAGATTATCCTCGTATTCGATGGTGTCCTCCGAAACGATTTCCATGCAGTTGGCGCGTTCGAATTCGTCGGGAACGATCAGCTGCGCCGAAAGGCCGCCATTGAGCGAGAGGGTGCCGTCATTCAGGAAGGACGGCCAGATGATTACGTTCTCGCCCGGGCTGATGAAACCGTCGCCATCGTCGTCCCAGACGTTCATTTGGTAAATGACGAGATGGCCGGACTGCTCCCCGTATGTCGTTCCGACAATGTCCATGGCGTAGGTGTCGGAATCAACCGTCACGCACTGGGAGAAGGGGGGCACGAACATGCTGCCGTCGGGAGCCGTCGTGGAAATCCAATACTTCTGGCCGGGGGTGAGGCCCTTTACGGCGTAGACCCCGTTGGAAGGCGTGTAGTCGCTGTAGAAGACCTGGCCGTCGCGGTCGGTGGCGGAAACGCGGGCGCCGACGACCGGGTTAATTTCGCCCACCGGGTCGGCGGGGAAGAGGTTTTCGGCGAGGACTTCGCCTGCAACCGCCGTCTTCACGACGTTGGTGACGCAGAAGGCGATCTCCTGCCAGTTGGAGACGGAGCCATGGTGGGCCCAGCCGGAAACGAGGAACTCGACCACTTCGCCCTCGTTGGCGTTCATCAGTATGGTGACGGGCCGCTGGCATGCCGCGCTGGACTGGGGCTGTATGGCGTCCCAGGAGACGATGTCGCCCGCCGGGTAGTTGGTGTACGGCGGATCGGTTATGATCGTGGCGTTGCCGGAGGTGACGGAGACTGTCGCCTCGAAGGAGTTGATCGCCTCGTATATGGACGGATTGTAGATCGTGAACCACACCTGGCCGAGTTCGCCGAACTCGAGAGCGCCGTCATCGTCGTTTTCATGCGCGGGGGATTCCTCGTTTTCGTCGGCGGGTTCCGGGTCGTAGTAGTCCGAGGCGTCGGCGCCGCGCGGCTCAAGGAAGATGTCGGCCGTCACATCAAGCGTCACGACGACGTTGGTCGTCCGCGTGTTCCAGCCGTTGGAGGCGATGGTCAGGGTCACGGACTGCGGCGCGCTGGGATTGGCCTGGGACGGGTCCAGGACCATGTCGAGGACAACGCTCCCGTTGGGGGCGATGGTGCCGGACGGGTTGCCGAGATGGAACCAGGGCGGCGGGTTGCCGGCGGCGTCTTCAAATCCGGTGATCTCGTATTCGAGATCGCACGAAGGTCCGACATTGCCGTCCTCGGCCGCAAGGACGAAGATGTTGGAGATCTCGACGAAGTCGACAACTATTTCGGGGTCGTCCGCCTTGGCCGCAAAGGTGACCTCGTTGGTGGACAGGACGAACTCGGCGAGCGGGAGTTCGATGACGACGTCCTGCGCCGGGGCGACCGCTATGGCGTAGCCAGTGGCGAAACCGTATGACGCGGAGACCTTGACGATGCGGTTGGAGGCGAAACCGTCGAAGGAGAAGGCGCCGTCCGAGCCGGTCTCGCAGACGTAGTCGCCCTCGGAGGCGTTGACAACGACCTTCGCGCCGGCGACGGGGTTCGGATTTGGCAATCCGGCGTATTCGGTCTGGATGACCTTGCCGGAGATTTCGCCGACGGTGGCGACGCGGAGGCGCGCCGTGCTTTCAATGGTCTCGCCGGAGCCGAGGATGATTGTCTGGGTAAGTGTAATCGGCGTTCCGGCCGGCACGGAGGGGTCGACCACCAAGGTAAGCGTCTCCGCGGCGGTTTTCGCGACGCAGGGGGGAATTGACCCGTATGTCAGGGAAGCCGGCGAGCCGCCGGCAAGCGTGACCTTGCCAGGCGCGACGCCAGCCGCGGAAACGGCGACGGACACGCCGCCGGCCGTGAAAAGCGTCTCGGAAGAGACGTTGAACGATGAGAGCTTGAAGTTCAGGGTCTCGCCGGGGCGGACGGTTGTGACGGAGTCGCCAGCCTCGTCCAGGACGGAGAGAACCACGCCGCCATCATGTGGGACGTCATAGAATTTTACGGAGTCAATGTACCATCCGGCGGGGTTGCCCACGTTTGCGGCGGGATAGTCGGCGGGATATGCGCTGACAGGATAGGTGTCGGAGACGAAGCGGAAGCGAAGACGGATCGTTTTGCCGGCGTACTCTTCCGGAAGGACAAGGCGGACTGTCTCCCAGCCTTCGGAAGTCCCCTGGACGAGTCCGCCCGGGATCTCCTTCGTGGCGAAGGGCGCGGCGTTGTGCCAGGCGCCATCGACGACGGACATGTCGGAGTGGGAGCCGTCGGAACCGGTGGCGATGATTTCGATTGCGCCGAAGTCCGCGTCCGAGTTGTTGCTCGCGCCGAGCGGCGACACCTGAATGTCGTACCAGTGGCGGAAGACTATGGTCGGATCCTCGCGGAGCGTGATCTCGGGGGAGACGAGCGAGGCGCTTGCGCCGTCCGGGTAGCGGCCGTCAAGGACCGTGCCCCAGCACCGCGAGGAATTATCAGGACCGTATGTTGGCACGCCGAGCTGCCAGCATCCGTCGTTGTCGGCGGAGACCGTCCATCCGGAGGCGTCGCGCTCCATGTCGTAGTCGGCGCGGAGTTCGCGCGGGCTGACAATGAGCTTGCCGTATTCGGAGGGATCCGCCGAAATGATTTCGCTTGTGACGGCCGCCGAGTTCCAGACGTTGGTGTTGCCGGCCTTGTCGACGGCGAGGATGCGCACGTAGTAGAGGCCGACTTCAAGGTCGTCGACCATCACCGAGTGCGACTTGGCGTATGTCGGGGAATCGGCTGAAAGGGGATTGGCGAACGGGGCCGTGACGTCGACGAAGCAGGTGCCTGCCGTGTCTTCGTAGACGTAGTCGCCGTTGGCCTCGTCGCTCTTGTCCGGCTTGTATGTCTTCCACGTGACGGAAGCCTGGCCGTCGTCAATGTTGCGGAGGCGCACATCCGTGAATCCCGGTGCCACGTCGTCAATGAAGGCGGTCGCCGCCTGCGCGGTCTCCTCCTTGATGGTCACGCGGATGACATCGTCATGGCGGACACCAAGAGTCGAGAGGTCAACCGATTTCGAGTAGACGAACCCGCCCGCCACTGTGCCGGCAAAGGGAAGTTCGATTTCAATCTCGGGACGGACGAGGCCGTCGGCGTCCGTGATTGTCAGAACCGCCGTGAAATAGTCCACCTCGTTGGCGGACTCGTATGTGATGACCATGGTCGCGTCGGAACGGTAGGCCTCGCGATCGAGGATTACGCGGCAATTGGGGCCGCACAGGCTCTGGATTGGATCGCCGAAGAGATTGGTCTCCAAATAGACCCAGCGCATTGTGCCGTATCTGTGGCAGGAAGCGGCGTTGCGCTCGTGCGAAATCATGTTCGCGTAGCCCATTTCATGGTGCTCCTGCTGGAAGACGGCGTCCCAGAAGCGGCGGTGGAAGCGCTGGCTCGGCCCTGTGGAGAGGTTTGCGCGGCTGTACCAGCCGTAGCGTGCGTTCCAGACGCCGGCGAAAGCGCCGTAGCGCGTGGAGGTTGTGAAATGCTCCGCGATGCAGTCCTTGTCGAACGCCCCGGCAATGCACCCCTGGGAGTAGACGAAGAAGGGCGTTTCGTTCTTGAGCGCGTCCGCGTCTTCGTTGCCCATCTTCATGTTGTAGTTGTAGTTGCTGTGGCCCAGGTGGTTGACAACGGAGACACCATCGCCGGCGACCATGGCGGCGGCAAGCTCATGAGCCCCCCATTCTCCGTCCGCCTCGTAAAGCGTGGTCAGTTTATCAGCGTCGAAGAGGTTGGGAACGTCCATGAAGCCCCAGCACTCCCGGCTGTTTGAAAAACCGGTGTAGGACGTGCCGATGCGCATTTGCTCCAAAGCCGGCTTGGCGTAGTACTGGTCTCCCATATCTTCGCCGACGAAGAGCGCTGCGCGTGTGTAGGGTGCGCCGGCGGCGCAGTCCTCGTCGTATTTCTTCATCTTGTAGAACCAGTTCTGGAACTCCGCTTCCGACTCGACGGACACACGGCCGATCTTCACTTCCGCGTAGAGGTCGATGTCGCCGCCGTTGGGGCCGTCATCAGGTTCGCCGTATATGCCGTTGCCGTTGCTGTCGAAATCGCCATCGAGACACTGGTAGTAAAGGTCTGAGGGCATGTCCTCGACGTCGCCCTGTCCGGACTCGCAATGCAGGATACGCGCCGGGACGACCTGTGTGTCGCCGCCGAGGACGACGTATTCGGTGCCCCAGTTTTTATAGGCGTCCTTGATGAAGTCGCGGATCGTCGACTGCCTGTCGCCGCCGTGGCCGTATGTCTTGACAATGTCGTCAATCGTGACCATAGTCGAGGAGAACCCTCCCTGACGGCGGTACATGACGAGGGAGCGGAACGAATTGGTAAGCGATGCGCCCGTTATGATGACGTGGAGATAGGACTCCGAGGAGGAGCAGGGAAGCGTCGGCGGCGCAAACGCCGTCAGCGAGGAATCGCCTGAATCCGGCGAGGCCTTGAGGCGGCGGGAGGGGGTCTCCGAGGCCTCATAGTCGTCAATGACGGCGGGGTTGTCGACAAGTTCGCCGACGACTTTGGCGCGCTCGGCGGAGACAAACGGGGCGTGGACGGTGTCAACGGTGGCGGCGGCGCGCAGGCGGACCGGGGCGAGGACGAGCGTAACGGAAATCTCGCTGTATGCGCTGACGACGCCTGTCGCCGGAACGTAGACGACCGGACAGATGTCGAACTCGTAGAAGGCGACTCCGTTTTTCCACGATGTGCGGCCTTCCGAGGATGGTGAGGCGGGGAATGGATCCGCGGAAGCGTATATCGCGTCGTCACGAGGAGTGGGAACCAACGGCGTCCCTGGACGGAATTCACGCTCGGCGTGGCGAAGCGTGACGCCTGACGCGACTTGCGACAATTCGCCCGGTATGACCGTGGCGGAAAGCGCGGTCCGCCCCTGCGGTATGGCGATGCGCACCGTCATATATGGTAAAAGGGGCTGCCCCGGTAGGCCATCGTTTTCGACGCCTGGCAGGACAATGTCCGCGACACCGTCGGCGGCGATGGAGACTGTTGGCGGGGAGAAGCGGTACGTGAGGCTCTGCGTCCCGTCCTTTGAGGCCGAGGCGGATACCACGGGGGCTGAAGAGGCCGGTGATTTCACGGCCCCGGCGGCTGTGCGCCAAGCTGTCTGCGCCACGGCTGACGTGGCTATGGAAAAAGCGGCCGCAACGACCATGACAAGCCGCCATGCCGTGAGGCATGCCGGTTTTAACGCCGTTTTCATGCTGTTTCTATCCATCGTTTTTCCCCTTTCTTTGGAACAAAAGACAATGTCTGGGTACACTCGTAAGAGCATGGCCTTATTTTCGCATATTGTGCGCGTTTCGTCAATAGTCTTTCTTCAACTTTTTTTGATTGGATTTTGCGGGGCGGGCACTGTCCGCCCCGCAAAACCCAATGATTTCGTGCGTCATGGCTTGCAAAGCATCGGCACAAAATGCGATAATATGAACACGCATGGTCTCAATCGGCAGCATCAGTTCTTCGCACACGGCGCTTATCGCGGGCGTCGCAGCCGCCTTTTTCGTCATCAGCTGGACTGCCCTCGCCATTGTCACGCCAATTGTCGTCGTCTCACTTCCAGAAGACTATTTCGCCAATCCGGACTATCTTGAGGTTGAAGGCGTCTTCTCGGCGGGCATCCCCTTCGCCCGTCGCGCGCTGCTGGTTCTAAAAAATCTCCTGGCCTGGTTTCTGATCATCGTCGGTCCATTTCTCTTCCAAAGCATCTTCGCACCTTTCTTCGGCCTCCTTCTCGCCGATTTCCGCGCCAAGCCGAGGCTGATTCGGAAATTCGCCTCCACCCCCTTTGTCTGGCGGCTCCTCAACGCCATCCGCCGCCGCCGGAATCTCCCTCCGTTTACTGAACCCGAAACCAGGAACCCGAAACCCGAAACCAGGAACTGAGAACTGAGAACCAGGAACTGAGAACTGAGAACCAGGAACTAACCATGGAAGACAGCCCCGAACTCGCCATCGAACGCGAAAAACTCCAAATCGAACGCGAACGCCTCGCGCTTGAGCGCGAACGCCTCGAAAACGAACGCGCCAACTACCGTCAGACGGTCTCGCTCTCAAACCGCGCCGCCGGACGCCTCACAATCCCAATCAGCACACTGATTCTCTCCATCGTCACGGCCCTGCTCGTTGGCGGCATCGCGGCAATGTGGATTTCCTCCTCGCGCAGCGCTGACAGCGACGAAATCGCGGCGACGATCGCCCATGCCCTCGACGCGGACTATGATGACGGCGGCACCAATGACGTGCCCACCGCGCGCTCTCCATTCATCCGCGCCATCGGCCGCAGGGGACGCCCCGGCGGCTACCTCCTGATTCTTGACTGAGGTGCATCATGGGAATATTCAAGGCATACGACATCCGGGGCGTCTACCGCGACGGCCTCGACGAGGACCTCGCCTACCGCATCGGCCGACGCCTGCCAGCCCTTCTCGGCGGCAAACGCGCCCTGGTCGGACGCGACGCGCGCCTCTCCTCCCCTTCCCTCTCCGAAGCGCTTCTGCGCGGCCTCTCCGACGCCGGATGCGACGTCGACGACATGGGCCTCGCCTCGACCCCCATGGTCTACTATTTCACGGCGGAAAAGGGCTATGACTTCTCCG
>JAEEGH010005936.1_pt1 | contig 30249 bp, 24 predicted proteins | sample 9134181 | NCBI WGS metagenome assembly JAEEGH01 (sample SAMN16246544, study PRJNA631951) | gut metagenome | biome: gut microbiome; feature: rumen; material: DP-attached | host: Bos | place: Iran: Karaj | collected 2018-10
CACTCAGGGACAGCGGCCTTTATGACAGAGCCATGAGGCTCCCTAAGGGTCTTGATACCATGCTTACAACGGAGTTTGATGAGAAGGGCTTAAATCTTTCAGGCGGTGAATCACAGAAGCTTGCTATTGCGCGTGTTTTCTATAAGGATGCCGGACTTATGATACTTGACGAGCCGTCATCGGCGCTTGATCCTATTGCAGAGTATCAGCTTAACCATGCAATGCTCGGTGCAACAGGAGATAAGACTGTTATCTTCATTTCGCACCGTCTGTCAACTACAAGGATCGCTGACCACATCTTCATGCTTGAAGATGGAAAGATCGTTGAAGAAGGCAACCATGAGCAACTCCTTGCTATGAACGGCAAGTACGCTGACATGTGGAAAGCTCAGGCAGGAGCTTATATAACTGTTTGATCGTCTGTATTTTCGAAGAAACGCAAAAGGGCTGCCTGTTACGACAGCCCTTTTTACTTAAATTATCGATGCGTTTTACTCCGGTTTGTAGCTATCCTTCAAAGATACAGCTCTGTTGAATACGAGATGATCAGGAGTCGAATCCTTGGAGTCAGCGCAGAAGTAGCCTGTTCTTAAGAACTGGAATCTGTCAGAGGGCTTTGTGTCCTTAAGGAATGCTTCGAGCTTGGCGCCCTTAACGATCTCGAGTGAATCAGGATTGATGAAGTCGAGATAGTTGCAGTCAGCAAGGTCAGGCTGCTCTGTGGTAAAGAGTCTGTCGTAAAGTCTGATCTCGCCGTCAACGCAGTTGTTTGCGTCTACCCAGTGGATAGTTGACTTGATCTTTCTGCCGTCAAGCGTATTGCCGCCCCTTGAATCAGGATCGTATGTGCAGTGAACAGCAGTTACGTTGCCGTTCTCGTCGTGATCGCAGGATACGCACTTTACAACGTAAGCGGACTTGAGACGTACCTCGTTGCCGGGGAAGAGTCTGAAGTACTTGGGCGCGGGTACCTCCATGAAGTCCTCTGATTCGATCCAGAGTTCTCTTGAGAAAGATACCTTACGTGTGCCTGCGTTCTCATCCTTGGGGTTGTTCTCAACGTCGAAATCTTCGGACTGACCCTCAGGATAGTTGTCGATGATGAGCTTAATAGGCTTTAAGACAGCCATTGCTCTCTGAGCGTGATCGTTAAGATCTTCTCTTAAGCAGTATTCAAGGAATGCGAAATCAACAACGGAGTTGACCTTTGCTACGCCGTTTCTGCTGCTAAAGTTATGGATCGAAGCAGGTGTGTAACCACGTCTTCTGAGACCGCAGAGTGTAGGCATTCTGGGGTCATCCCATCCGTCAACGATACCGGCTTCGATCATGGCACGGAGCTTTCTCTTGGAAAGAACCGTGTGTGTGATACCGAGTCTTGCAAACTCGATCTGACGGGGCTTGCACTCAACAGAAATGTTGTTTACGACCCAGTCATACAAAGGTCTGTGAGCCTCGAACTCGAGAGAGCAGAGGGAGTGTGTGATACCTTCCAATGCGTCTTCGATCGGATGAGCGAAGTCGTACATAGGATAGATGCACCATTCTGTGCCTGTTCTGTGGTGAGGCAGGTGATTGATTCTGTAGATAACGGGATCTCTCATGTTGAAGTTACCTGAAGCGAGATCGATCTTAGCACGGAGAGTCATCTTACCGTCTTCGAATTCACCGGCTCTCATTCTCTTGAAGAGATCCAAGCTCTCCTCGATAGGTCTGTCTCTGTAAGGGGAGACTGCGGGAGTCTTTGTATCGCCCCTCATATCTCTCATCTGGTCAGGTGTAAGCTCGCAGACATATGCGAGGCCCTTGTTGATGAGCTCGATCGCAAATTCGTACATCTTCTCGAAATACTCGGAAGCATAGAAGAATCTGTCATCCCAGTCATGACCTAACCAGTGGATGTCTTCCTTGATGGCCTCTACGTATTCCTCATCCTCTTTGGTGGGGTTCGTGTCGTCCATTCTGAGGTTGCAAAGTCCGTTATAAGCCTCAGCGGTACCGAAGTCGATCTCTAACGCCTTTGCGTGACCGATGTGAAGGTAACCGTTCGGTTCGGGCGGGAATCTGGTGTGGATCTTCTTACCGTAAACTCTTCCGCCTTCTTTGAGCTCTTCGTCAATGATCTGCTCAATAAAATTCTTGCTTTCAGCCATTTCTCATATTCTCCCGATCAAAGTCTTGAATAAGCGTATTTAATTCTCTTAAGAGATTCTTCCTTGCCTAAAAGGAGCATAACCTCAGCACATCCGCCGGGGGTTACCGCAACACCTGCAGCAGCGATCCTTACAGGCCACATAACAACAGAGTTCTTGACTTCAAGGCTCTCTGCCAGTGTCTTCATTGCTTCAGTGATAGCGTCTCTGTCCCAGTCCAAGTTCTCAAGGACGGGGATAGCCTTTTCGAGCATTTCCTTGGAAGATTCCAATGTGGACTTGCTCTTTTTGTGTTCGAAAAGTGCGAGGTCGAAATCACCGTATTCCTTGATGAAGGAGAGCTTCTCTGTGATCTCGTTGAATTTTGCGATCCTGGGCTTTAAGAGCTCAGCAAGGAGCGTATAGCATGAAGCATCAACGCCTGCTTCATCGTAGAAGGGCTTAGCGTGCTCTAAGAAATCCTCATCGGACATAGCCTTGATGTGCTCCTGGTTGACCCATGAGAGCTTGTCGTAGTCGAATACGGCAGGTGACTTGGAGATGCCGTTGATATCGAATGCTTCGATGAGCTCAGGCAGGGAGAAAATCTCTCTTGTGTCCTTGGGCGCCCAGCCGAGAAGGGCGATGTAGTTGATGATCGCCTCAGGGAGATAACCTTCGTTAACAAGATCCATGAAGCCTGTGGAGCCGTGACGCTTTGAAAGCTTGGAGATGACCTCGTTGCCTTCCTCGTCAACTGACTTGCCCATGATGAGCGGCAGGTGGATATATGTGGGGATCTCCCAGCCGAATGCTTCGTAAAGGAGATTGTATTTAGGTGTGGAAGATAAGTACTCGCTGCCTCTTACAACGTGCGTGATGCCCATTGTGTGGTCATCGATGACGTTAGCGAAGTTATAAGTAGGGAAGCCGTCTGTCTTGATAAGAACCTGATCGTCCAGATCCTCGTTGGGGAATGTGATATCACCGTAAACCAGGTCATGGTAGGAAGTAGAGCCTGTAAGAGGCATCTTCTGACGGATAACATAAGGCATTCCTGCATCCAGGTTCTTCTGGATCTCTTCTGGAGACAAGTCTCTGCAATGACGGTCGTAGCCTGTACCCTCAGGAGCATTCTCCTTAAGAGCTTCAAGGCGCTCCTTGGTGCAGAAGCATCTGTAAGCCTTGCCCTGTTCTACGAGCTGCTCGGCATAGGGCTTGTACATGGAAAGCCTCTCGCTCTGAACGTAAGGACCGAACTCGCCGCCGATATCAGGTCCTTCATCGTGCTCAAGACCTGCAAGCTTCATTGTGTCATATATAACCTGAGTCGCTCCCTCGACATAGCGTTCACGGTCAGTATCTTCGATCCTCAATACAAAAGTGCCGCCTTCGTGCTTTGCCGTAAGGTACTCGTAAAGGGCGGTGCGAAGATTACCGACATGCATAAAGCCCGTAGGGCTGGGTGCGAATCTCGTTCTTATTTTCATACATAACCTCTATTAATAAATTTACCTGAGCGTATATTCTAACACTTTTGTGGTAATATACAAATTGACTTTGAAGACCGAAAGGAGCCTTTAAGATCTTGGACAGACTTGATTGCAACAGGAGCTACGATTGCTTTACGGGAAGCGGTATCGCGGAGGAATTCGTCGCCGGGTTTATTCTCGAGCAGTACGGTAATAAAGACCTGGGAGACCGCCAGATCAAGGCAGCCATTATCTCTGACAGACAGGTAAGCGCATATTATTACAATGCCTTTGAGAAGCAGTTCGTCTTAAGGAACATCAAAACATGCCTCATCACTGTCGAAGAGGGAGAGCAGTTAAAGAACCTTTCGCAGGTCAACAACGTGGTAAAAGAACTTAATGAATACGGTCTTAATGCCAATGACTGGATAATAGCATTGGGCGGCGGCCAGGTTCTTGATATCGCGTCTTTTGCAGCAGCTCTTTATACGGGCAAGTCCCGTTACATCGCAGTTCCGACGACGCTCTCGTCTATGGCTGAGACGTGCTGCTCGGATAAGGCTTATCTTAATTCCGGAAGCCGCAAGAATACTGCATCCGTCGCAATCTCGCAGACTGCGGTATTTATCGATCCGACATACCTTTCGACGGTTCCCAAGAAGTTCATTCCCAACGGTTATTCACAGATAATCAGGTATGCCTTGCTCGCTGACTTCGGACTTCTGACCGAGTTGATCGAGATGTCGGGCTCCAAGCCTTCGGATATCAGGGTGTTCCTTAACAGGATCTATGCGGCAAGAGCTGCCATCGACAAGAAGAATCCGTTGCTTCTGACACTTGGTTCAGAGCTCTCGGAGGCAATAGAAGGTTATTTCAGGTTTATGAACTATTCGGAGGGTGAGGCGCTGGCTTTAAGCCTTTATGCGACCGTTCCGGACAAGGCAAGACCTGCTTTTGCAGCAATCTATCTTAAACTGGGGCTTCCCACGGAGCTTAAGGGCGTAAGCTTCAATGCGATAATGAATTCCCTCAGGGATTCCTATAAGAAAGGATCTAATTCGGCTGATTCTCTTGTCTGCTATGAAGAGACTGAGGGCAAGGGCAGCTGGGCAATCGCTAACCCCACTACCGATGAGGCTTTGGCTATTTTGGAGGAGCGTCTGAAGAAGATTACTCCAAGCTCTTCACAAGTTGCCGCAAAAGATGAGGAAGCTTAGGGTATAATAGCAAAGTTATGAACAGTACAAGACTTAAGAAAATAGCAGCAACAGCAATGTGTTTTGCGGTTTTGGCACAGCCGCTGCTTTTAACTTCCTGCAAAAAGGAAGAGAAAACAGGCAGAAGGACCGCTGATTATGGATCATTCGGCTCTGATATCGCCAGAGAGATCGCAGCTAAATTCCCTGAGAGAGCAGCTTACTCTGAGGGTGAGAAGGCGACAGGCGATTACATCGAATCCAAGATAAGGGAACTCGGCTATACGCCTGAGATCCAGAAATTCGACAAGGAAGAGGCCGGAACATCTGCCAATTATATTGTAAAGATTCCCGGAACGGGTTTTTATGTCCACCAGCCGGACGGCACTTATCAGATCGAGCACAGGGTTGCCGTGATCGGCGCTCACTACGATGCTGCAGTCCTTCCCGAGTATGCCCCGAAAGAGGATGAGAAGAAGGATGATAAGAAAAAGGATGATAAGAAAAAAGATGATAAGAAAGCAGATGGTGAGGCTGAGCCTACCGAGCGCCCGAAATATGTCTTTGACGGCATTTCGGATAACGCTTCTGGAACTGCCTGCGTCCTTACAGCCATGATGGCTTTCAAGGAATATACCAATATCTCTTATGACGTTTGGTTTGTGTTCTTCGGTGCCGGTACAGATAACTTTGCAGGCGCGGAGAAATTCGTTACTTCGCTTCAGGGAGAAGAACTCCTCAGCATCGACGTCATGTACGATATCGACAGCCTTTATGCCGGAGACAAGGTATATGCTTCTTCAGGATATAAGTCTCTGCTTTCCACCCAGAAATATGAGATGAGAAGAAAGCTCTACCAGGCTTACGACGTGTGCTTTGCAAACCCTCTCTACACATATTACAGGTTCGACCTCTATTACAATGAGTCCGGACTTAGGTTCGACGTCAACGAAGACGGATATAAGGACATCTATAATGAGGTCTCCGGTACTATGTCAGACTATAAGCTCTTTGACGAGAGAGGTATTCCGGTCGTATATTTCGAGAGCTTTGACTATAACTACACGTCTTTAGACAAGATGAAGGAGACCAAGAACCTTAACATTCAGGACTTCGGAGGCAAGGTAAGAAGAACTCCTTCTGACTGCACATATTTCCTCGATGAGCTTCTTATCACAGAAGATGTAGACAGGAATAATGACGGTGAGATCGACTGCTCAGGTGACAGGCTCCAGATAAGGGTCAACTGTGTTGCTTTCATAGTTATCGAATCGCTGCTTAAGGGTTCCGATAAGGGTATGACACCTGCCCAGTATGAGCAGTTCAAGAAGGAAGCTACCAGACAGACGTATTTTACTGAGACTTCTGAGTCGACATCTGAGACTGCTAAGCCGTCTGAGAGCAGCACTTAAAATACGATACTCTTTCAAAAAATCCGACATTGAATATGGCTGCTTATGTTATACTAAATAAGATAAGCATATTAAGAAGGACATGATCGATGTCTAATACATCTGTAATCAGCCAAATATTCGAGTTCTTGGGCGAGCTTTTTAAGAGCCTTGGCGAAGGCACGCTCTTCTTTGGCAGCTTATGGGACTTCATCAGATATGCGATCGATATCGCCCTCGTAACGTTCCTTTTCTACACGCTCCTTATGTTCATCAGACAGACAAGAGCATGGCAGCTTATCAAGGGTATCGTTTTCGTATTGATCTTCGTAGCTTTCTGCGGTCTTGTAGGACTCGACATGGTCGGGTTCCTCTTTAACCGCGTTCTTTATATCGTAGCGATCCTTTTCGTAGTACTGTTCCAGCCGGAACTCAGAAGAGCTCTTGAGACGGTTGGCTTAAGGACGTCCAATGCAGCAAATCCTTTCAGACACAGCGAATCTGTAATGACAAGGGAAGAGCTTACGACCTTTATCAAGGAGATAAGTTCAGCATGCAAGGAAATGTCCAGGACATATACCGGTGCTCTTATCCTTATCGAGAGGAAGACCAAGCTCGACGAGCTCTTATCCCAGGAGAATGTCGTTACATTCGATTCCGAAGTAACGAGCTCCGTTCTGCAGAGTATTTTCTATAAGGGTTCGCCCATGCATGACGGCGGCCTTCTTATCAGAGACGGCAGGATCATTGCTGCAAGATGCCATGTTCCTCTTTCAGTCACCATGCATTCTTTGGAGCGCACGGGAACACGCCACAGAGCGGCTGTCGGTGCGAGCGAGATGGGTGATACAGTTGCAGTTGTAGTTTCCGAGGAGAGAGGAAAGACTTCCATTGCGGTTAACGGCAGACTTTTCGAGATGAGATCTGCAAAAGAACTTGAAGCAAATCTCTCATATCTTCTCGGACTTAAGGAATACGGTGCTGAGAACAAGTCATTGTTCGGCAGGATCATCGATAAGCTCCGCGGCAATTCCGCAGATAAGACAGATACTGTTCTGAGTCCTGAAGATGTAGAGAAGTCAGCAAAGGCAAAGACCTCTTCTTCAAATGCTACAGAGACAGCTCCCGCTGAGCCGATCGTAGCTACCACACAGGTTGAAGTGGCAGGTGAGACCGCTGTCCCGATCTCTATCCGTACAAAGGAAGCCGATGAGACATCCAACTCCAAGAGAGTAAGTACAGCTACAAGGATCATTTTCTTCTTATTGTCACTGTTCCTCTCCACAATGCTCTGGATGTATATCCAGATCATTACGAACCCTGTAGTTACAAAGAATATGACCGTTCCGATCAGCAAGTATCAGGATAGTGATCTGCCTGACAATATGTGGGTACAGTATCCTGTCAGTACGGTTGACATCACGATCGTAGGACGTGCTAATACACTTAATATGCTTACACCTGATGACATCATCGCTTCTGTCGATTACAGCAACATTAACGATGAGAATACAGGTATCGTTAACCTTAAGGTTAATGTAAAGCCCAGAGACAACGGAGTATACTTCCGTGTCGACCGCCAGCAGCCAGGAGAGATACCGGTCACGGTTTACTCGTCTAACAAATGATTCTCATTGCCCAAATCGGGTAAGAGGAGGGCGGAAAGGAAATAAAATGCTTGAGACAAAAGATCTTATCGACTTAACACACACATTGGCCGCGCCCATCCTTGAAGACAAGAAATATCCCTGGGAAGCACTCCCCCTTATCAAGGAATTCATTCTCCAGTTAGGCCCCACACTTGATCCTGAAGTTTATGAGAACAAGGGCGAAGGCATCTGGATCGCTAAGAGTGCAAAGGTTTTCGATTCTGCATATATTGCAGGCCCCTGCATCATCGGACCTGAGACTGAAGTACGTCAGTGCGCATTCATCAGAGGCAGCGCGCTCATCGGTTCAAAGTGCGTAATCGGCAACTCCACAGAGCTTAAGAACGTAATCATCAGCGATAACGTTCAGGTTCCTCACTATAACTATGTAGGCGATTCCATCCTCGGATATAAGTCACACCTTGGTGCAGGCGCTATCACATCCAATGTCAAGTCTGACAAGACATTGGTCTGCGTTAAGAATGGTGATGAGGTAATCGAGACAGGCCTTAAGAAGTTCGCAGCAATTGTCGGCGATAATGTCGAAGTAGGCTGCCAGAGCGTTCTTAATCCCGGTACGGTTATCGGCAGAGGCTGCCGTGTATATCCTCTCTCAAGAGTAAGAGGCGTCATTCCCGAAAAGCACATTTTCAAGGATAAGGACGAGATAGTTCCAATCGAAGATTGATCTTAGTTTGCTCGCTAAGGTCCTCCGCGCTTCGCTTGTGCGGAAACCGCTCGCAAACCAATATCAATTTCTCCCAAAGGAAAATAGTTAGAAAATAAAAAGGGCACTCAATCGAGTGCCCTTCATTTTTTAACTTAATTCATTATCAGACTACGCTGTCCTTGAGCTTATCGAAAGCAGCTTTTGCAACCTGTCTTACGTTAGGATCTGAGTCAGCAAATGCGAGCTTCTTTACATATTCTTCGCAGTGCTTAGCGTGGATGTCAGCTGCTGCTGTAGCTGCTGCTGCTCTTACCATAGGGGATGAGTCACGTAAAAGGGGAATAAGAGCCATTCCTGCCTCATAGTTAGGGCACATTCCCATAGCCATAGCTACAGTCATACGTACGTCATCTTCCTGGCTGTCAGCGTATTTGAGCAGTGCGCCAAGTTTCTGCTTCGATCCGAGTTTGAGGATTTTGTCTTTCAAAGCGTCAGTGCGTCCCATAGGTTAGACTCCTACTATCGTAATACTCAACAATATTATAGAGTAAAATTCAGAAAAAAACATCACTCTCACCAAAATAACCTGAAATATTTATAGTTTTTGGTATACTTTGCTCTATAATACTTTTGATTATACAATCAAAACATAAAAATAAAACAATCTTTTAGCATTTTTTGATTGTTTTGAGAGGTAAATTTTTAATGAACAGACTTACTTACGGATTATCCGTATTGATAATTTCGGGAACGGTTTTACTTTCATCATGTTCGACGAACTTAGGACCGGAAACATTGCCTTCAACGACACCATCTACAGAACCTACAGAAACAGAACCTGAAGTAACCACAAAGCAGACAACACCTGAATCAACAGAGCCCGGCAGTGAAGCTGTCGTTACTGAGAAAGTAGCAGAGAGATACGGTAACCTTACGACGAAGGGAACCATGCTCTGGAGCAGCAAGGGTGAGCAGGTTATCCTTAGGGGTATGAGTTCTTACGGTATCCAGGACTGCGTGGATTTCTTTACGCCTGAAGTAGTTAAGACATTGGCTGAAGACTGGGGATGCGATGTTCTCAGGATCACGATAAACGGTGATGCCGATACAGGTTATATGAAAGATCCTGATAAGTATTTCGATCCAATCTGCAAGATCATCGATATGTGCGTAAACCAGGGCATATACATCATCATCGACTGGAACGTCGGATACGATAAGGAAGCTACTGAGACCAAGACTGCTGCTGTCGACCTGTTTACGAGGATCTCAGCGATCTATTCCGATTCTCCGAATCTTATTTACGAGATCGCCAATGACGATTCGACCCCTGATGCAGCAAATCCGATAAAGGATGAATGGACCAAGGTAACTGTTCCTTTTGTTACTGACGTCATCAAGGCTATAAGGACCAACAGCCCCAAGAGCCTTGTCATCGTTGATGCTCCCGGAAACGGACTTGATATCGGTGCCGTTGTTGATTCCAAGACAAAGCTCAAGTTTGACAATATCGCCTATGCGTGCCGTATCTTCTCCGGTGCTCACGGAGAGGAACAGAGAGAAGCTATACAGAAAGCTCTCAAAAAGGAATACTGCATGTTCGTATCCGAATGGTGTCTTTGCAGCATCGACATGAAGGGCGGAATATATTATCTCGAGAGTGATAAGTGGCTTGAGTTCTTATCAGAGAACAGAGTCTCCTGGTGCATCTATGCTATCGGAAGCAAGGTAAATAATGACTCCAATGCGCTTAATCTCATCTCAGATAAATATACTGATGAGCAGAAAGCAGGTCACTGGCCGGACGGCCTGATCTCTAAGGCTGGACTTTATGCCAGGGAGCAGATCCTTTACGGCAAGGGAAGTTCGGATACTGAAGAGACGACCACATCAGATACTGCCGAGACAGCTGCAACAGCCTGATAAGGATCTTAAGAAAATGCCCAGAGCCGGATATAAAGTCGCGAATAACAGGAGCAGGTCAGAAGTGCTTGCTCTTGAGACCGACCGTTTAAGACTTTGTGTTCTGCGCAAGAGTGAAGCTCCCAAAGCAGCTGCGTATTTTATCAGGAACAGGGAGTTCCATAAGCAGTTTGCCCAGACTCATACGGAAGATTACTTCACCGTCTCTATGCAGAAAAAGTATCTTGCATACGATTACGAGTCATTTCTGGAGGGAACCCTTGTTCCTTTGTGGATAATATCCAGGGAGACAGGGGAGATCATCGGACGTGTTTCTTTCTTTAACTTTGCTTACGGCGGAATGATGTCATGCGCCTGCGGATACCATCTTGATAAGGATCATACAGGCAAGGGATACATGACAGAAGCTCTGAAAGGCGCGATGGCTTTTGTTTTCGACGAATATAAGATGCACCGTATCGAAGCGTTCATCCTGCCTGAGAACGAAGCCTCCTTAAATCTCGTCAAGAGGGTCGGGTTCCATTATGAAGGGCAGAGGATCTCCTATATGCATATAAACGGGAGATACAGGGACCACGAAGCGTTCTATATCCTTGAGGATGACGTGAAGACCGGTCCGGTTTAAGTGCAAATTTTGAAAAAATCTAAATTTGGCTTATTATGTAACAAAAATTAAATATATTTACACGCAAAGTGTGTAATAATAAAGTAAATAATTCCGTAAACGTATAAGCGGAGGTGACTATTGTGAACAGAAAAAGATTTACAACCGCACTTACAGCATTTATGGCTGGCGTTATTTGTATTGGTCTGGTCGGATGTAAGAAGGAAGAACCTACAGAAACTACGACTGAGACTACAGAAGTAACAACAACTACAACTACAACGGCTCCCACTACTACGCTTACAGTGTATTCAGGACCGATGGTAAATGATACAGAAGTTAACTGGACAGAGACAAAGCTTGAGTCAGAAAGAACCTTATATGTAAATGTTAACAAGGGTGAGTTCCTCAATGTAAGAAACGGTCCGGGAACTACATACGATAAGGTCGGTACTCTTACAAGAGGCCAGACTGTAGTTGTCGTTGCAGTAGCTAAGAATATCTGGTACAAGACAAAGGACGGATTCTTTGTTTCTGAGACATATCTCACAACAAAGGTACCTAACTAAATTTCTTAGTTGATTATTTTCAAACGTTAGTGTAATATACATAGGCACTTGATTTAAGTGCCGCATATGCGAGTGTAGTTCAATGGTAGAACTTCAGCCTTCCAAGCTGACCACGTGGGTTCGATTCCCATCACTCGCTCCAGGGTCATTAGCTCAGCTGGATAGAGCAACAGCCTTCTAAGCTGTGGGCCGGAGGTTCGAGTCCCCCATGGCTCACCATCACAAAGCGCTTCGTGTCTCACGGAGCGCTTTTGGTTTTTATTCTGATATAAATTGCATAAATTTGAGCCTTCCGATTTTACACAGCGGATATCCTGTTCTCATTGTTGACAGAAATGCTGTTTGTTAAAATTAATTTTAGGATTAAGGGAGGTGTTTATATGATCCATTGTGCATATTGTGGTGCAGTCATCAGTGATGATTCGGTTTTCTGCGGAACATGCGGTAAGGAGACCGGTCAGAATGCCGGTCTTTCTGCAGAAGAGAGCATAGCTTTGGCAAGAGACCTTGCTCAAAAATATGACAGGCGTGACTGGCTTATGTCGCAGATCTCTAATTGTGAAACCGAGATAGAGCGTAATAAATCCAGGATTACAGGTGCCAGATACTCAACATTCAGGTTTTTCTGGCCGTTCCTGATTTTGTCACAAGTTGCTACCTTAATAATGGCGGTAATTTGGGGCCTTGTAGCAGGGATTGCAGGAAACAGGGGTTTGCTTGATTACACCAATATCGTTTGTTTTCTGGCTATGGTTGCTACCATCATCATCGGATATGTGGTTGCCTGCCATATAAGAGACAAGCGTAACGGCGAGATCTACCGGGCCGAAGACAAGATCCGCTATGACCGCAAAAGGTTTGAAGACGAGCTAGAAGGTTATAAATCGGAGCTTAACAGAATTAATATTTCCTTGAAGGATTTTGACCGCCTGATCCCTGCTACAATGCGCAGGAAAGAGGTAATGGCAAAGATCGCAAGTGTTCTTGAGTCCGGAGAGGCTTCGGATTTCAACCAGGCGTTATCTTTGTGTTCCAGGAGATGAGACTGAATCCTGTGCGCTCCTGGGGAGATTCCTGACTTTTGATCAAACTCTTTTTAGTTTATTGTGACAAGGTTGTCCGTTTTTGGGACAACCTTGTTTTTTGCCGCTGTTAGGCTTGAAGGATATCGAAATCTTTGTGATATAATCGAAAAATCAAATACATATATATTATTTATTTTAAGGAGTTGGGAACAATATGCCGGGTAAGAAAGATTACGGCAATGAGAGTATTTCGATGCTCAAGGGCGAAGATCGTGTAAGACTTCGTCCGGCTGTTATTTTCGGTTCAGACAATCTCGAGGGATGCATCCATTCCTTCTTTGAGATTCTGTCGAACTCTATCGACGAAGCCAGAGAGGGGCACGGCGATAAGATCATCATCACCAGATTTGCGGATGGCACCATCGAAGTCGAGGACTTCGGACGCGGTATCCCTATGGATTACAATGCCAAAGAGGGAAGATATAACTGGGAACTCGTTTACTGCGAGCTTTATGCAGGCGGTAAGTATAATAATAACTCATCAGGCGACTATGAATTCTCTTTGGGACTTAACGGTCTTGGTGCGTGCGCTACACAGTATGCATCCGAATTCTTCCAGGTAACCGTATTCAGAGACCATACCAAGTATGAGATGGGCTTTAAGAAGGGTGTACCTGTAACAGAGCTCATGCAGGAGCCCTACAGATTCAAGAGAACAGGTACTATCCAGCGCTGGAAGCCTGATACTGAGGTATTTACAGAGATAATCATCCCTCTTGAGACATTCAAGGAGATCATCAAGCGCCAGTCCGTTATCAACAGCGGTATCGAATTTATCCTTAAGGATGCCGAGTCAGGCGAAGAGTTTTCCTTCATGTATCCTGAAGGAATCAAGGGTTATGTCGATGAACTTAACGACATGAAGGGTTTCACCGAGACATATACGTTCTCGGGTGAGGGCAGAGGCCGTGATAAGGAAGACCGTGACGAGTACAAGGTCAGGGCTGAAGTCGCATTCTGCTTCAACAATGAAGTAAATGCTCTGGAATACTTCCATAACTCCAGCTTCCTTGAGCACGGCGGTTCGCCGGATAAGGCTGTCAGGAATGCATTTGTCGCAGAGATCGACAAGCAGATCAAGCTTAAGGAAAAGTACAAGGCCAATGAGTCCAGGATCACTTTCCAGGATATTGCTGATTCATTGATCCTTGTAACCAATACATTCTCCACACAGACTTCTTATGAGAACCAGACAAAGAAGGCTATCAACAACAAGTTCATCCAGGACTTCATGACTCAGCTCATCAGGGATAATCTCGAGATCTGGTTTATCGAGAATAAGGATTTCGCTGCTAAGACTATCGAGCAGATACTTATAAATAAGCGTGCGCGTGAGAATGCCGAGAAGGCTAAGGTCAACATTAAGAAGACCCTCATGGGCAAGGTCGATATCAACAACAGGATCAAGAAGTTCGTTGACTGCAGAACAAAGGACGTTGCCAAGCGCGAGCTCTACATCGTAGAGGGTGACTCCGCTTTGGGTTCCGTAAAGCTCGGCCGTGATGCTGAATTCCAGGCTGTTATGCCTGTCAGAGGTAAGATCTTAAACTGCCTTAAGGCTGATTACGCAACTATCTTTAAGAGTGAGATCATCACGGATCTTCTTAAGGTTTTGGGATGCGGTGTCGAGATCAAGAATAAGCACACAAAAGACATGAGTGCATTTAATCTCGATGACTTAAGATGGAACAAGATCATAATCTGTACCGATGCCGACGTCGACGGATTCCAGATCAGAACGCTTATCCTTGCAATGCTCTACAGACTTACGCCTACTCTTATCGAGAAGGGTTATGTCTATGTTGCCGAATCTCCTCTTTTCGAGATCACATACAGGCCCAAGGGCAAGAATGCACAGGAAGAGACATTCTTCGCATTTAACGAGAAGGAGAAGGCTGAGATCCTTTCCAAAGTCGATCCCAAGCTCTGCACGATCCAGAGATCCAAAGGTTTGGGTGAGAACGAGCCTGAGATGATGTGGAAGACAACCATGAATCCGAAGTCCAGAAGACTTATCAAGGCTTGCCCCGAAGATGCAATGAGGACAGCTGAAGTCTTCGATCTCCTTTTAGGAGACAACCTTGCAGGAAGAAAACTCCATATCGAGACGGACGGCAAAAAGTATCTCGATATGCTTGATTTAGGGTGATGTAAATGGCACGTAAGAAAAAAGAAGATATCAGTTCAGATTCACTTAAGGCAAAGCTTACAGACAGCAATGCCAAGGATATGCCGGCTATCGATCAGCCGATTACGGAGATGCTCGAGATCAACTATATGCCGTATGCGATGAGCGTCATCGTATCACGTGCTATTCCTGAGATCGACGGCTTCAAGCCTTCGCACCGTAAGCTCCTTTACACGATGTACAAGATGGGCCTTTTGGGCGGCAACAGGACCAAGTCCGCAAACGTCGTCGGCCAGACCATGAAGCTCAATCCCCACGGCGACCAGGCTATCTACGACACGATGGTAAGACTTACCAGAGGCAACGGATCGTTACTGCATCCTTTCGTAGATTCTAAGGGTAACTTCGGTAAGCAGTATTCCAGAGACATGCAGTGCGCTGCACCCCGTTATACTGAGGTGAGACTCGAGAAGATCTGTGAAGAGATCTTCAAGGGCATCGACAAAGATGCCGTCGATATGGTCGATAACTATGACGGTACTCTCAAGGAACCCACATTGCTTCCTACGACTTTCCCCGCTGTTCTCGTTAATGCGAACCAGGGTATCGCCGTAGGTATGGCATCCAATATCTGCTCATTCAATCTTGCTGAAGTATGCGCTGCTGCTGAAGCATATATGAGAGATCCCAATGCTGATCTTCTGGAGATCATGCCTGCGCCTGACTTTTCGGGCGGCGGTAAGATCCTCTACGATAGAGATCAGATGAAGGCTATCTACGATACCGGTAAGGGTACGTTCTCTGTCAGAGCCAAGTATCAGGTTGATAAGGCAAAGAATCTCATCGAGATCACTGAGATCCCTTATTCCACGAGCGTAGAGGCGATCATCGATAATATTGCTGATCTCGTTAAGAGTGGTAAGGCCAAGGAGATCGCCGACATCCGTGACGAGACAGACCTTGACGGTCTTAAGATCACGATCGACTGCAAGCGCGGTACTGACCACGAACAGCTCATGACCAAGCTCTTCAGATTCACAAAGCTTGAAGATACTTTCTCATGCAATTTCAATATTCTTATCGATGGTTCACCGAGAGTAATGGGTATTGCCCAGATCCTTGATGAATGGCTCAAGTGGAGAAGAACATGCGTCTGCCGTGAGCTTGCTTATAACCTCGATAAGATGAAGAAGAGACTGCACCTGTTGGACGGTCTTGCAGTTATCCTCTTAGACATTGATAAGGCAATCAAGATCATCAGAGAGACTGAACTCGAAGCTGACGTTATCCCTAACCTCATGAAGGGCTTCGGCATTGATGAGGAACAGGCTGAATATGTTGCAGAGATCAAGCTCCGTAATATCAACAAGCAGTACATTCTCAACAGGATCTCAGACAGAGATAAGCTCAAGGCTGACATCGCTGATACTGAAGACCTCCTGGGAAGCCCCCGAAGGATCAACAATCTTATTGCCAAGACATTGAAGGAAGTTGCAGAGAAGTACGGCCAGCCCAGAAAGTCTGAACTTGTCGGCATGGCAGAGACAGAGACTTTCGTGGAGTCTGCTGTTATTCCTGATTACAGACTCCACCTCATGCTTACGCGTCACGGCTATCTTAAGAAGCACACTATGAAGTCTTTGCAGAGTGCTGGCGAACTTAAGACCAAGGATGATGACGAGATCTTCATGGGATTTGAGTGTGAGAACAAGTCAGATCTCCTTATCTTCACCGATAAGTGCAATCTCTATAAGACTCACGTTTACGACTTCTCCGACACGAAGCCGGGCGATCTCGGACACTTCCTGTCCAGTGAGCTCGAAATGGAAGACGGTGAGAGACCTGTTTTCATGATCTCCACGACAGACTACAAGGGAATCCTCTTTATTGCTTTCGAGAACGGCAAGGCAGCAAGATTCCCGATCTCTTCCTATGAGACGAAGCAGAACAGAAAGAAGCTTATTAACGCGTTCTTTGACGGAAGCAAGGCTATCGGCTTTATACTTCTCGATGAGACAGAGGATCCGGATCTTATTGTTACCAACAGTCTTGATAAAGCTGCTGTATTCAAGGCATCCCTGATCCCGCTTAAGACAACAAGAACGACCCAGGGCGTCCAGCTCCTTGTATCGAAGAAGGGCTCAATACTGAAGTCGCTTGCAAGGCTTGCTGAAGTAGACGTTCAGGATCCCGAGTACTACAGGATCCGTAAGGTTCCGGCAATCGGTTACTACATTAGAGAGAATTCATTGGAGGCGAAGCAGGTAAGCTTTGACGATCTGAAGTGACAGTATTTTCTTCCGAGTATTACGTCGGTGATGACGAGATAAAGAACACAAAAGGCTACAATATTGCAGCTGTTCTTTGTGCTGTCATGATCATCGCTTTGATGGTCACGACTGTTGTCCTCGGAAGCAAGAATGCTTATGAACTTGAGACGGTTCCGAGCTTTGAGCTGGCTATTGATGAGGGCCGCTATACTGATGCCCTTGAGCTCTACCGCGGCATACAGGATGAGGTGCTGAAGTCTTCTCCTGATGACCAGGCTTCAAATTCAGCAAGGATCCAGATGTTAAATGACATGCAGGGCATCGTCAGGGAACGTGTTGATACGATATGCAACCGTGTTGTCAGCAACCGTTATGTGCTTACTCCAAGCGACATCAATTTCCTTGACTCCATGAAAGAGCTTACGAGCTCTGTCGTTTCCGAGAGACTTAACAGCATCTGCGAGGATTTCCTTTTAGGAAAGGTTGAAAAGCCTGTCGTTATGTACTTTTTCGAGCAGGTGCAGCCGATCGGTAATTTCTCCGCAACTGCAAATCCGCTTTTAAGAGAGCTGGATTATATCGAGACCGCTACAGGTGATGTTCAGACTGCCGAAGTAAAGTATAACGAGGGCGATTATATCGCTGCAGTCCAGAAGTATACCCAGGTGGACAACAGTTATGACGGATTTGTAGGCGAATATTGCGGTAAGAGAATCGCTGACATTAAGCAGACGATGTATGAGCCTATGATGGCTGAAGGAGACCATCTGCTCCAGACATTAAAGTTCTATTCCGCAGAAAAGCTTTTCTCGGATCTCGCTGTTATCTTCCCTGAGGACGAACTTATCAAGAGCAGCCTTCTTGAAGCTACATCACATACGAGCGAGGTAAAGGAATACAGGGGCAAGATCGAATGTATCTGCGTAAGATCCCTTATTGCGGATAACGAAGTTGCCTTCAAGGGAAGGGTACATTCACCCAACACCAATCTTTACCTTACGAACAGGGAGTTTGAGAAGATCCTTGAGAACCTCTACAACAGAGGATATGTTTTGGTTGACGTTGAGAACCTGATCGATCAGAGTGACCCGACATTCCTTCTTGAGCGCAATCTCAAGGTTCCTAAGGGCAAGAAGCCTTTGATCGTTGTTATCGAGGATCTCCAGTACAGCGCTTCGGCATATAAATGCGGAACATGCAGAAGACTCGTCTTAAACGATGAGAACCAGGTATGCGGAGAATATAAGAATTCGGCAGGCGAGAATGTTGTCAGCAGAACAGCTGAAGCTATCGGCCTTCTTGATGTATTTGTCGAAAAGCATCCGGATTTCACATATGACGGTGCGAAGGGAATCATCTCTGTAAGCGGTCACGAGGCTGTATTCGGATATGTCGTAGCTGCAGGTGAGATCGAGGACAGAAACGCCGCTTTGTCAGCTGCAAACCTTCCCCAGATAAACCCGACAAATGATGATATCGATAATGCAAGAGAGCAGGTAACTGCGATAAAGAACGTGCTTGCAGATAACGGATGGAAGTTTGCTTCATGCACATACAACTATATTGAGGACTGCAGAAACACCGAGAAACAGGTGCTTGTAGATGACCATACCAAGTGGATGGACCAGATAGGAAGCCTGTTTGGTGAGGTCCATATACTTGTTTATCCGAACGGCAATTATATCTATGGTACGGATGACAGGGCGGTCTACTTTAAGAACAGAGGCTTCAGAATATTTTTCGGAGGCGGTGCAACACCTTATCACATCTACGGTGATAATTACCTGTTTGTCGACCGTGCCATGATGAGCTATAAGACTTTGGACAGAAAAGCTTACAAGGAACTGTTCGATTATAAGGAGATCATCGATCCTGTAAGGAACCAGAACTCTGATAAGAAGCAAGGGTAATATTAATATTACATTTCATTTTCAATTTCTTTGTTCACATAAAGTGTTTTTTATTATAATGTAAGTTGTGAAGAGCATTATTGTCTTCCCGAAGGGAGCTTAATTTATGGGCAGAATCGACAAACTTACTAACCTTACCGAGAAGGAAGAGGTTCTCTGGCAGGACAGGAAGAGATATTTAGGCATGCCCATCTCTTTTACCATCTACAGCTTCACGCAGAATAAGCTCTACTATAAGAAGGGCATCATCAACATCAGTTCTGAAGAGATCCTTTTATACAGAGTTCTGGATATCACATTCAAGCAGTCTATCTGGCAGAAGATCTTTGGTGTAGGTTCGGTCATCCTTACGACCGCTGATAAGACCTCACCGGTTCTCGAGCTTAAGAATATCAAGACACCTGACAGGATCAGGAAAGCTCTGAGCACATTGGTTGAGCAGAGACGTGACGAGAAGCGTGTTACCGGCAAAGAGATGTTCGGTGCAGCAGGTATGTTCCACGATCACGGTGATCTTGAAGGCGTTGATCTTGACGGTGATGGAATTCCTGATGTTCATTGATCGAGGTTTAAGTAGTGGAAACTAGGATTGACAGATTCGGCAGTGTAAGAGAGGACAAGATCAAGCAGCTCAAAGAGCTTATAAATGAGTCCAAATATATCGTGTTCCTTGGAGGAGCAGGTGTATCTACCGAGAGCGGAATTCCAGATTTCAGAAGCGGCGCCGGTATCTACAATACCGAGAGCGGCACCAAGTACAGACCTATCGACATCATTGCTCATGATTTCTTCATGGAGCATCCTGAAGATTTCTATGATTTCTATAAGCGTAAGCTCATCTATCCTGATGCAAGACCCAACAAGGCTCACAAGGCTCTCGTAAGACTTGAGAGACAGGGCAAGCTTAAGGCTATCATCACTCAGAATATCGATAACCTTCACCAGGAAGCAGGCAGCAAGTGCGTGATCGAACTTCACGGTTCCGTCTACAGGAACTACTGCATGGACTGCGGCAAGAAGTTCAATATCGAATATATCGCATCCCAGGAAGGCGTTCCCCACTGTGACAAGTGTGGCGGTATCGTAAGACCTGACATCGTTCTTTATGAAGAGAACTTAGAGCACGAGAACGTTGATAACGCTATCAAGGCAGTTAAGAAGTGCGACCTCATGATCATTGCAGGAACATCGCTTACTGTTTATCCGGCTGCTACTTTTGCCCAGTTCTTAAAGCACGACAGGATCGTAATTATCAATAAGAGTTCCACATACATGGATCTTAAGGCTCTCCTTACTATCCACGATAACGTAGGTGAAGTGCTCGATAAGGTTGTTCCGAAGCGTATTTCGAGGAAGACAACTACTTCCAAGACAGGTGCAAAGAAGACTGCAGCAAAGAAGACTACAACTAAGAAGACAACCACAAAGACAGCATCCAAGACAACAACAAAGTCAGCTGCTTCCAAGAAAGAAACGGAAAAGAAACCTTCGGCCAAGAAACCAGCTGCTTCAAAGGCGAAGAAGAATGAAAGCTGATCTTAATTACTACGAGAATAAAGGAAAAGAGATAATTGCCGATCTCGCCTCTTATGGAAGGCAGAGCGGCATTTTATCATTCTTCAGACTGATTACGTTTCTTGGAGCGGCAGGTCTTATTATTGGCGGTATTGCATCACAGATACCGGCGCTTTATGTTTCCGGCGCTTTCATTTTCTTAAGCTTTATCGTCTTATGCATCGTTCACGGAAAGATCCTGGATAAGGTCAATTATCTTACTGAATTATCCAAGGTTAATTCATCTTATATCACAAGGATAAAGGGAGATTTTAATGAGCTCCGTAATATTGCAGTTAAGGGATTAAGAAGGGCAGAGGATATCGGTTTTGCCAAGAACAGACTTTACGGCAAGGATTTTGAAGAGCCCGGTCACGATTATTGTCTGGATCTTGATGTTTTCGGAAAGAAGTCATTATTCTCATTGCTCAATGTATCTGAAACCGCATTCGGCAGGAGAAGATTTGCTGACAGCCTTTTAAAGCCCCACGTATCAGATATTTCCGTTGATGAGCTTAAGGCCAGACAGGCTGCTGTTAAGGAGCTTATCAGCAAGCCCGAAGTTCTTATGGACTATCAGGCAACAGCAAGAATGGGACACATGACAAAAGATCCCAAGGCTCTTATCGATTTTGCTGCCACAGGCTCGAAAACAAAGACCATAGCAAATGTCATTGCCATATTAGGATGTGTGATCTGGCTTGCAGTTCCGATAGCTTATATTGTATTCCCTGACCGCGCTTCGGCTTCTATCCCTGCGTGCCTTATCGCTAATCTGATCATCTTTATGATCGGACGCACCTTCAACGACTCTTATCTTAAGGCCTGCGAAGGAATGCCCAACCAGGTTAAGACGATGTTAAAGCTCTATAAGATCCTTGGTAATGCGGGATTTGAAGATGAACTTATAAAGTCACTTATTAAGGGAAAAGAAGACTCTGACGGAGCTTATGAATCTCTTAAAAAACTTGATAATGCATTGAGGTTTGCAGGAATCCGCACACAGCCTTTATTTGCCCTGATATTTAATCTCATTGCACCTTTGGATTATCTGATCTCATTCCTTCTTGGCAACTGGGCAGTTAATCACGGCAAGGACCTTCCTTCTTATATCGACGGTATATCTGAGATCGAATCACTTATGTGTGCTGCACAGACAGGACTTGTCCTTGAAGAGAGCACATTCCCTGAATTTGTTGAATCGGATAAGGCTTCAGACAATGCGTTTTTCGAAGGAGCTGATCTTGCTCATCCGCTTCTGGAACATGAGACCGTTGTCAGGAATTCAGTAACAATAGATAAGGATATAGCGATAATTACAGGTTCTAATATGTCCGGCAAGACGACCTTAATCAGAACAGTAGGCGTCTGTACGGTCCTTGCTCTTACGGGAGGACTTGTTCCTGCATCCAGCGTTAAGCTTGGAAGAATGAGAGTCATGAGCTCCATGAGGATCGTTGACAGCATTGAAGAGAATATGAGCACGTTCAAAGCAGAGCTTATAAGGATCTCTGGTATCGTTAATGCGGCAGGTGAGGAGAAGCCTTTGCTGTTCCTTATTGACGAGATCTTCAGAGGAACCAATTCCGATGACAGGACAGAGGGCGCGCTCACTGTATTGAAGAAGTTATCAAAACCCTATATCTGCGGTCTTATGACTACACATGATTATGCGATGATCGACAAGACCGAGAAGGGGTTCGAAAATATTAGGTATTACCATTTCTCAGAATCTTACACTGATACCGGTATCGAATTCGACTATAAACTCTCGTCCGGTATAAGCAGACAATCCAACGCGAAATATTTAATGAAACTGGTCGGTATTGAGTAAGCAGGAGGGCAATTTACCTCAATTTTCCGTCATTTATGTCATTTTCATCGCCTGAATATCACATTTTTGTGGTTCCGTTCCTTGATTTCTTATTTTCTATTCATTAGAATTATCTTGGAGAGAAGGTGTTTAGAAAGCTATGTTCGAAGGTCTTAGTAAGTATCTGTCGATTGTTTTGGATTACTCTGTTGTGTGGGAATGCTCCAACGGAGTATGGTTTGATGAGCTTCTGAACCTTTTTAATGACTACGGTATCGACTGTTACGTCAATGATACTTTTAAAGTTCTGCACAAGAGTGTAACTGCCCAGCAGGATCCGAAGGACAAGTATGTTCAGCCTTCTATGCGTTCTTTGATGCAGAGCCTCCTTCCTACGAATAAACTTCATCTCATTAATACCTGCAACACGGAAAGATTCATCGAACTTGTAAATGAGCTCGATTTTTCCGTTCTTCTTACGACCAGGAACAGTATTCTCTTTAAGAGACTTATAGAGAAGAAGCCTGTATATAATCACGATGTTGCCATTCTTTTCCCGACCGGACTTAAGATCTATCCTTCCATGCAGGATATGATAGACGATAATCCGCCGCCTAAGATCAGCAACCTCGCTAAGATCGATTCATTCCTTGATACTGATGCCAGAGCCAATATCGGCGACATAGTTAATTACAACGGCGGTGAGAGACTTACTCTTGAGAAGAGGCTCTCAGGCGGTGCAGAAGGAATGGTATTCCTTACAGATAATTCGAAATTAGTAGCGAAGATATATCACAAGGGTGTTATTACACCGCTCAGATGGGCCAAGCTTAAGAAACTTACGGAACTGAACATCACATCTTCTCACTTCTGTGCTCCTCAGCACTTGCTTTATTTCCGTAACGTTCCTGTCGGTTATACGATGTTTATCGGCAAGGGAACGACATTAAGCAATGTTTTCGACGGCCCTGATGCGATCCTTGAGCAGTACCCTGACTGGACAAGACTTGATGTATGCGAGACTTTGCTTTCTCTCATCGGCAAGTATCTCTATCTGCATATGCACGATGTAGTTGCAGGTGATATCCAGCTTAAGAATGCATTGATAGAGTCTTCCAATTCCCAGTATCTTATCGATATGGACAGTGTTCAGGTAGGTAATCTCCCTTGTCCTGTTGGTACTGAGGAATTTACTGATCCGAAGCTCTGGGGCAAGGACTTCTCAGGCTTTGTCAGAACACTTGAAGACGAGGACTATTCTATTGCGATGCTTGTTTTCTCTGTATTGTTCTGCGGCCTTCATCCTTATGCAACAAGAAACGGTGCAGAGACATTAAGAGAAGAGATCCTGAATAAGAACTTCCCTTATACGCTTGATAACTCTGATACTGAGCACATTCCGCTCGGCGGATATGTTCATATCTGGGAATACCTGCCGGAGTATCTAAGAAAGATGCTCTACAGAACCTTCAAGGAAGGTAAGACTTACGAAGCTGTATGCTGGAGAGATGCGGTTCAGACGTACATGACCGAACTCGAGAATTTCAAATATGATGATCCTGAAGCCTATAAGCTTTTCCCTTGCGAGGATTATAAGCAGATCAGTATCAATGTTGAAGAATACAGAGCTAAGCTTGCTGAGGCAAAGGAGCAGACAGGCAAGGCACCTGAGCCGAAGCCTAAGTTTGAGAAGAAGACATTTAATAATGTGCCTTCCGGCAGATTTGTTTCTTCTAGTGTAGGAGAGTCAAGCAGCTTCAGACCGGTTAAGTATGATGACGATAAACCGGCCAAGAATGATTCGGCAGCTGCAATGCCTGCGCCGGCTCCCAAAAAGAAATTCTTCGGTTTATTCTGAGGTCTCTTTTGATATAATTTTTATTGTGCATAGCTTTTAACTTCGAATAAGCGGAGGACTTTTATGGCGGACGGTTTTTCTAGTTCAGATTTCGGTACAAGTACGAAGAGAAGACTTCCTATCTGTTTTGCTCTTGATACATCTGGTTCCATGATGGGTAACCCGATCAAGCAGCTCAACATGGGTCTCCAGAATTTCGTAACTTCGATCAAATCAAATGATGATACAAGATCTTCAACAGATATCGCTATCATTACTTTCGGTTCAAAGGTTGAGATCGTAATGCCTTTCGGTAAGATCTCAAAGGAAAAGGGATTACCGGAGATTACGGCTTCAACTACACTTACACCTATCGGTGAGGGCGTTCTTACTGCATTAGAGCTCTTAAATGCCCGTAAAGAAGGTTATAAGGAAATGGGCATCAAGTATTTCCAGCCCTGGCTCGTTGTTATCACAGACGGTGCCCCTCAGGGTCCTAACGCGATGCAGAACATGGAACGTGCTATTGAAGCATGTAATGAGCTTGAGAGAGAAGATAAACTCGTTGTATTTAATATCGGCGTAGGTTCAGGCGTTGACTTCGATATCTTAAAGAGACTTTCTATTAAGCGAGCTGAGCCTATTTCAGTCAATTCCGCAGACTTCGGAAAACTCTTTGAATTCCTGGGATCGTCCTCATCTTCGATCGTATCTTCCGGTATGAACGATGATGCACTTTATAACATCGACACTGAGCCGCAGGGCAAAGCTGTTGATATTGATGATTTCATGAAATTCATTAACGAGGAAGACTGATGTATAAGGGAATAACTGTCGGTGCAATCACGACTATCGGCAATAAACATGTAAACAGGGGTACTCCGTGTGAGGATGCCTCTTTTGCCGTAACTAAAAACGGAGTTTCTGTGGTTTGCATTGCTGACGGCGCCGGCGGAAAGCAGTATACCGATGCAAGATTCGGTTCTGACTGCGCAGTTCATGTAATAACAGATACTTTGTGCGAGCATTTCGATGCCTTATATGCTGAGAACAGGGAAGCTGCAGTAAGAGGATATCTTATGGCGAAGCTCCGTGTCGCTTTTGCAGGCATTATGGAGGAACGCACGATCGACGTGATCGACAGACTGTCATGCACATTGCTCTTTGTAGCAGTAAAAGACAGAAGAATGATGATCGGTCACATAGGTGACGGCCTTATCGTAAGGATTTCTCCTTCCGGCGTGAGCCCTATCTCAATGCCGCAGAACGATAAAGACGGTAAGACATATTTTGTTACCGCAGCACATGCTGATAACTACATGCGTCTTTTAAAGACGACGGTAGACGATGTCCATGCCATCGCTCTCATGACAGACGGTGTACAGGACAGCGTATATAACGAGGAGGCAGGACTCGTAAAACCTGTCGTTGCCAAGATGGCTGAGACTTTTGCTGAAGGCAGGGAAGAGGGCGAGAAGTCCATTCTCGAGACGGTGCAGAAGTATATTGTCGGAGCATCAAATGCGAGTGACGACGCAAGCTTCGGGGTAATGTATTTCGAGGGCACCAATGCTCCTTCTCCGGATTCTCTGGAGAGTACCGCAGCAAAGTTTGCTTCATCCACGGAGACTTTCAAGGATCTGTCACAGGCTATCAAGCCCGAACTCGTAAATGCGCACGAGATCATCTTAAAGTGTGCAGGACAAGAGGTACCGGAGTCTGAGAACCAGCCTGAGACTGAGACCGTGAAGGCAGCAGAGCCTGCGGCAGAAGAGAAGAAGGAAGATGTTAAGAAGGAACCCTCCCGTGTCAGCAAGATCTCGATAATCATTCTTGCTGCCGGAATTATTCTTTGTGCTATCGGAGCAATTGAATTGGTGCTTTCACTTAAAGGGTGAGTGATCTATGAGAGAAGAGAAGAAATACGAGATTTTACCCGGTGTTGAGATACCGGATATGAAGAAGATACAGGAAGCCGCTTCGGATTTCAGCATTTCCGAAGTCGGTGATGTGGATATCAGGACTGTTACTTATGAGCCTGTTTTCGATGCTGCTGCGCCCGGCGTATCACCTGAAGAGCTTGCAAGACTCCAGCAGCTCGGTGTTAAGGTTGCTGAGGACGAGGAGAGATCCAAGCTCGTAAGTCAGGCTAAGATGGCCAAGATCATGAATCAGGCTGTCCAGGCACCGTCATCTATCGGTGACCTTAAGGCTTCACATATTGCCCAGCTCGATGAAGAGAAGCGCAAGCAGTTAGAAGAGAGCCAGAAGGAAGCAGATAAGCTTAAGGCTGAAGAAGAGGCAAAGAATAAGGCTCGTGAAGAGCGCCGTATCCTCCAGCAGAGGCTCTTGGAAGAATCCAGAGAGAAGGCTGCCAAGGAAGCAGAAGCTAAAGCCGCAAGAGAAGCCGAAGAGGCAGCAAGAAAAGAGGCTGAAGAAAAAGCTGCCAGGGAAGCCGCTGAGAAGGCTGCCGAAGAGGCTGCTAAGGAAGCTGCTGAAAAAGCTGCAAAAGAAGCAGAAGAGCAGGCCGCAAAGGAAGCGGCTGCCAAGGCTGAAGCAATCGCTGAGAGAGAAGCCAAGGTTCAGGCTGCAAGGGAAGCTGCGCAGAAAGCTGCAAGAGAAGCTCTGGGTCTTGCTGCCAACAAAGCTGAAGTCAAAGCTCAGGAAGATCTCGAAAAGAAAGTTCCTGCAAAGCCTGTCTGGGAAGTTAAGAAGACAGCAACTACGCTTTCTTCCGAAGAGACATCTGAAGCCTTCAAGGAATTCCTCGAAGACGACGGGCTCTAATAAAAGGATATTAGTTTATTTAAATTAGGGGCGGTCTCTAAAAGAGATCGCCCTTTTTGTTATGAACTATATATGGAAAATAAAAAACGGTATCTTAATCAGATACCGTCTTTGTTCTGGTGCACCTCCAGGGACTCGAACCCTGGGCCCACTGATTAAGAGTCAGTTGCTCTACCATCTGAGCTAGAGGTGCGTCAAGCAACGTGAGTTATTATAGCCATATGGTATTTTAAAGTCAACAGGTTTTTTAATCAAAGAATCCTGTCATATCAATTGAATTGAAATTTTCTTCCAAAGGAAGCTTAACAGGACGTCCTTCTTTTGCTGATTTATATATACCTAAGAGCGTATCTACAGAGGAAAAACCCGCATAAGCATCGGCAATGGGGCTCTTACCGGAGATTATGGAATCTGCAAGATCCTTATAGATCCCAAGGTGCGGATTAAGCGCGCACTTAAAGGAAAATAAGCCGCCTTCCTTAAACTGCCTGCGGATATAATAGCCGTTCATCTTCTTTGTCTTGCCGTTTGGCTTGACTCCGTAGACGGAAATATGTGGCTTGCCGGAATCAAGACCCATCGCAAGCTGACCGTTCTCACAGAAAACGGAGAATTCAGCCGTGTGCTTTGAAGGGATAGTAGCCGTTGTGCCTTCGATCTGGGCAAGAGCGCCGTTCTCAAGCCTTAATACGGCCATTCCGAGATCTTCGGCTTCGATATTTCGAAGTCTCCTGGCGATCATGGCAGAAGCTTCCTCAGGTTCGGAACCCATAAGCCATACCAGAAGATCGATCGCGTGGATCGTCTGGTTCATGAGGGCGCCGCCGTCGCTCTTCCATGTTCCGCGCCATGCCGCACTCTGATAGTAATCCTCGCCGTGGCCCCAGCGGACATAGATAGTTCCGTGTGTGACCTTGCCGTATCTGCCTTCAGCGATATCCTGTCTTACAAGGCCTACAACAGGAAGATAACGGTAGATATGTCCCATGGCGATCTTAAGACCGGTTTTCTGTGAGAGGTCGTAGATCTCACGGGCCTCAGATACGGACATAGTCATGGGCTTTTCCAGAAGAAGATTGGAGCCGTGCTCCATGGCATATTTCGCGATCTGGAAATGAAGGCCTGAAGGAACAGTAACGGATACAATTGCAGGCTTGATCTCATCGATGGCTTCCCTGTAATCACTGAAGCTCTTTACATTTGCAAAACCCTTAACGGATCCCAGAAGCCTTTTGCAGGAATCGGGATTTACATCTACTACAGCTTTAAGCTCAAGGTTCCTGAGCTTGGAAATAGCCTTTAAGTGCTTCTCGGCGACTCTGCCGCATCCGATAAGGACAACGGGAAGAGGTGTGGAAAAAGATGATGTATTTGAATTCTCGGCCATTTATAGCCTCCATAAGGTGTTTTGCTTGAATTAGTTTAGCACAATAAGGATATTTATCACGCAATAATGATTATAATATCTTTGGCTCTTTTAAACTTCATAGTTGACAAACAATCGTTCTTGTTCTATCATATGAACAGAACATTTGTTTGTTGCTTGAGGAGCCGGAATGATTTCAGAATTGAATGAAATCATGCTGCATATAAGAAGTTTTCCTTATACTGACCGTATTGTGTTTTATACGACCCTTTTCAACAAAGTAAATATTCACGGGGACAATCTTCGGGACTTACTTATTGAATCATATATTGCTGACGATAATTTTTTATTTATTTGGAAAACTTAATCCTAATGTTCATAACAATGTTGATCAGAAGACTGAATGCACTTAACAACTATATATCGGCAAGACTGCCGCTTATATTCGTCACATAGAGATAAGGTGTATGTAACATGATACTCTCGGAAGAACACAGAATAAAGAAACATAACAACGCAGAACTTCTTCGAGAGATTGATGAATACTGCTATAAAGTGAAGAACCTCTCTAACAACGTTAACTACCTGATAAAACAATGCTACCGTATCCACACAAAGATAAAGAACGGTAAGACACTAGAAGAATGGGAAGATGAACTTATCAGGTCGGTAAACAGTGGCATCGCGGAATACAATTTGGGCCGCTCTGAAGTTAAGCGGTTATGTTATATCGATGCCGATAACGGACACATAGCCGATGCATATTTTCTCAGCTGGTATCTGAAAGGAACAGAAGTATATAAAGACGTTCCATATGCGACATGCAGCCAGATATGTATACAAGAGAAATGCAGAGAGTGGAAGTCTTTCTACAGGTTAGCAGCAGAATACAGGAACGATTCGAAGAAGTTTAAGGGACATCCCCATGTACCTGGGTATCTAGACCCGAAAACAGGAAGAGGTTCTCTTGTTATCACCAGTCAGAACTTCAAGGTGGAGGAGGACGGTAAAGTCACCATGCCTAAGTTCCTTAGCGGGATACACATAAGAGCAAGACACAGTAACGTGAGGCAAATACGGATAAAGACGTTCAAGGACACTGTCCTTATCAGTCTGATGTATGAGAAAGAAGAAAAGACTGCAAGAGGGACAAAGGTCATGGGGATAGACTTGGGAATTAACAATCTCATAGCAGCCGCATGGGATTCTGAAGACAGACCTGTGATAATCAACGGGAAACCGCTGAAATCCATAAACCAATACTACAACAAGGCAAAAGCACATATGCAAGAGGAGGCGAAGGTATATAACGGAAAAAACAAGAGCAAAAGACTGAATAAACTTACGTCAAAAAGGAACCGCAAGGTAAAAGACTACATGCACAAAGCCAGCAGGAAGATCGTAGACATGGCCGTCTCGTCAGGTGTCGGACTCATAGTGGTAGGTTCCAATCACGGATGGAAACAGGAAGTACACATGGGAAACATAACAAACCAGAACTTTGTATCCATACCATATAAGACACTTACAGACATGATCACATACAAAGCGCGACTTGAAGGCATAGAGGTAAAAACTGTACGCGAGAGTTACACAAGCGGAACGAGTTATCTTGACGGAGAAAAGCCAACCAGAACTTACTATGACAAGACACGAAGGATAGAACGAGGATTATTTAAGAGCAACAGCGGGATCTTCATTAACGCAGACGTAAATGCGGCATATCAGATGATGAAGCTGGGTGACACAAGAGCAATTCCCATCAAGACAGACTAACTATTAAAAGTCAATAAGAAAAATGTAGCGTAAACGCTAGTTACATCGAACCTTGATAATTGCATAACGAATCAAGCCCCCACGAGGTGCTTGGAAAAACAAGTAATAATATTCAGA
>JAEEGH010005937.1_pt1 | contig 30249 bp, 25 predicted proteins | sample 9134181 | NCBI WGS metagenome assembly JAEEGH01 (sample SAMN16246544, study PRJNA631951) | gut metagenome | biome: gut microbiome; feature: rumen; material: DP-attached | host: Bos | place: Iran: Karaj | collected 2018-10
ACTCCATCATCTACCAATTGGAAAACGCCAACTTCGGACACATCGCAGCATTTGAAGGCAGCCTCTATTGGACAGGGATTTCCTTGACGGATACCATTGTCTATATTTGGCAAGACGGCGAGGTACTCTTCGACCTGCCTGAACTCTCTGGAATCAGCAACTTGGTCGTCAACGAGAGCGGAGTTTATTATACAGATGCACAAACGGTTTATAAAGACAGCGAAGTCCTCTATCAGCCCGAAGAGTGCATCATCTCGGGTCTTGTCGTGGTTCCCTCCGAAACACCACAACCTGGACCAGAGCCCAAACTCCTTCCCTGGTTCGAAGGTTTCGAGGTCGACAGCACCTGGACCGACTGGACCATCCTCGATTTCGACGGTAACACCACCATCGCCTGGGAGCGCACCGATGAAGATGCTGCCACTGGCGACTTCAGTGCCCGCCACCTTGGCTTCGACAACATCCAGGAAGGCTGGCTCATCACACCTCCACTATACCTGAATCTCTACTGCGACTCCACTTGGATGAGCTTCAAGACCTTGGAGGTCAACCCGAGCAGCTACACCAGCAGCAGCCTCCTGATTTCAACCACAGGCACCCAACTCTCCGATTTCACTGAGATTTGGTCGCAAGACAACCCCTCCAACACCTGGGACTCCATCTATATCGACCTCACCGAATACCAAGGCGACACCATTTATTTGGCTTTCAAATACGCCGGTCACCACGGTCACGACTGGTATATTGATGACATAAGTGTCGAAGAAGCGTTAACACTTTTCGACATCACCGTCGAAAGCGACAACCCCGACTGGGGTACCGTCAGCGGCGGCGGCAGCTATCCTTATGGCGACACCATCCAAATCGAAGCCCAACCCAACATTGGCCATGAATTCCTCTGCTGGAACGATGGCATCACCAATAACCCACGCGACATTGTCGTCCTTCAAGACAGCACTTTCGTGGCCTTGTTCGCTATCAGCCAATATACCATCGAAGTCGTTTCCAACAATCTTGAAATGGGCACAGTGACTGGTGGTGGTACCTATCATTACGGAGACACCATCGTGATTGCAGCCATGCCTTACATCGGCTTCGAGTTCATCAGCTGGACCGACGGCAACACCGACAACCCGCGCACCATTATCGTCACAGAAAATGCAACCTACACTGCGCATTTCGGCTTACAGCAGTGCGTCATCAAGACCGATGTCACCCCCGAAGGTGCTGGCACCGTCAATGGCGGTGGCATTTACGATTACGGCTCCACCATTCAGCTGGTGGTCCACAACAACATGGGCTACAGATTCCAGATGTGGGATGACGGCAACATCACCAACCCACGCACCGTCTTCGTAGAAGGAGATGCTATTTATACCGCTGTGTTTGAACCACTCTCGTATGAAATCACCACCGAATGCGACCCCGTGGAAGGCGGTACGGTGAGTGGCGCAGGCACTTATTACTATGGCGCCACTGCAACGCTGACAGCCACACCTAACGAAAACTACTCTTTCCTCTGCTGGGGCGATGGCGTTGTCAGCAATCCGCGCAACATCACCGTTACAGGTAATGCCAACTATAAAGCTCTTTTCTACCTCAACAGTACGCCTCAATATACCATCACCGTCGTAGCCAACGATCCTTCGTTGGGCACCGTTACCGGAAGCGGCACCTACCCAGAAGGCTCCATTGTCGAAATCAGTGCAACGCCCAATAGTGATGCCCTCTTTACGGGGTGGAACGACGGCAACACCGAAAACCCTCGCAGCATCGAAGTTACACAAGACATGGTTTATACGGCCATGTTCAATAAGATAGAGACTTACACCATAACGGTAAGACCTGAGAACCCACTGCTTGGCACCACATACGGCAGTGGCGAATATCCTCTCAATCAAGTCGTCAACATCGGTGCCACTCCCACTTTGGGTTTCTACTTCTCCGGCTGGCAAGACGGCGACATGAACAACCCACGCACTATCACCGTGACGGGCGATGCCGAATACATCGCCTCATTCTCCCAAGACCCTGTTCTGACTTACAACATCACCGTGTTGTACGATGAAAGCCAAGGTTTCATTCTTGGTGCTGGCACTTATAGCGCGGGCAGCATTGCCACCATCGCTGCCATCCCTGCCGATGGCTACATATTTTTGAAATGGAGCGATGATACCAACTATAACCCCAAGGAAATCTTTGTCGACCACGACATCGTGCTGGCTGCCTTCTTCGAGTTCGCCAGCGTGGACGAAAACGGTATGGAACGCCTCCATCTCTACCCCAACCCCGCCAACGACAAGATCCACCTCGAAGGCCTGGAAGGACAACATGAGATTCAGATTTACAATATCTATGGCATGATGGTAAAGACGATTAACATCAACGGTGACAGTGAAATCGACATTAACGACCTCTCTTCAGGGTTATATTTCCTGAATGTGAACGGACATGCCATAAAGTTCATGAAGGAATAAGGCGTTTTCAACAGAAAAAGGAAGGTGAGCCTCAATGACGAGACTCACCTTTCTCATTAAATACGAATTACTTTTTTTACTTAGTCAACACCAGCTTGATGGTCTGGTTACCCAACTCCGAAACAGCCCTGATGAAATAAACGCCCGATTCAAGGGTATTCAGATAGCTCTCCAATGTCGTGTGGTTCAACCCATTGAAGCTGTAGGTATAGCGTTGACGTCCCATGAAATCGAAGACTGTCACTTCAGCCTTTGCTCCTTCCATCAGTGTCACGTGTACCTCGCCTTGGGAAGGATTGGGATACACATTGATAAGTTCATTACTATAAACCGAATCTTTCACATCCAGTAGTTCCAATGCCTGCGAGAAATCCGGAACGCCATAGCCGTAACGGTTGTCAGGATAGTCGGCGTGGTCGCCGCAAGAGCGGATAACATCACAAATCTCCTGCACCGAAGCGTAAGGACGAGCTTGGCGTAAACAAGCCATCGCACCTGCCAGTACAGGGGTGGCAAACGAAGTGCCGTTGCCGTTGTAATAATTCCCTCCCCATTGCGGGTTACCCGAAGCCACGTATGTGCCTTCACCCATAGCCATCACATCAGGCTTGATACGGCCATCGTAGGTCGGGCCCACCGAGCTGAACGAAGCGCGTACGCCCCTGTTATTCACGGCACCAATGGTCAAAATATGCTCAGCATCACCAGGAATGCCCAAAGTGCAGAAACCGTCACCTTCGTTGCTCGCGGCATTGACGCAGATCATGCCACGGCTTGCGGCAATTTCGGAGCCAATGGTCATCGGAGCAGTTTTCCCGTCAAAATGCTCAAAAGGATGATCCCATTGACTCATGTCGAAGTCAATGTAGCCCAACGATGTGGAACACACATCAACGCCAAGACTATCAGCATACTCCGCACCAGAGACCCAGTTATACTCCTCTACGATGTTCTCTGTATCAGAGTTCTCAGTATGGATCAGATAATAGGAAGCCTTGGGGGCCGTTCCTACCATATTGTTGGGGTCGTATGCAGCCATAGTACTCAGGCATGAGGTGCCGTGCGTACTCTGCGTGTACACCGAGTTGGAACCATATACATAGTCGCGTGTACCCAACAGACGGCCTTCGTCTCGCATGTTGTCGAAACAATGATGGCTTTCAGCTCCTATGAAACCTCCGTCAAGGATCGCTATCACGATGCCCGTGCCGTCAAATCCCTGATTGTGCAACTGATCAACTTTCAACTGCGTGACTTGGTCTTCGGCACCACCATAATAGCCACATATACCGCGGTCGTTGGACGATGTCGCATTCATCTCCTTGGCCAACCAACGTTCTTTCTGCTCTTGAGCCTTCAAGTCGTTGGGACAATTGCGCACCACTTCCACGAACTCAAGCGTGTTAATAGCTTCAATCACAGCGGGATTAGTGACATATACCGAGACGCCGTTCAACCATTTTGAGGGGTTGAGGAGTTGCGCACCACAGTCGGCCACTGCCTGAAGATACTGAGGATTGACGGGAAGGTCGTATTCGTCAATGCCAATGCCTAGATTGGCACGACGTTGCAAAGCCCTAGGACTCAAGTAAGTCTCAGGGTTGTCGATGGAATAAGGTGAGTTTTCCTTGTCAGTAAACTGCACCCAGTAGATGTTGGTCGCGATTTGCGCTTGGGCAAACATTGTGACTGCGAGTAACAATAGTAAAAGAGTAACCTTTTTCATCGTTATTGAATTTGAATTATGGACACAATTATATCATAGGTGATAAAAAACGGGCAAAAATAATAAGTTTTTCGGATTCAAGATTTAAAAATCAAAATTTCGTATTCTTCATTCCACATTCCGCATTCCACATTAACTTCGTTGAATCTTCGATTTCCGCATTCGAAAAATCACTACCTTTGCAAAAAAATTCAAAGTCATGCGCATTGACATCATCGCGGTTTTTCCCGAAATGTTTGAAGGGCCCTTCACCGAATCCATCATCAAACGTGCTGTAAGCAAGGGCATTGTGGAGATTGGGCTGCACAACCTCCGCGACTACAGCACCGACAAGCATCACAAGGTGGACGACTATTCCTTTGCCGCCGGAGCGGGTATGGTGATGATGATCGAGCCTGTCGACAACTGCATCACACACCTGAAAAGCCAACGAGATTACGACGAGGTCATATACATGAGTCCTGACGGCGAGCTTTTGGACCAGCCCTTGTGCAACCAGCTCTCAATGAAGAAGAACATCATCATCCTCTGTGGACATTATAAAGGCATTGATGAGCGTATTCGTGAGCACTTGATTACTAAAGAGATAAGCATTGGCAACTATGTCCTTTCGGGCGGCGAACTCGGTGCGGCAGTCTTGGTCGATAGCTTGGTGCGCCTCATCCCAGGTGCTTTGGGCGACGAAACCTCTGCTCTCTCCGACTCGTTCCAAGACGGGTTGGTGTCGCCTCCAGTCTACACAAGACCGAGAAATTACAAAGGTTGGGAGGTTCCCGAGGTGCTTTTGTCGGGCAACGACAAGATTATCAGTGAGTGGCGGCTTGAGCAGGCCATCGAGCGCACCAAGGTGCGCCGACCCGAGATGTACGAAAATTTCAAAAAAAGCTGAGAATCTTCGTTACATATTGGAATTTTTTGTATTTTTGCACCCACTTTTTGGAGAAAAATATACAAAAATATATAAAAATGAGCAAAAACGCATTAATTCAATTCGTTGAAGATCAAATCGTTGTAAAAGATTTTCCGAAGTTCAAGACAGGCGACACCATCACGGTGACCTACAAGATTGTTGAAGGACAAAAAGAGCGTCTGCAGAAGTTCCAGGGCATCGTCCTGAAGCGCAGCGGCCAAGGCAAGGTGGGTACTTTCACCATCCGCAAGATTTCGAACAACATCGGTGTTGAGAGATGTTTCCCCATTGCCTCTCCTATGATTGAGAACATTGAGGTGAACAAGAAGGGCGCTGTCCGCAAGTCACGCATTTACTATCTGCGCGGCCTCCGCGGCAAGAAAGCCCGTATCAAGGAGCTCAAGGACTAATACCTTCAGCCACAACGAAAAAAGAAGCTCCGAGCGTTTGCTCGGAGCTTCTTTTGTTATTAGTGTTTTGGCGCACAATATAAAGCTTTTATTTTTCGCTTTCCCAGCGATCGGTCCATCCGTGCAGAGCCTTCCAGCGCTGCATCCGTTCGTAGTAGGCAGCCATCGTGTCCTCTTCCGTGGTGTCCACTGCGGCTTGCGTTTGTTCAACGGCTGGCACTTTGTCCTTTCCGTGATTCCCCTGCTGGCAGGATGCCAGCAGCAGGACGGCCGTTGCCGCCACTGCTACTATCGGGATAAGGGATTTTTGCATGCTTTTCATGGCATGCTACTCCTTCACCACCTTGTCCGAGAACGTCTGCCCGTCCTCCATAGTGACGCGCATCGTGTATGTTCCAGCGGGCAGTTGTCTCATGTCGATGCTCTCGAAGGCCTTGCTTTGCGTGCGTATCAGGCGGCCTTGCAGGTCGTAGAGCTCGATTTTAATGGGGTTTGAGCCGTTCGAGTATTGCAACTGAAGCAGGTCCTTTGCAGGGTTGGGATACAAAGAGAGCACGTTCTCTGCTTCATGCCATTCACTGACCTCGGTATAATCAATACCCTCAAATTCGGGATTCTTATAAATGCTCCTCCCGTCTTGGAAAACCTCTACCGTCCGGTGTGCTATTCCGCTAAGTGGTATCTCAACATAGATAGGGTACAACAAACCCTCATTACTTCCTATTCCACCAACCCATTGAGCATAGGGGTCCCAGTTCATCACTATCACTTTCCTCATTATTCCGCAAAACTCCTCTTCACCCACTTCGGATACAATATCATAATGAGATGTATAACATGGATCTTGCCATTCATCCCAGACCGAAAGGGAGAAATCATACAGCAATACTTCTTGATCATCCGGGCAAATGAATAAGCAACCTATTTCTGGTAAAAAAGGTGGTAATGATACAAAATAGTATTTGCCATCCCCGTCCTTGCGGATGCCGCCAACGCATTGACCTTCAATGGGTAATCCCAAATGGCTACATTCAATAAGCTTTTTATACTCCAAACCATTTACCAACGTATCTCCTTTGATACCCAATTGGTAATAGATTGTGTCTTGATAGTCCGACCGATACATTTGTACCCAAGCTCTGTTTTCTGTTGCAAGATCATCCCAGTCGTATTCCCGACCAAAGGGATGCTGTGCCTTTGCCATCCCTGCCAACATCACCAGCAGTAGGAAAAGGACTTTCTTATTTTCCTGTCCGGCCACACCGTTGGCATGGCAAAATGCTCCCGAAAGGATCAAGCAGAGCATCAGAACCAATTTTGTTACTTTTTTCATCGTTTTGTAGTTTTAAAAGACAATGCAAAAGTAGGGTGGTTCGGATACTATCGTCAAGAAAAAGATGGTACGAAAAGGTACGAAGAATTATTGTAATATCTTGATTGATAAATGATTAATCATTCCTTGAGCATATTATGAAGGGCGTGGTAAAGGCTGTCGTTAGCCCCGATAATGCGGCTTATTTTTCTGCTTCGGTCACAAACTGTCGTATACGCCCGCTGCATCAAGGCGGAAATGTCGGCTTCATTCAGGCCCAGCAGGACAAGATAACAACAATCCATGTCGTTGTCGGTCAATTTTGGGTACTGCCTACGAATGTACGAAACAAACCGTGGTAGATGCTTTTGAACAGCATTGCGCAAATCCAATATTTGTTCCTTGCTGAGCGCATCGTCCTTGTAAATCAAGTAGTCCATTTTCGACTTGAACTGCTGTGTGTGAACGACTCCAACAATGTGTTTGCAGATGGGGTCATTAATGAATGCCGCATAATCATTGGATGTGTCTGATTCATTTAGGGCATTTTTTGACAAAGACTGCTCCAATTGTTTCGACACATCACGCAGTTCCTCGTTACTCCGCTTCAAACGACCTGAAAGGGCAGCCTGCTGCAGCTTATGGGTTTGCCGCTCCGACTCCATCTCCTGCAGGTGTTGTTTTTCTTTGTCTTCCAGCATCTTTTCCGCTTCAGTCTGCCTCTGTCTCAGCTCCTCCTTGTGCTGTTGCTCTGTTTCACCAAGCATTCTGTCCGCTTCCTCTCGCTGTTTCTTCAAAAGCTTCTTGCTTCTCACTTTCGCCGTAACTATGATAGCCAAAGCCAACGCAACAGCAATGGGGATAACAATCTCTATCGCTTTTTTGACCGCTGTCTCGCGTTTTTTTTCAGCTTCTTTCTCTTGTTTTTGGGTCAAATACATCTTATACAAGTCACTAAGTTGCGAAACCAAAACACTGTTTTCTGCCCCTGCTTCATTGTGAAGGGCCAAATAGCTCATACATTCGTTGGACTTTTCCCTGTTGCCAAGACTGTCGTATATGATTCGCAGATAATTTGCCACTCTTATCTGCAAGAATCGGTTCCTTTTGTTTTCCAACACGGGTTCCAAATACAAAAGTGCAGAATCATACATACCTTCCTCAAAGAAAATATTACCGATCACTATATAACGTGTCAGCCTTTCGTCTTCATCGGCAGCCAAAACAGCCATTTGCTTCAGATGCTCTAAGGGCACTTCTGCTTGATGTGTCAATTGATAGGACAAAAGGGCTTTGGTAGAGGCTATGTCTCTGTAATATAGATTTGTCGAATCGGGCATGTTTACCAAAGCTTGCGAATAATAGTAGTCTGCGCTATCCTTGTCGCCTTTCGTATCATACTGTTTGCCTATGCGGTACAAGGCATTGGATACGCTATACGATGAAATGGGTGAGATAATGGAATAATCACAGGAATGCTTATAGCAATCCAAAGCGGGATCCATCATATACTGCTTTTCAAACATTTCCCCAAGTCGGTTGTAGGTATAGGTCATGAACCTCGCCTTTTTTCCCACCAGGTCTTTTTCCTGGAAATGGCTTTCCATTACCTCCAAGGCTTTCAGGTATTCCTTGCAGGCCTCCACCATACTTTCGTTTTCGTAGTAGCCTACACCGTTGATGTAGTGGGCGCGGGCGGCGAGGAAGACGATGTTGTCGTTTCGTGTCAGGGATAGCGTTCCGCCTTCGCGGAATGAGGAACCCGCTATGAGGCGTTTGGGTGAAGGTGTGTCGTTCAGGGTGAAGGTTAGGCTGTCAAAATAGGAAACTGCCTGCCGTAAGGCGGGGCGGTTGGTTTGGGCGTAATCGTTTTTGTAGAGCAATTCGGACAACAGGAGGTGGGCGTAATGGTGGTTGTATTCCGTGGTTGTAGAAACGCAAAATTTTGCGTCTCTACAACAGGTGTCGAAATAAGGTATCAGGCAAGCCAAGGCGCTGTCGGGTTGGTGCCACATCAGGCTGTCGATGGCGGACAATTCGGGGGATGCAATGGTTGTGGGTAAAGACGTGGCGCGCCGTGTCTCTACAGGGTCCGTGTCGTGCCGTTGGCAGGCACACAACAATGCAAATGGCAGCAGAAACAGTAGCATAATATGTCTGACATTCCAGCACATGCATCTCCCTATTTAAAAACGCCATCATTCCTCTGCTTTCTTCTTCCGCTTGAAAATCTTCGTCCGTAGCATAAACACCGTCAGCGCGGCCCAAAAGACCACCAAAATGCCCAAAGTGATAAAGGTAGCCTGGGGGCTCTGCGGGGCATAGCCCACCAAGAGCAGCACGGGGAAGCCTAACACAATGGCCGAAAGGGTCTGCAACACCAGGTTGTTGGCGGCAGGGGTCTCAAACTTCGGGTCGATCTCGCGCAACAGGATCATACCATTACTGGCAGTGCCCGTCAGCATACCAAACATGGAGAAGAAGCCCTCGTACTTGTAATTGGGATAAAGGTGCTTCGAGATGATCAGCACATAAATGAATGTGACTGCGGCACCCAAGGTGCAGATGATGATGAAGGGCAAGATGAACGACCCAAAATTCTCCAAGCTGATAGCAGCAGTACCGGCAACAATCATGACATCGAAACAGAAACCGCTGATGCGGTTGAGCATATAGTTGTTGATGTACTCGCGGCTCATCAGTTTGGCCTTCTTGAAACGGCCCAAGAGCCACTTGAAGAAGATGCCGAACAGCGTGCCCGTCAGGAAGTTGAAGCCCCAAAGCATAGGTTTCAAGGTGTTAGTGCCAAAATTGCCCAAATCCATCCCTTGGATCCAGTTGGTGAACAGGAAAACGAGGAAATAGACGAACAGCACCATACAGATCTGCACCGAGAGCTTGTCGATGGACTCGGCATCGGGAATCTCGCCCTTGCCTTCATAGTCCTCCAACTTGTTCACCTGGGCCTCGGCAAGCTTCTTTCTCGAAAGTAAGCCCTTGCGACGCAGGATGTTCATATAGATGACACCCACCACGCTACCCACGATGAAACCTGTGGCAGCGATGGACAAGCCAAAGTCAGCCCCTGAGAAAGGAATGCCTTGTTTATTGGCCCAAGTCGTGAAAATCTTTCCGAAGTTCAATGCCTGACCCGGTCCTTGGCCGTAGCCCATGGGCAGCAACAAACCCGCTGCATAAAACAGTTTTCCACCAAGATAGAAAAACAGGATGGATACGATGAGACCCACGATGCCTTGTATGACATAAGTGGAGGCCGTCAAAGCACCCGTCTCGATCACCTTCATCGGCGTGGACTTCGATTCTATCTTGTTGTTTTTCAGTGCCAATGCCACAAAACCCAAGCCTAAGGCATGATAAGTCACAATTTCCATCACAGGCTTGTTGATGAGTTCCTTGCACCCTGGAATCGCCTTAAAGATCAAGAGCAGCAAACCACCGATCAAAGCCGAAGGAATCAGGCTCTTGCGCAGGAAGGGAATCTTGGTTCTCAGCACGTTACCAAACAATAAGGCCGTTGCCAAAATGCAGAATTGCACCAGCCAATTCCATGCTACGGGCTGGTCAAAAGTCATCACAGAAGCATCAAGTAATGTCATATCAAATGATTTTATAAAAAACGATTCAAAACTAAATTACCAACAACATTTTCAACGGCTGAGTTTGACAGCCGTACCCGATGCAGAAACCATCAACATTCCACTATTCTCACCAAGAACCTCATAATCAATATCAATACCAATAACAGCATCGGCGCCCATTTGCATTGCGCGTTCCTGCAATTCATTCAATGCCTGTGAACGAGCATTGATAAGTTCTGATTCGTATGAACTCGAACGCCCGCCAATAAAGTTTCTAATACTGGCACCAAAGTCTTTGATAAAATTCACTCCAGCAATCACTTCTCCAAAGACAACGCCTTTATACTCCAAGATGGTGCAGCCTTCAATGTTTGGTGTAGTTGTAAGTATCATAATACATTGATTTTGTTTATCCATTTTGCCTGCAAATATATGTATTTTTTAGATGGTGAACAAAATTCTGTAATTTTGCGGCATGAAAAAAGCGTTTGAACTATTCTTCTCTTTCTTCAAGATCGGGGCTTTCACCCTGGGTGGCGGCTATGCCATGCTGTCGATGGTGGAGAAGGCTGTCGTCGACCAAAAGAAGTGGATTCCCAACGACGAATTTTGGGACATGATTGCCGTGGTTCAGTCGCTTCCAGGCGTGTTCGCCGTCAATACGGCCTTGTATGTCGGACATCGCGTGGCCGGCACAAAAGGTGCCTTTGCCGCCATGCTGGGTGCCATCATCCCGTCCATCACCATCATCCTGCTCTTGGCTACGGTGTTCCGCGAATACCGCGACCAACCCGTGGTGGAGCGCATCTTCAAGGGCATCCGTCCCTGCGTGGTAGCCCTCATCCTCGCCCCTTCCCTGCGGATGATCAAGTCGGCCAAGGTGACCTGGAAGACCGCCATCATCCCCATCGCCACGGTGTTCCTCATCTGGTGGCTCAAGATCTCGCCCGCCTACGTCATCCTTGCCGCAATTGCTGGAAGTCTTATCTATGCGCTAATCATAAGAAGACACGAGACTGCAAGACGCAACACACGAGACAACGGCCCTTCGACAGGCTCAGGGACCTCGTCCCGTGTCTCGGAGTCCCGTGTCCCGCGTCAAAAAAGAAAGGAGGCCAAGCCATGATCTACCTGCAGCTGCTTTGGGTCTTCGTGAAAATCGGCGTGCTGGGCTTCGGCGGCGGCTATGCCATGCTCTCGCTCATACAGCATGAGGTTGTGGACCATTACGCTTGGATGAGCACCACCGACTTTGCCGACATGGTGGCCATCTCGCAGATGACACCAGGTCCCATCTCCATCAACTTGGCAACTTATGTGGGCTACACCACGGCGGGCTTCGGCGGCTCGTTGTTGGCTTCGTTCGCACTCTGCCTGCCTTCCATCATTATGGTGTACTTCATCTTGAAATTGTTCATGAGCAAGAAGAACAATGCACTGATGGCCAACACCTTGAAGGGTCTGAAGCCTGCCATTGCCGGACTTATCTTTGCCGCAGGTCTCTCCATGATGAACACCCAAAACTTCGTTGATTTCGGTCGCGGACAGTACAATATCAGCGTCATCATCTGCGTTTTGGCATTTGTAGCCTCGTATTTTTTCAAGGCCAATCCCATACTACTCATTGTGCTCTCAGGCGTGGTAGGATTCTTCGCGTATTAACCAAGGTCCCTGAGCCTGTCGAAGGGCCGGTTTAAGATTCAAAATTCAAAATTCAAAGATTTAAGATTCAACACGATATGAAACGGTTTATCATCAGTCTACTTGCGGTATTATCAGCTTCATTTGCCTTTGGGCAACATATCCTCACCTATCAGAGCTATGCCAAAGGCGTTGCCGAACAAGACACAACCACCATCCAGGTCGTTGAAAATGCGAAATGCCTGAAAATCAAAAATGTAGAAAAGTCTACATCCAATCTCATCCCAGGTTATGCGGAAAGCAGCACTTATGTGGATTATGCCCATGATTCCGTTTACACCGTCTTGGACTACGGCGACGGAAAGTTCTACAGTTCCTATTCACTGACCGATAACGATGTGATTTTCAGCGAAGAAGGAAATGAAAAGCTGTTGGGATACAAATGCAAGAAATACAAGACCAGCATCAATTCCAACACCATCGAGGTGTGGATGACGGAAAGTCTCGGTTTCGAGGCCACCCCCATGCCTGGTCTCGGCCGACTGAAAGGCGTGATGGTGCGATGCATGAGAAACGGTTCCTATATCACTGACTTGGATGTAGTTAAAGACCTAGAATTTGGCCTCATCGATTTTATTCCAGAATACAAAGGCGAACACAAAACCTCGCGCGAGTTGAGCCAATTGCGCAAGGACAAACTCGTCATGCGCATCCCTGTTTTCGAGGACGAGCAAATCCATTTTGCGGACTATGCGCCTTTTGACGGTGAAATACCTTACGACACCACCATCCATTTCAGTCATGGCACTCTGATTGTCAAGCGGATGAAGTTGCCGGAATTACCTGCCCATTACCAAATCTTTGCCGAAATCCGTCAGCGCAGCAACGGTGATGCCTACGACCGCAGCGCCTCCGTCTTCGTCATCCCGACCGATAAAGCCAAGAGTTTCAAGGACGGATTGCAACGCTTGGAAGCCTTGCCTATTATGATCAGCAAGGATGGCAAGGAATACCAAGGCATCAAGGCGGAGAATGACTATTTGCCGCCTGTCGAATTGGTACGGTTTTTCACTTCGTTTGGCGCAGGCCATTTCAACGACAAGGTGCAGATTGACGGTTTGGAATGGGCTGATGAGAATTACTACAAGATGGAAGTCAGCGAGTTACGCGACCGTTTGCGCGGCGATGTGCTCATCGGAGCCTTCATCGGCAACTACGACAAGGGCGGACACAAGATTTCGCTTGACCTCCTCGCCTACCCGAGCGAGAACAAATGGAGCAAGAAGCCATTGAAGCAACACTCCATTCCGCTGTTCAACACCTGCAATGTGCTGGAAATGTCGGGACAAAACTATGGTCGCTTGTTTGCCACAGACACCTTGGAAGTCGAATTTGAGCTCCCCGACAGCATCAAGAATGTGCAGCTCCGTTACATCAGCACGGGGCATGGCGGTTGGGACAACGGCGACGAGTTCAACCCCAAGGAAAACGCCATTTTCATCGACGGGGTGAAGCTATTCACCCACACCCCTTGGCGTTGCGACTGCGCCACCTTCCGCGACCAGAACCCTGTTTCAGGCAACTTCTGGAACGGCCTTTCTTCCTCTGACTACTCACGCTCGGGCTGGTGTCCCGGCACTGCCACCAATCCCGCCTATTTCGACCTTAATGGATTGAAGCCTGGGAAGCATACGCTTCGCGTCGCCATTCCACAAGGCAAGGACGAAGGCGAATCGTTCAGCCACTGGATGGTGTCGGGGGTGGTATTGTACGAGAAGATAGACAAAAAAGGCAAAAAGGACTAGCGAAGAAGCATCGCGTCGACCGTCACCATTGCTGCCAAAGCCTCCACTAAAACTACTGCACGGGGCAAGGCGCATACATCATGCCGTCCCTCGATAGCGATTTCACACAGCTCCCCTGCCCGATTCACCGTCTGCTGAGGTTTGGCAAGGCTCGGTATCGGTTTGAAAGCCACACGGAAAACGATGTCGTTGCCATTGCTGATACCGCCTTGGATGCCACCCGAATGGTTGGTCGCAGTGGTGATTTTGCCTTCTTTATTAATAAAGGTGTCATTAGCTTCTGAGCCTTTCATCTTGGCCAAAGCGAAACCATCGCCAACCTCGAAGCCCTTCACGGCGGGCAAGCTGAACATAGCATGAGCCAACTCTGCCGAGAACTTGCCGAACATCGGCTCGCCCCAACCTGCAGGAACACCCTTGATACAGCATTCAACAATGCCGCCCACAGTGTCGCCTTCTCTACGAGCCTGTTCAGCGTCGCCCATCTCAATTACTCTGGCAATGATTTGTATACCCTTCTCCTTCAAAATCTGCTTGGCGATGGCACCTGCCACCACGATGGGCAAAGTCGTTCTTGCCGAAGCCCTGCCACCACCGCGCCAATCGCGGATGCCGTATTTCTGTTCATACACAAAATCGGCATGCGAAGGACGGCAGATGTCTTTCAAAGCTTCATAATCTTCTGGTTTGCAGTCCTCATTGCGCACCATAAAGGCAATCGGCGTGCCCAAAGTGACACCATCGAGCATGCCTGAGAGCCACTCGATTTGATCTGTTTCTTTGCGTTGCGAAGCTGTTGAAGATTGCGCAGTCTTGCGCCTAAGCAATTCACTGTCAATGAAATCGAAATCCAGTTTCAATTGTGAAGGACAGCCGTCGATAATGCCACCGATGGCCGAGCCGTGCGACTCGCCAAAGGTGGTGAGCCTGAAGATGTGACCAATAGTATTCATGAGGCAAAAATACAAAAATCAACAGAATTTTGTATTTTTGCAGCCGCAATGGACAAAAAGAGCACAAATAGCAACCTCAAGATAAAGAACAAGCGCGCCACGTTCGAGTATTTCCTCGTGGAGACGCTGACGGCAGGCATCGTTTTGACCGGCACGGAAATCAAGTCCATCCGCGGCGGCAAGGCAAGCTTGGCGGATTCATATTGCAGCTTCAAGGGCAACGAGCTGTTTGTCATCGGGATGCACATCGCCGAATATGCGCAAGGCACCTACAACAACCACGACCCCAAACGCGACCGCAAACTGCTGCTTAACGCCCGCGAACTGCGCAAGCTGAAAAACAAAGTGCAGGAAAAGGGCTTCACCATCGTGCCCGTCGTGCTATTTATCAATGAAAACGGCTTGGCCAAATTAGACATTGCCTTGGCGCGAGGCAAACACTATTACGACAAGCGCGAAACCCTGAAAACCAAGGACTCAAAGCGCGAGTTGGAAAGAATGGATAGGTATTAGAAGCAATATCCCACACGAATTGAAATGGGCGAACCATAAGGTGTTCCCCATTCCTCTGTTTCCAAGTTGCCCCAACTGAGGTTATAAAGCACCATGAAATAGATAAAACTACCATCGTAGGAATATTGTCGATAACCGCCACCCACAAACACACTATTGAACCATCGAGAAGAAATTGTTTCATGGTTCCATCTTGAGAAACCGTACATCACCTCATCCTCAACATGTAAAAACAATCCCTTGTAAACCTGAAAGTTGGTATAGGGTGCCACCCCAAAATAATGGCCAAATTCGTTGCCATAGTATCGGTCGAAAGCGCAAGTCAAGTCGTATATGCCGCGCAAACCCACTTCCCAAGGGTTAAAGACACGGTAACCGATTTGTGGGGCCACGGACAAACTCAGGTATGAGCCCGACATGCCAAAACCGAAATTGCCGCCATAAATTACTCTTCCTTTCATATCCGGCACGTCAGGAAGAAACTGTGCCGAAGCCTTGCCAGCAAAGCCGAAAAGCATCAAACAAAGCGATGCGATGATTGCAAAACGTTTCATAACCACGATATTTTCTGCAAAAATACAATAAAATCCATTTCCGCCCGTATCCAATAAAAGTTTATCTTTGCGATTTTAAACTCTGTCATGAAAATTCGGCATATCTTACTCATAATCACCCTATTCCTATTGGCAGGCTACTCATGCAAGAAGAGCAACCAAATCAATCCCGATTCCAGTTTGAAACTCTCCTTTTCGGCGGATACGGTACTTTTCGACACGGTCTTCACTTCTTTGGGCTCGGCCACGCAGGAACTGAAAATCTATAACACGCATAGCGATGACCTGAAAATCAGCTCCATACGCCTTGTCGGAGGCGAAGGTTCCCCCTTCCGTTTCAACCTTGACGGCCAGAGTGCCATTGAAATTTACGACAAAGTCATCCCTGCCGAAGACAGCCTCTTTTCCTTCCTGCGCGTCACCATCAACCCGAACGACCTCAATTCGCCTTTCGTGGTGGAGGATGAGCTGGAGTTTATCACCAATGGCAACACACAGACCATCAAGCTGTTGGCATGGGGACAGAATGCCAATTACATCGTCGCTGACAAAGTGGTGAACATCGGAGGCACGCCCTATCCCTACCACATCGTCGCCGATAGCCTTCAGACCACAGTTTGGACTTCGGAACGACCCTATGTCATTTACGGCTACGCCCTCATCAACAGTTACGGAACATTGAGAATTGATAAAGGCACACAGATCTATTGCCACCAAGGCGGCGGTATCCTTTCGTGGAGCGATGGCCAACTCATCATCGAAGGCACGGCTGAGGAGCCTGTCATCGTGCAAGGCGACCGTTTGGAGGCGTATTACGACAACACCCCAGGACAATGGGAGCAGATCCTGATGATGGACGGTCGTGCCGGTGCCGACCATCGCATCAGCCACGCCATCATCCGCAACGGCACCATAGGCATCAACTGCCAATCGGTACTGAAAGCCACAGAATGCGCCTTGCGCATTGACAACACCGTTGTTGAAAACCAAAGCGGCTACGGCCTATTTTCCATCCTCTATGCCGTGGAGGCCAAGAACTTCGTCATTGCCAACTGCGGTTTTGCCAACTTCTGGGCTTTTGGTGGCGACTACCGCTTCGTGCACGGCACCATCGCCAACTACTGGAACGCCAACGAGCACAACAAGAACGAAAACGCCGTTTCAGTAGCCAACTATGCCATCGGCGGCAACAACGAGCCCTTCTATTATCCCTTCCGCATGGAAATGGACAACTGCATCGTCTACGGCAAACAAAAGGACGAATTCAAGGCCACCTTCGGTCCCGATGCAGATTCACTCTACACCTTCGACCACTGCCTCATCAAGTCGGAGAAATACAATGGAACGATGCCCGGCTTCAGCCATTGCCTCTTCAACCTTGAACCCTTCTTCACTGACCCGATAAAGCCTGACTGCCACATCGACAGCATCGCCTCACCCGTCATCGGCATGGGCAACCCTTTGTTTGGCAACGAAGTACCCTACGATTTGGACGGTGTTTCAAGGATTGGCACGCCGGATATGGGGGCATATCAGTATGTAGGGGATTAATACACCGCCTTCACTCTTAACGTCTTCTTATTCCCTACCCCGTCAGTCACCACGACCTTTACGTTGTTGGTGCCTTTCTTCATCTTCTCGTCGAATTCGTAATAGAGCAGGTTGTTCTTGGCGTCATATTGGCCCAGCACCCACACATCGTCCAGATAGATATCGTAGGTTTCGATGCCCGTCATGTCATCGGAAATCTTGAAACGCAACGACTTGAGTGCCTTCACCGATTGTCCATCCTTGAAATTGGAGGCCTTGACCGTCGGTGCCACGGAATCAACTTTGACGGTATATTCGCCCATGGTATGGGTTTTCACCTCCATCCAGCCGTTTTTCATCTTGCCACCGAGGGAGGAAACCTTGCCATTGTTGTCGATGCTGGCGATATATAGTTTGGAATTGTTCGCCCATTTCTCTTCGGGGCGAATGCGCAATGTGAACTTTTTGAAAGTAGTCAGGCCCTCGTCGCCGAAGCGGTAAACAGGTGAACAGCAGCCTGTTTCATCGCGATGACCCGTCTGAATCCATTCGTCGCGGAAGAGCGTACCCTCCTCCATTGAGACATTGAAATCATCAATGGTAATGTTATTGTTGAGTGAGCCATCGGATTTCACAAAATACTCACTGCGCCGGCGCACAGGACGTTCCACCTCAACGGGAGCCACACCTACCAACTTGAAAGAAGCCGTGGTGCTATTGCCCACATAATCAGAGATTTTGAAGCATACGTTCACCGTATCGCCTTCAGCCACCGTCACCGTACCGTTTTTCTTCTTGATCATACGGAGATTGTTGTTGGAATCCGTTTCAGTGCGAACATAACTCGTCTTTTTCTCCTTATAATGGCGATAGTCGAGCAGACTGTTCACATAACGCTGTTCATTATAGGAAAAGCAGTCTGCCTCCACTTGAAAAGCCAGTTCGTCGTCGAGATAAAGCTCATAAAAATACGGGCCATCCTTATTCGTCGATGTGCCAACCATATCGTAGGTGCAAATGCCAAACGACATCTCACCATTGCCATAGACATAGTCTTTATCTTTGAGATTATATTGTCCATTATTACCTTCAACTACAGAGAAATACATTGGGTTGGCACCACCTTCCAAAGTGGATTCATCACCCAAAGGATAAACCGAAATACCTCTAACGAGCGGCCGCTTGTTGTCTTCAATCTTGTAGCCGAAAAACATGGGGTTGACAGGTCTCTCGTTGGCATCACGGATCTCGAAATGCAGATGCGGTCCGCCCGAGCCGCCCGAGTTGCCCGAATAAGCAATCACATCGCCCTTTTTCACGGGGAATTGGTCCTTTTCGGGATAAATCTGCGAAGTGTATTTCTTGTTCTTGTATTGGTATTGCTTCACATATTTGGCAATCTCACCTTTGAAACGCTGCAGGTGAGCATAAACGGTGGTATAGCCATCATTATGCGTGACATACAGCACGTTACCATAGCCATAGGGCGACACGCCGATGCGGCTGACATAGCCATCGGCCACGGCATACACCTTCTTGCCTTCCACGCCCTGGGTCTTGATGTCAAGACCGGCATGAAGATGGTTGGGGCGAAGTTCGCCAAAAGTAGCTGAGAGTTGAATCGGGAAGTCAACCGGCTGGCCATATTTCGGATAAGACTGAGCCACAGCACCCATAGTAACCGTCAATGCCAACAAAACCAATAAAGAACGCATTATTTTCATCATTGTAAACTCGTTTATTTTTTATTGGGCAAAGATACAGCTTTTTTCCTATTTTTGCAACGGTTTTAGAAACAAAACGATGCGCCGCCAAACGAGAAAAGAGAAGATCCAGGCTTGGCTTTCGTCGCCATATATGCTTCTGGCTTACAGACTGTTGGCCACCTTGATAGCGCTCAGTATTAGCCGTTGGATCCTTTACCTGTTCAACATCCAGTTTTTCCACCAATTGGATTTGGGGCAAGCGTTGGCACTCTATTTCCAAGGCATGAGGTTCGACTTACCTATTGTATTTGGGATCAATATCTTAACCATCGTTTTCTATTGTTTGCCCTCGCGCATCATCTACAACGAAAAACTGCAATCTTTCGTTGACATCATCTACATTATCGCCAATGCCTTTGCCATCTTCCTGAATTTTTTGGACATCGTATGCTTCCGTTTCTTTGGAAAGCATCTCACGACCGACTTCATCAAGGTGCTTTTCCATTCCGACGAGGTGTCGTTTGGCGTGGTTAGGCAGGTCTTCTTCGACTATTGGTACCTATTGGTCATTTTCATTCTCTTTGTATTGATTATCATCGTAGTAGCACAGCACACGAAGCTTAAAAAACCAGAAAAGGAAGAGAAAGCTCATTGGCAACTGAGGCAATCCATCAGTCTTGCGGTCATGCTTTTGCTCACAGTCATCGCTGGCCGCGGGGGAATCCAAGCCAAACCCATTTCGGTGGAAACCGCCATGGAATACACCGACCCTCAAAATGCGCCCATTCTGCTCAACACACCGTTTTGCCTCATCACCACCCATGAAACCGAACTGAAAGAACGCGATGGGCAATACGAAAGCGACTTCTCCCCCATCCATTATGACTTGAGAGCCAACCGCTTCATCGGAAGCGACAGCTTGAGTGTTGACAGTATTCCCAGCAATGTGGTTGTCATCATACTGAAAAACATCGGGCAGGAAATGGTGGGCTACTACAGCCGTGACCGCCGCTCATCACTTACACCCTTCCTTGACTCGCTTTTAACCCAAAGCCTCACCTTCAACGGTATGTCGAACAGTCGGAGGAGTCTGGAGGTGCTTCCTGCCATCTTGGCCAGCATCCCTTCGATGATGGAGTACGACTTCGTGAGGTCGCCCTATGCAGACAACGACTTCGATGCCTACTGCAAGCACCTGCAAAAACATGGCTACAACACCATCTTCATGCATGGCGGCAAGAACGGGATGCTGGGCTTCGACGAGTTTTCGCGCCGAGCAGGATTCAGCAAGTATTTCGGACGCACCGAATATGGCGACGACAGCGACTATGACGGCCAATGGGGCATCTACGACGGCCCCTTCCTGCAATATGCCGCCAAGACCTTGAACCGCGTTGACAAACCCTTCGCCACGGCAATCTACACCCTCTCATCGCGCTATCCCTACACAGTCCCCAAAGAGTTTGTACTACCTGAGGAAAGCTATTTCTGGACAGGCTTCGAGAAAACCGTTTATTATGTCGACCACTCCATAAAGGACTTCTTCACGACGGCCTCACAAATGCCCTGGTTCGAAAACACCCTGTTTGTCATCACGGCCGACTATTCCAACAACGAGCATTTCCAACCCGAATACAGCAACGTTTGGGGCATGTACTCCATTCCTATCGCGTTCTATTATCCCAAGAAAATCAAGCCGTTGAAAAACGAAGAAATCGCACAGCAAATCGATCTAGGGCCGTCCATCCTTTCCGCGCTTGAGGTCAATGACACGCTGTTTTCCTTCGGGCGCAACTTATTCGACACCCTCAGCGAACCCTCATTTGTCAGCTACTACAACTTGACTTACCAATACTGCGACGGCACCTATCTGGTACAGTCGGATGGTGAACATCCTTTTGGCATCTTCAAGCCCGTCAGCGACTCGCTCCTGAGCGACAACCTCGTTGACAGACTACAGTGTCCCGATGTTTACGACAAACTTTACAAATTCCTACAGGAATACAATAGCAGAATGATTAACAACAAGTTATACATCACCCAAACCGATACCATCATTAAAACCGATACCATTCATGAAACACAAGAGTGACAAAAACGGAACCGTTTACTCCACCAATCCCGACTATGCCTTCGACTATGGTGAGGAAGAAACCATTACCCTCGAACCTGCTAAACAGAACCTTCGCGTGATGCTCGACAAGAAACAACGCGGCGGCAAGAAAGTGACCCTCGTCACAGGTTTCCAAGGCTCCGACTACGACCTAGCCGTCTTGGGCAAGGAGCTGAAATCGGCCTGCGGTGTGGGTGGCAGCGTGAAAGATGGTGAAATCTTGTTGCAAGGCGATTTCCGCGAGAAAGTATTGTCTTTGTTGCTTCAGAAAGGTTACACGAAAACGAAAATCAGTGGGTTATGATTGAAAAATACATCGAAATACTGAGAAACCTCATCCTAAAGATGGGCATCAGCGAAGGATTTTCGACCGGCATCGCCGAAACGACAGCTACGATTTCGTTGGTCATTGTCGCTTTTCTCATCTTTTTTCTGATCAAATTCATCCTAAAGAAGACCGTCTACAAAATCATACAGCTCTCGACAAACAAATATGACGACCTGCTTATCAAGAACAAAGTCATAGGCCGGATTTGTCTGCTCATCCCAGCCCTTATTATTGGTGCTTGGCTGCCCAACGTGCTTCCCAGCTACCCTGACACTGCAGCAATACTGATGAAGCTGGTCAACGTGTTCGAAATCGTCATTTGCACCATGATTTTCAGCTCCTTGTTGTCGACGGGAGAAGATTTGTACAACACCCATGAAATGGCGAAGATCAAGCCCATCACGGGTTTGGTGCAAATCAGTAGAATCGTGCTTTATGTCTTGACAGTCATAGTGGTCATCGCTTTTGTGTTGGGCACCAAAATCAGCAACATCCTCATCAGCTTGGGCACTATGTCGGCTGTCATCATCCTTGTTTTTCAGGATACCATCAAGGGATTTGTTGGCAGCATACAGCTCTCTGTCAACGACATGCTTCGCATTGGCGACTGGATTGTAACAGGTCCCGCTGACGGTGTCGTGCAGGAAATCAATCTCACCACGGTAAAAGTGCAGAACTGGGACAACACCATCACCACTGTCCCGACCTACACTATGGTTTCCAGCCCATTCACCAACTGGCGCGGCATGTCGGAATCAGGCGGACGACGCATTGCGCGCACCATCAACATCGATGTAAACACCATCCGCTACTGCACGCCTGAGATGCTTGAAAAATACAAGCATTATGCCTTGATAAAGGATTACATAGCCCAAAAAGAAGAGGACATACTTGAATACAACAAAGCCAACAACATCGACACAAGTGAAATCTTGAACGGCCGCCAGCAAACCAACCTCGGCATCTTCCGTGCCTACATCAAGGCTTACCTCAATAACAACCCGAAGCTGAACCACAACCTTATGATAATGGTTCGTCAAATGCAGCCCACCGAGTTTGGTGTTCCGTTGCAAATTTATGCTTTCAGCAGCGACAAGCAATGGATTAACTACGAGGAAATCCAAAGCGACATCTTCGATCATATCATTTCGGCTGCGACGATGTTTGATTTGAAAATCTATCAGAAGCATTAGTTGAGGGTTGAGAGTGCAGAGTTTAGAGTCAGTTGGATAGTTTAGAGTTGAAAGTACAGAGCTGTAGGGCTGTTACATCGTGGCAGCCGTTCAATCCAGAGAAAAGATTTATGAATCCAGGAATCGTTTTTACGGAAAAGTATTTAAAATTGATGTTCAAGCAGTTGCGCGATGCCAAACCCAAAGAAGTGATGGAGGAATTGGAGCATTGCCGCCGCGAGAACCGCCGTCCTGTACGCGTGCCAAGGTATTTCAGAGGCTTCTTCACTGAGGAGAAATACCAAGCATCAACAGGCTTTGAGATGCAAGTCTTCAAGCACGAAGAAACAGCAAGGTCCCTGAACGCTGAGGTCCCTGAGCCTGTCGAAGGGCCGACACGTCGTGTCATCCTCTACCTCCATGGTGGTGCCTTCATCTATCCGCCCGTGTTTTTCCATTGGCGTTTCCTGCACGACCTTGCCTTGCGCACGCATTATGACGCTTTGCTCCCCGTCTATCCCAAGTCACCGGAATACGACTGCGAGTATTCGGTCAAGACGTTATTGGAATACTACCAAAGCATCTCGGAATCAAAGCAATACGATAAAATTCACCTCGTAGGCGACTCGGCAGGAGCTTGCCTTTGCCTTGTGGTCGCCCAAGAAGCCCACAAAAACGGCTGGCAAAAGCCAGCAACTACTATCCTGCTCTCCCCTTGCGTTGACCTCAGTCACACCAAGGAAAAAGAAATGCTGGCTTTGCAGGACAGAGACACCATGCTGCAATACGACCGCATAGTCATCTTGAACGCCATCTGGCAAGGCAAATTGCCCGTGAAACATCCATGGGTCAGCCCCGTCTTTGGCGACTTCAGTGGTGTCGACAACCTGTATGTTTTCTATGGCACAAACGAAATCCTCCAGCCCGACGACCTCTTTCTGAAAGAAACCTACGAAAAGGCGAGAAAAACTGGTCATTTCAACGAATACAAAGGCATGTTCCACACCTTCGCGATGTTTCCGATTCCCGAAGGATTCAGGGCTTTGAAGGACATGGTTTCCATTCTAAAACGATAAAGTCACAGAATACAAGTCACGCACAAAGTCTTGTCGCGTTATTTGCCAGGTTTATTAATCTTGACTTTAGGAGCACCGGACTTTTTATCGGCATTAGGCTTTTTCAAAGTTTTGGTATTGCTTTCCTTTTTGAGTTCTTGCTGTTTCTTGGCGGCTTTTTCTGTAGCTTTCTTCTTTTCACCAGCTTTTCGAGCCGCTTTCCTTGCTGATTGTTCGGCCGCTTTCTTCAACTCCGCCTTCTTCACCTCCACCTCCGTCACATATCTGCCTTGGGGATAGGCTTCTAGATAGTTGTCGCACGCCGCTATAGAAGTGCAATTCTCAAAGAACTTGTCCTCTATCAGTTCCGCTTCAGCTTTAGCTCGTGCTTCGGCTTCAGCCTGCAGTCTGGCTTGCTCTTCGGCAATAGCTTGCAACGCCTTGGCGGTGCTGTCGGCTACTAGTCTGTCAACTTCGGCTTTGGCTTCATTGTAGTGCAAGCCTTCACTTCCAAACTCATGCATATAGGACCGATAGTCATTAGCAGTAACACAAGCTTGATAGGCTTGATTGTCAGCTTCATTTCTTATGGATTTTTCCCTAAGTTTCAAAAACAGCACCAAAGCCACCACCAAAACCGCCAAAGCACCCACTCCTATTCCAATCCAAAGGCCAACCTTTTTTTGGGGTTTTTCAGTCGCTGCACCAGCGTTAGGCGTCTCAGGAGTACTAATGATGGTCGGATTATCAACCATCGACTGTTGTTGGGATAAAGGCTGAGGTTCTCGTGCAGGTTCTGCAACAGTCACTTTTGTCTCCACAGCGACGGTCCCAGTTAGTTTGTCGATTAGCACTGTCGGCGTTTCGACCACTGGCGGTTGTTGGGACGTAAGCTGAGTTTCCAGTGCTGGCACTGCAATGGTTTTCTTTGCCTCAACAGCAACGGTCTCGGTCAGTTTGTCGATCAGCATTGTCGGCATTTCGGTCGTCGGCATCACTGCTTCAAAATGCCGCAAAGCAGGCCGTTTGTCGGGCTCTTTATTCAAATATGGAGCCAAAAAGCCTTGCCAACTATTCGGCAAACCACTCAAATCCAATGGTTTGTATACAATCCGCTCGCGAATTTCAAAATCGCCACTTGTATTGCTGTCGTATGGGCAATTGCCTGAAACCAGCTGGGAAAACGTCACAGCTAAGGAATAGATGTCTGTGCGATAGTCTATGTTTTTTGTGTCTTTCACCTGCTCTGGACTCATGTACATCAGCGTGCCCAACAAAGCACCAGTCTGCGTCAAAGAGATGCTTTCTTTTACCTTGGCGATGCCAAAGTCAAGTAGCTTGATATTGCCTCGTTTGTCGAGGAAAAGGTTTGACGGCTTGATGTCACGATGAACGATGCCCATAGCGTGAGTATAGTCCAACGCGTCAACTGTTTGATCCCACCAACGTTGCAATTCCTTGTCAGTGAAATGCCTACCAGCTTTCATCATAGCCTCCATATCCTCTCCTTCAAGGTATTCCATGATGATACAGTGACGGTTGCCTAAGTAACCGTATCCATACACTTGGCGGATATTAGGATGGTCAAGTTTGACCATCACGAGAGCCTCGTTATGGAAGCGTTCTACAATCTGCTGGTAATTCGACAAATTCTCGTTCAGGACTTTAACTGCAGCTGGTTTGCCAATTTCATTCTCGGCATACCACACCTCAGCCATGCCGCCACGGCCGAGCAGTCGTTTCAGTTCAAATCCGTTGATTATCTGGCCTTGCATATCAAATAAAAGCTATGGTTTAACAAATTTAGCGTCACATTTCGGGTTGGGGCGATTTTGATCTCAACATCCATACTATTCTTGTTTTTCGTCAATCGTGTTTTTCGCTTCTTCTATATCCTTCTTGACATCTTCCTTCTTGACATCTTCCTTCTTGACATTTTCTTTCTTGACTTTTAAACTATCGCTCATCTCAATTTTGGGCTTATCCTTTGGTTCTGATTTTACCCTATTACCTCTCAGCAGCAAAAAAACGCACCTACACCTGCGACAACCAAAAGGAAAACGGCAATAATCAGTATCACTAAAAGCATACGTTTCTGATGAGTCTTCTTTGGAGTTTTATTCTGAGGCAAAGGTTGGGTCATAGTGGGCTTGATGGGTTGTGGAGCGTGTGGAAGTGCAGAGGACGCTGGCTTTGAAACAGTAGGAGCATCCTCGACATGAATCTCATTGTCAGCGCAATACTTACGATAATCCGCCTCAACCTCAGAGAAAGCAGTCCATTCCAATTCCTCATTCTTACCGAAACCAAAAGCATCGCTTTCCTCTATTTCCGCGATGATGGCAGTGTTGTTGTCTTTCGAGTTGGCATCACACTGTTGGGCCAGCTTTTGGCATTTCTGCTCGAAACTGAGGTTTGTGTTGGAGAAGAGCTGTACCAACTCCCAGTCGCCCCATCCTTCCACCACGCCATCGGAGCAAAGCAGGAAGATGTCACCTGCCTTCAGTTCACTTATTTTCACGATGGAGGCGCTGGCGTGCTTGCCGTCCTGTTGTGCGATGATGGCCTTGTCGATACGGTTCGACATGGGGTGGAACCGGCCCGCTTCGGTGGTAATCTCCTTGGTGCGCATGAGTTCGCCGACCAAAGAGTGGTCCCAAGTGTGCCATAGCTTCCGTTCCGAGGGGCGAAAGAGATAGATTCGGCTGTCGCCAATGTGGGCGGCATACCACACGTCGGGCGTGACGAAAACGCCGGTGAAGGTGGTGCCCATCTTTTCAAGTTCCGGCTCCTTCTCAAGAAGTTGGTTGAGGTCGGTCTGCACCTTGTTGAGTTGCTGCTGTATCTCAATCTTACCAATGGGTTGAGGCTTCGCGAAGGCCTTAAGCAAAGCTTCCACCACGAAAGCCGATGCGCGTTCTCCATAGTTATGGCCACCCATGCCGTCGCACACCGTAAGCAGTCCGCTGGTACTACCTACGCTGTCTTCGTTATTGCCGCGCTTCCCAATCTGGGAGAATTGTTGGATTTTCACATTCTTGTATTTGTTGATTTATTATATGATCCAATAGATAAAAGGTCTACCTCAAATAGGGATTTACTTTCACATTGTCATTCTTGTTGTCGATGATTCCTGGATTTTTTGCAAAAATTGCCACTGTTTTTCGGTTAGTTTGGTTGGACATCCTTTGTTCATGACTAAATGATTGAGAACCACAAAGTTACAAATAAATATCAAATTAACCAACTAAAAATCAATTATTTATACAACTTCTTTCTCTGCCCATACAATTCTTTTTCGTTCATTTTTAACAGCTTCTTAGAATTATTACTCATTCTTAGAATTACTGCATTGGGGTTTTCAACCATATGGGCCTACAATCAATGCACCAATATCTTGGTGTTGACTTCTTCGATGCCATTCTGCGCTCTCAAGAAATAGAGACCTTTCTGTTGCTGGCTGAAGTCGATGATAGTATGAGCTTCACATTGCTGTTCCATCACCTTTCTACCCGTGATATCATATACTTGGACCGCCCATCGGTTTTTACCGAAATTAAGGTTGACGATGCCCGTGGTGGGATTAGGATACACCCTAAAGGTTCCTGAGTCTGTCAAAGAGCCATTCTCTTCAGCGGCAACATACCCATTGCAATGAAGCTCTGTGGCCAATTCATAAGTAAACTTTCCGCCAGAGTTGCCGCCTTTGAAGACAATCGTGTTGTTGGAATCTTTCACCTGGAAGAATCCATTGCCCATACCTTCTCCAGCCGCATCGAGTATGGTGAGACGATAACAGGCTTCATGTGACAACACAATGTCTTCCCTATAAACATGGTTGGCTTGATCGAAGGTAAAGCTATATTCAACTTCGCCTGTGTTCATATTCTTAATCTCGAACGAAGTATTTTCAGGATGGGCACCCGTTTTCAGTTGCAAAGTCAATGCACCATTTACAGTGACCACTTCACCCATAACAACACTTGCCACATTATCAGCCATAAATTCGTCAGCATGGCCATTGGGCATTTCCACGAAAAACTGCATTGTTCCTGTAGTTCCGGTCACAAAGTCCTCCATCAACATGTCAACCGTTTCGTCTTTTGGCAAAGTACCGCTCCAAGCCTGAGTATGGCTCTCTATTCCATCAAAGACACGCACATTGAAGGTGTTGACGGTCTCGTGTCCGTAGTTGGTCACCGTGAGACGCGGATGTTGCATTCCAGAGCAATTTTCTGTCACCACGTTTTCGATACCCTTCAAAACCAAGTCGTAACCCAAATCCAAGGCCATCGACATGCGCACTGCCTGATAGACTTCCTTAGTACTGCCTGAGTAGTTCTGCACCCAGGCCGTCAGGAAGCAATCCTCCTTAGGCCAGTTCATCTCAAAGTTCTCGCTGATGGTCATTGTCGGACCCGTGAAAGACGTACCCGTTTGGCTAGGAATCATATCACGGCACACATGATGCAAACCTTGCATCCCTTGCCAGCTCACGTCAATATTACATTGCGTCAAGGCTATGAATACGCGGACATCAGTGCCATTGCATTCACCCACCTGGTTGACCGTGCAGTTCACTCGACAGACGTTACCTTCCACACATTCATAGTTCAAGTCAATGGTAAAGGGGCTGGGCACAGAGATACGCTGGTTGTAGTAGTTCCTGTAATACGAGTACATATTTTCGCTGGCGTTACCGCCACCCGACATGCCCGTGACACCATCCGCTTTCAAGGTCGGATAGCTGTTGATGCCGTAATAGCTGGCACGGGCATTGGTTTCATTGGTATAATACAAATCGGTCGAGAAAGCCGTGGTATGATAGGCCACTGGAGCGATAGCCAAACCTTCGTCCATCATCTGAGCGATGCCATTAGCAGCAGCGGGACAATAAGGGCAATGGACACCTGTAAACACTTCGAAAAGCACGCATTCACGCGCCACGTTGTCTTTGCTTTGTGCAAACGCCGTGGACAGCATACCGAATCCAACGGCTAAAAAAAGTAAAGTTCTTTTCATAATTGAATGATTGATTATTAAATGCGGCAAATATAAGAAGATTTTCGAATTATCTATCAAAAACCACAAGTTTTATTAACTTTGCCCCGCAAAAAAATTCAAGTATCTTTAAAACATCATGCAGAAATTCAGTGAATTAATTAAGGAAGAACTCAAAGGCTGGAAGCCGTTCGACATCATTTGGCTCGTTCTTGTGAGTGTCATCATCACAGTGATGTCCATCCTGTTCAAATACGACAAGGCAAACGACCAATTTTATTGGATCCATATCGTGGCGGCAGCCTGCGGCATCATCAACGTGGTGCTGGGCGGCAAAGGCAAACTGTCAAACTATCTCTTTGGCTTCATCCATTGCTGCCTAATGATATACATTACGCTGATTTCCAAACTTTACGCCGACTTCGGCGTGACCGTATATAACTTCATTATGCAGTTTGTAGGCTTCTTCACTTGGGCGAAAAACATGAACCATGAAACCCATGAAGTGATGAAACTCCATGCCACCAACAAGGTGCGTCTCATCAGTCTAGCCATCATTGTGGTGGGCACGGTAGGTTTCGGTTTGCTGATGAAATACTTCACTAACGACATCGCGCCTTTCGCCGACTCAGCCAAAGCTGTGATGCAGGTCGTGGCCATGATATTGATGGTCAGGATGTTCAGTGAGCAATGGTGGCTCTGGATTGCTATCAACTGCGTCAGCATCTTCATGTACATCAAGGCAGGGAACTTCCCCATCACGATGATGTATGTTGTCTACTTGGTCAATTCCATCATCATGTGCGTGCGCTGGGAGAAGGAAGCTTGCGCCAACGACAAGTTTCTGTTTAAATGAAAGACACACAACGTAATACCAAGCTGATTGGAGCCATAGCCGTGGCACTTTCCGCCATGCTTTGGGGCGTGGACGGCATCCTGCTCACACCGCAACTCTACAACCTCAATACGGCCTTCGTGGTCTTCGTCATCCACCTCTTCCCTTTCCTGCTGATGAATGTGTTCTTCTTCAGGGAATACCGTCATCTGAAGACCATGACGCGCTCCGACTTGATCTATTTCCTGCTCATCGCCTTGTTTGGCGGCGCCTTGGGCACCTTGGCCATCGTCAAGTCGCTGTTTTTGCTGCATTTCAATAGTCTTTCGGTCATTGTCCTGCTGCAGAAGCTCCAGCCTGTCTTCGCCGTCATATTGGCGCGCATCATCTTGAAAGAGAGGATCAAAAGGCATTTTGCACTTTGGGCTGTCGTTGCCCTTGTTGGCGGCTATTTCCTCACCTTCGGCTGGTCACTTCCTGATTTCAGCACCGAAGGCATCACCACGGTCTATGCTGCTTTGCTCTCGCTATTGGCGGCGTTCTCCTTCGGCAGCTCCACGGTGTTTTCCAAGAAGATCTTGGGCAACTACTCCTTTGTCAGTTCCACCT
>JAEEGH010005938.1_pt1 | contig 30248 bp, 24 predicted proteins | sample 9134181 | NCBI WGS metagenome assembly JAEEGH01 (sample SAMN16246544, study PRJNA631951) | gut metagenome | biome: gut microbiome; feature: rumen; material: DP-attached | host: Bos | place: Iran: Karaj | collected 2018-10
TTTCTTACAACCGAAAGCACCGTCTCGCGTGCTTTATCGATATCGCATTCGTAGCCGATACCGAAATCGTTGTCGACTCTGCGCATATCGGCCTCGGAATAATTGGTCACAACCGAGGTTGACATATTGCTGTTCGGAACGCGTACGATTTTGTTGTCCGGTGTCTTTACGGTGGTGGACATGAGGTCGATTTTTTCAACCGTACCCGCTGCACCGCCCGCTTCGATGTAGTCGCCCTTTCCGAAAGGCTTTGTTATGAGGATGAGGATTCCGCCCGCAACATTGCTGAGCGAGTCCTTCAGTGCCAGTGCAATTGCCGCACCGCAGGCACCGATTACCGTTACAAAGGTGCTGGTCGGAATGCCGAGCTTGCCGAGTGCCGTTACGATGATGAGCAGCCACAGCGCAACCTTTACAATGTTCTTTATGAACGCATGGAGCGCCGGGTCAATGCTGGTTTTTGCCAGTGCCTTTGTCATCACCTTCATTACGGCTTTGACTATAAAAGCGCCGGCAATCACAATAATTAACGCGATTGCAATCGGTTTGCACATTGCAAATATGCTTTCCTTTGTAAACATGCCTTTTCCTCCTTATTTTTCGTACACTCTTCCGCTTCTCTTGCGTTCAAGCTCGCCGAGAATCTTTTTGCGCAGGCGTATGTCGTCCGGAACCACCTCGACAAGCTCGTCGTCGTTGATAAACTCGAGCGCTTCCTCGAGGGTGAAGTGCTTTGCCGGTGTAAGCTTGATGGCATCGTCCGACCCCGCCGCACGCATATTGGTCGCCTTTTTCTCCTTGCAAGGATTTACAACCATGTCGTCGCTGCGGCTGTTCATGCCGACAATCATGCCCTCGTAGACACGGGTGCCCGGCTCAACGAACATCTGGACACGCTCCTGAATGTTGTTGAGCGCATAGCCGGAGCAAACGCCCTCTTCCTGGGCAATTGCAACGCCGTTTACTCTCTGCGGGATGTCGCCCTTGAAGGCTTCAAAGCATTCAAAGCGGCGCACCATTGTGCCCTCACCGCGGGTCTCGTTGATGAACTGCGATCTGTATCCGAGAAGTCCTCTGGTCGGTACCAGGAAGTCCATCTTTACATAGCCGTTCTGTGTATCCATTTCGCGCATCAGGCCCTTTCTGAGGTTCAGCGCGCTGATAACCGAACCGGAATATTCCTCCGGCACGGAGATTACCACCTGCTCCATCGGTTCAAGCGTCTCGCCCTGCGGGCCGCGGCGCATGATTACCTCAGGCTTTGACACCGCAAGCTCATAGCCCTCACGGCGCATGTTCTCGATAAGGATTGATAAGTGCAGCTCGCCTCTGCCCGAAACCTTGAACTCATCGGTGGACTGTGTAGGCTCCACTAAAAGCCCCACGTTTACCTCGAGCTCCTTTTCGAGTCTTTCCTTTATATGTCTTGAAGTTACAAATTTGCCCACTTTACCGGCAAAAGGTGACTTGTTTACGATGAAGTTCATGGAAAGCGTAGGTTCCTCGATATGAATCATTTCCATAGGATCCGGCTTTCCGTTTTCGCAAATGGTCTCGCCGATTGAAATATCGGAAATGCCGGAAACAACAACGATGTCGCCGGAGCCTGCCTCGGGTACCGGAGTACGCTTTAATCCTCTGTAAACGAATACCTGATTGATTTTGCGCTGTACGGTTTCGCCGCTGCTCTGGCAAACGGTTACCGTTTCGCCCTCTTTAATCTTTCCGCGCGTGATACGGCCGATTCCGAGTCTTCCGATGTAGTCGTCATAGCCCAGGGAACTTACTTGGAACTGGAGAGGCTCGTTGTCGCGGTCCGGATAGGATTCGCAGTGCTTTACGATGGTTTCAAACAGCGGGTTTATGTTGAGGTCGCCCCAGCCGCCTGCGGTGTTTTTGCGAATCTTGTTTTCGCCCGTACCGATTTCGAGGCCCTCGACCTCCTTCGGATCGTATACAACTATGCCCTGACGCGCAATACCGTAGAGGATTGGGAAATCGAGCTGCTTGTCGTTCGCCTCAAGGTCCATGAAGAGCTCGTAAACCTCGTCCACTACCTCATCTATGCGGGCATCCTTTTTGTCGATTTTGTTTATGAGAAGAATAGGGTTGATGCCCTGCTCAAGTGACTTTTTAAGTACGAATCTGGTCTGCGGCATCGGGCCCTCAGAGGAGTCTACGAGTAGAATTACGGTATCGACCGTCTTCATGATTCGCTCTACCTCGGATGAAAAGTCCGCATGCCCCGGAGTGTCCACGATGTTGATTTTGTAGTCCTTATAGTGGACGGCGGTGTTCTTGGCCAGGATGGTGATGCCCCGCTCCCGTTCCAGGTCGCCGGAGTCCATAACCCGGTCCACCACAGCCTGGTTCTCCCGGTAGATGCCGCCCTGCTTCAGCATTTCGTCCACGAGAGTGGTCTTGCCGTGGTCAACGTGGGCGATGATTGCAATATTTCTGATCTTCTCTTGCGGGATCATAAGGTTTTCCCCTTTCTAAAAGCTCACATAACTCGGAAAATATAGCATATCCGAACAGAAATTGCAATAGGGTTTTCGCCCGTTTTTACAGATATTTTTCGTTTATTCGCAGAAAAAAAGAGATATTTGACACAGAAGGGGTTCAGAGTCTGTAGGGACGGCACCCTGCCGTCCCTACGCACGCTGAACTCCAAACCGGCGGACGGCAGGGTGCCGTCCCTACGCGCGCTGAACCCTGAACCAGCGGCGGCCAGAGGTCTGGCCGCCCTACGGGGAACGGCGGACGGATGTGGGCATCCGCCCCTACGGGCTCTGAGCAACCGCATCCCCCGTCCCCTATTGCCTGGTGCCTGCTGCCTGTTGCATGAAAAAAGTGTTGACAATCGACATATATCGTGCTATGATACTGTCGCACGACGACATAACGGGAGACGATATAGGGGCTGAAACACAGCGAACCCATGTCCGAGCGCAGCGATAACATTTAAGGAACAGGAGTTGCGATTATGCGCTTAGAACTGAAAAACATCGACAAATCCTTCGGGGACAAGCAGGTGCTGAAGGGCGTTTCCTTTACCGCGGAGAGCGGGAAGGCCTTCGGTCTGCTGGGCCGGAACGGCGCGGGCAAGACCACCTCCATCCGCATTCTGATGAACGTGTTCCCCGCCAACAGCGGCGAGGTACTGGTCGACGGCAAGCCCATCGACTACAAGGCAATCCAGATCGGCTATCTGCCGGAGGAGCGGGGCCTGTACCCCAAAAAGCTGATTATCGATCAGCTGGTGTACTTCGCCGAGCTGAAGGGCATGGGCCGGAAGGAAGCGGTCCTGTCGGTGGACGCCTGGCTGGAACGGCTGGAAATGACGGAATACCGGAACAAGCGGCTGGACACCCTGTCCAAGGGCAACCAGCAGAAAATTCAGCTCATCACGGCCCTGGCCCACAATCCCCAGATCGTGATTTTGGACGAGCCCTTTTCCGGCCTGGACCCTGTGAACGCCATCCTGCTGAAGGACGTGGTGAAGGAGCAGATTGCCCAGGGGAAAATCGTTCTGTTTTCCAGCCATCAAATGAGCTACATCGAGGAGTTCTGTGACAGCATCGCCATCATCAACGCGGGCCGGGTGGCCCTCCACGGGGACCTCCGCGACATCAAGCGGAACTACCCCCGGGACCGGCTGGTGGTCAGCACCACGAAGCCGGAGCAGATTCAAAGCGCGTTCGGCGGGGCCTGCACCCGGCAGGAAAACGGCTCGCTGATGATTCAGCTGGCGAACCCGGAGGAAAAGAGCGCCGTCATGAAGCGCCTCGTGGAACACTTCGACATCGACGAGGTCCGGGTATTCGAGCCCTCGCTGAACGATATTTTCGTCCAGTACGCGGGCGAGCAGGTGTAAGGAGGCGGAAGCAATGAAACAGTTTGGAACCATCCTGAAATTTGAGCTTCGGGGCTACTTGAAGAACAAGGTCTTCGTGGGCACCACGGTGTTTCTCGTGATCGCCATTGCCATTGCCATGTTCATCCCCAACATCACCGCCATGTTCAAGTCTGAAGAAGGCGTCAAGGACAAGACCGTCATGCTGGTCTACGCCCAGGACGGGGAGCTGGCCTCCCTGGTCAGGCAGTATTTTGAGCCGGCCTTCCCCGACTATGAGGTGAAGCTGGCCGAGGGCAGCCTGGAGGACGTGAAGGAACAGATTATCTCCGGCAGCGCCGAGTGCGCCTTTGCCATGGACAGCGCCTCCTCCTACACCTACTACGTGAACAACCTCACCATGTACGACGCCAACACCGCGTTGGCGGAGACCCTGCTGAAAGAGGTCTGCCGGGTGACGGCCATGCTGCAGTACGGCCTGACTCCTGAGCAGGCGGAAAAGGTCATGTCCGTGGAGATCGAGAGCAATGTCACCGCCCTGGGCAAGGATCAGGGGCAGAACTTCCTCTACACCTACATCATGATTATGGCCCTGTACATGGTGATCCTGCTCTACGGCCAGATGGTAGCCACCAACGTGGCCTCGGAAAAGAGCTCCCGGGCCATGGAGGTCCTGGTGACCAGCGCCAAGCCCTCCAGCATGATGTTCGGCAAGGTTCTGGCTTCCTGCCTGGCAGGCCTGATTCAATTGGTGGCCGTGTTCGGCTCCGCCCTGGTGTTCTACAACATCAACAAATCCGCCTGGGGCGACAACCGGATCATCGAGTCCATCTTCAACATCCCCGTGAATCTGTTCGTGTACATGCTGGTGTACTTTGTCCTGGGCTTCCTGATCTACGCCTTCCTCTACGGCGCCATCGGCTCCACGGCCTCCAAGCTGGAGGACATCAACACCTCGGTCATGCCCATCACCTTCCTGTTTATCATTGCCTTCCTGGTGGTGATGATGTCCATGACCAGCGGCAACACGGACAATACTCTGATGAAGGCCTGTTCCTTCATCCCCTTCACCTCGCCCATGGCCATGTTCACGCGAATCTGCATGAGCACCGTGCCCTGGCATGAGATTGCCCTGTCCATTGCCATTCTCATCGGCTCCACCGTGGGCATCGGCTTCCTCTCCGCCAAGATCTACAGCGTGGGCGTCCTGCTCTACGGCACCACCCCCAAGCTCGGCGCGATTATCAAGGCAGTGTGGAAGGCCTAAACAAAAATGCGGCGGCGTGACCGATTCGGTCACGCCGCCGCTCCGTTCATTACGGTTTCAGTTCCAAATACAGCCCCCGGTACTGCCAGGCGGAGCTTTCCCAGGAGACGTCCTTTTCCATATCCCGGCGGACCATTTCCTCCCAGCGGGCCCGGTCGGTGAAGTAGAGGGTTTTGGCCCGGTTGACTGCGTCCAGCAGCAGGCCGGCGTCGTAGCGGTCGAAGCTGAAGCCGTTGCCTTCGTTGGTGAACTGGTTGTAGGGCTGGACGGTGTCCTTCAGACCGCCGGTCTCCCGGACGACGGGAACCGTACCATAGCGCATGGCGATGAGCTGGGTCAGGCCGCAGGGCTCAAAGAGGGAGGGCACCAGCAGGGCGTCGGCCCCCGCGTAAATTCGGTGGGCCAGGGCCTCGTCATAGGCGATGTAGGCGCAGACGGCGCCCTTGTAGGTGTTTTCAAACTGGCGGAAGGATTCCTCGTACCGGGCGTCGCCGGTGCCCAGAACCACCACCTGGGTGTTGCCGTCCACCAGGGCGGGGAGAATGGCGTTCACCAGGTCCAGGCCCTTCTGGTCCGTGAGCCGGGAGATCAGACCAAGCACCATCTTGCCGGGGTTCTGCTCCAGTCCCAGCTGTTCCTGGAGGGCCAGCTTGTTGGCCAGCTTCCCGGCCGGGGCGTCGGTTTCCGCATAGTTGGCGGCCAGGAGCCTGTCTGTCCGGCTGTCCCACTGGTCCACGTCAATGCCGTTGACGATGCCCCGCAGCTTGCCGGAGTGGTAGCGCAGGTGGGCGTCCAGCCCGTCGCCGAAGAACTCCGTCTGAATTTCTCCGGCGTAGGTGCCGCTGACGGTGGTGATTCGGTCGCAGTAGGTGAGCCCGCCCTTGAGCATGCTGGCGTCCACCCAGTTCTGAGTCAGGGCGTCCTTGTTGAACACGTAGTCGGGCAGATTGGTCCAGTATTGGATGGTGGGGATGTTGTAGACCCCCTGGAACCGCAGATTGTGGATGGTGAGCACGGACTTGGACCCGGCCAGAGCGGTGCCCGCGAAGAGGGTCCGCAGATACACCGGCACCAGGGCTGCCTGCCAGTCGTGGCAGTGGATGATATCCGGCACCCATTCCATGTAGTTCAGGGCGGCCAGAGCGGCCTTGCCGAAGTAGCAGAACCGGGGAATGTCGTCCACCAGATTGGTGTAGGGGCTGCCGTAGGAGAAGAACTCCTCGTTGTCGATGAAGTCGTAGACCACCCCGTCCCAGACGTATTCCATGATTCCCACGTAGAAGGAGCGGCCGTCGGCGCAGAGGTCCATCGTGAAGGAGCCCCGGTAGATCATCTTCTCCTGCCACTTCTGGGGGATGCAGCGGTAGCGGGGCAGGATCACCTTCACGTCGCAGTTGAGCTTGGCCAGGGCCTTGGGCAGGGCGTACATCACGTCCCCCAGACCGCCGGTTTTCACGAAGGGATAGCACTCCGAGCCGATGAAGGCCACGCTCCGCCGGGGCTGGGGCAGCTCCGGAAGGGCGGCCTCCGCGGGAACGGCAGCTTCCGCAACGGGCGCGGGCGCCGGGACAGGCGCGGCCTTCTTGGCAGGCGCGCGCTTTTTGGCGGGAGTCTTTTTCTCCGCCGCAGGCTTTTTCTCAGCGGCTGATTTGGGTGCGGCGGGCTTCCCGGCCGCCGTCTTTTTTTCGGCGGCGGGCTTCTTTGCGGATTTTTGCTCTTCCTGTGCGGCTTCTTTCTTTCCCGCCGGCGTTTCCTCCGGCAACAGTATATTTTTCTTTTTCGGCATGGCGTTTTCCTCCTGCTGAAAAGATTTGGTGTGGGGACGCGTTCTTTTTCTGCTTCCATTATATCCCCATTTCCCGGGTTAAGTCAAGCCCCGGGGATAATCCGGATTCGACGGTTATTCGCACAAATCGGCATATTGGAAGGCCACCAGCTTTTCCAGATCGTCCGGGGCGACCTCCACCTGAAAGCCGATTTTCCCGGCGCTGAACAAAATGGCCTCATAGAGGATTGCGCTTTCCTCCACAAAGGTGGGGAAGGGCTTTTTCATGCCGATGGGGGAACAGCCCCCGTGGATATAGCCGGTGAGGGGCAGCAGCTCCTTGGACTTCACCATGGCGATGCTCTTTTCCCCTGCGGCGGCCGCGGCCTTTTTCAGGTCCAGCTCCTGCAGTACGGGGATTACAAAGACGTAGTGCTGACCGGACCGGCCCTCGGTCACCAGGGTTTTGAACACCCGGTCCGGGTCCTGGCCCAGGACGGCGGCCACCTCCGCCCCGCTGACGGCCCCGGTGCCCTCGTAGCTATAGCTCTCATAGTGTACGCCCTGCTGATCCAGCAGCCGCATTACGTTGGTTTTTTCATGTTTTTTCATCGTTCTCTCCCCTCTTTGTTTGCAGGACGGCCTGAGCTCAGGCCGCCGCTGCCCGCTACAGGCTCACTTTTTCCATGCGCAATCCCAGCTCGTCCTCCGCTGCTCGGAGGACAAAGGGGAACAAATCCCGCTTGACGCAGAGCCAGAAGTCCGGCTCCGGGTAGATCTCCTGGGTGTTGGGATTGAAGAAGTGTTCTCCTCCGTGCCAGCGCAGGGCCGCCGTCCGTTCCTCCACGTCCGGCAGGGGGCGGCCCAGCACCAGGGAGCGGATGTACTCGGCGCAGAGAACGTCCTCCGCCGCCTCCCGGACCCCGGCGTTGCCCATGCAGACCAGGCTGACAATCTCGGGCTTCCTGGCCCGGATGTAGGCGGCCACGGCGGCGGCGTTCACCAGGCTGCCGGCGATCCGCTCGTCGGCATGGAGGGCCTGGGTGAGGCCCTGGGTCCCGGCGCTGGTGGTGTGGATGATCCGCCTGCCCCGGACGGCCTCGGCGGAAATGGAGCTGGGCGAGTTGCCGAAGTCGAAGCCCTGGCATTTGGCCCCGCCCCGTTCTCCCACCAGGAGGACGGAGGGGTCCCGTTCCCGCCAGGCAAAGGCCTCCTCCAGCGTGCCCACTGGCCGAAGCTCCGCCGCGCCCCGATCCGTCAGATAGCATTCCAGGGAAAAGGCCCGCAGTACGTCGATGATGACCGTCAGCCCCCGGGCCTGCCGGGCCCCTTCGATTAGTTGCAGAATTTGAATATCCATAGTCTCTCCCGGGTATGATGTTTTCGATTCCATTATAGGGCATTTTGGAGAGAATGCAAGGCCGGATTTTTTGGCACTGTTCCTTGAGGCAAATCAATCCTTGCAATTCCACCTTGTATATGGTATGATATATTGAACATTTTCGGCCGGGGGACGGCGGAGGGGAGGAAACGACTTGCGACGGATGCTGCTGGCCCTGCTGACGGTGCTGCTGATGGGGCTGCTGTCCACGGTTGCCTACGCCGAAGGGACGGCGCTTACCGCCATGACCACCGAATGCGACGTGGAAAACGACGGCGCCTGCACTGTGACCATGCGGTTTACCGTGGAGTTTGCCCCGGGGACAGAGAGCTTTTCCGTTCCGGTCTCCTCTGCGGCCAAGGATATTGTGTGTCCCCTGCCCCATACGGTCGGCTCCGCGGAGGGCTGGAAGCTGGTGACGCTGACCGGGCCTTTGTCCGGCAGGATGGAGGTTGTGCTGTCCTACCGTCTGGCCGAGACCGTCACGGAGACAAACGCGAAGCAGACCTTTTCGATCCAACTGCTCTATCCCGCCTGGACCTGCCCCATCTCTGCCTATGAGGCCACGGTGCGGCTGCCCGGCGTCTTTGAGGAAACCCCGAAGTTTGCCTCCGGTTATCACGGCGACACCATTGACAACTATATGAGCATCTCCATCCGCCAGGGGGAGATCCACGCGGTCCTGCTGGAGGATCAGACCCTGCGGGACCACGAGGCCATCACCATGGATCTGGACGTGCCCAGAGACTTTTTCGACCTGCGCTTTCTGGCGGGTAAAACCGTCAAGGTGGATCGGCTGCTGTTTTTTGCCCTGCTGGTTCTGGCCGCCGCCTATTGGGTGGCCCTTCTCCGAAACTACCCCATCCTGCCCAAGCGGCAGGCCATGCCCCCCGAGGGCGGCAACGCGGGAGAAATCCCGTTCATTCTCACCGACCGGGCCCCGGACCTGGCCCTGATGGTGGTCCAATGGGCTTCCCTGGGCTACCTGACCCTGACCCGACACCAGGGCGGACGGATTACCCTGACCCGGCAGATTGATATGGATACCGAGCGCAAGCGCTTTGAGGGAGAGATTTTCTACACCCTCTTCTCCCGGAGCGACGTCTGCGACGTACGAAGCGCGGAGTATCTGAAGGCCCGCCGCCTGGCGGACGAAAAAACCCGAAAGTTCTGGCGGAACCGGGTCTACGATCCCAAAGCAGGCTCCGTGCTGATTTTCCGTCTCCTGGCTCTGGGGGCCGGGCTGGTGCTGTGCCTGGCCTGCTTCGACGCCTGGGTGGCCTCCAAAAGCTGGCGCTGGATGGCCATTATTCCCCTGAGCATTTTGGGCATGCTTGCCTGCCACAGGCTCCAGGAGCTGGGCGGCTTCCTCCTGCGGCGGCACAGCCTTCGGACCCTCTGCCTGGCTGTCCTGTCCGCCCTGTTTCTGGTGCTGGCAGCCGTCAAGGGCGGCCTGATGACTCCGATGCTGCTGAACCTGGCGGCCCAACTGGCAGTAGGAATCCTGCTTCGCTGCGGCGGCCGTCGAACCAGGGCCGGCGCTGCCCAGGCTGCGGAGCTGCTGGGCTACCGCCGTTGGCTGCTCTCCGCGCCCCAGGAGCTGCTCCGGGCCAACCTGGAGTCCGATCCCCAGTATTTCTATCGAATTCTGCCCTTTGCAGACGCCCTGCGGGTGGGCGGCGCCCTGGCCGGAACCCTGGGCCGAACCGAACTGGAGCCCTGCGACTGGCTGATCTGGAAGGGAAAGCCTGCCAAGACCGCCCCCGGCTTCTTCGCCCGCTATGAGCGCCTGCTGGCAGGCCTGCGGGGGGAGCGGGATCCCGCGCCCCGGCAGCGGCCCGCCCGGGAGCAGCAGATTTCCACCCGGGTCAACCTGCCCCGCCGCCCGGCCCGGGACAGCCGGAGCCCCTCCGGCTATGACGGGAGAAAGGGAGACGACCGATGAAAGCTTTGATTGCCATGAGCGGCGGCGTGGATTCCGCTGTGGCGGCCCTGCTGATGGAGCAGGCCGGCTGGGACTGCGTGGGCTGCACCATGAAGCTGTACCAGAATGAGGACGCGGGGGTCTCCCGGGAGCATAGCTGCTGCTCCTTGGACGACGTGGAGGACGCCCGGGCCGTGGCCTACCGGCTGGGGATCCCCCACCATGTCTTCAATTTTTCCGACGATTTCCGGGAGCGGGTCATCGACAAGTTCGTGGCCTCCTATCTGGCCGGCCGGACCCCCAATCCCTGCATCGACTGCAACCATTACCTGAAATTTTCCCGTCTCTATCACCGGGCCAGGGAGCTGGGCTGCGACGTGATCGTTACCGGCCACTACGCCCGGATCGAGGAAGAGGACGGCCGCTGGGTCCTGAAAAAGGCCCTGGACCCGGAGAAGGACCAGAGCTATGTGCTTTATCAGATGAATCAGGATCAGCTAGCCCATACCCGCTTCCCCTTGGGGAAGCTTACCAAACCGGAGGTCCGGGCCATCGCGGAGGCCCAGGGCTTTGTGAACGCCCGCAAGCCGGACAGCCAGGACATCTGCTTCGTCCCCGACGGGGACTATGCCCGGGTCATTCAACTGCGGACGGGGATTACCCCGGCGCCCGGCGACTTTGTGGACCTGCATGGAAGGGTCCTGGGCCGCCACCGGGGCATCATCCACTACACCGTGGGTCAGCGCCGGGGCCTGGGCCTGTCCTTCGATCAGCCCTACTACGTGGTCCGTATCGACCCTGCCGCCAACACCGTCACCCTGGGGCCCAAGGAGGCTCTGTTCTCCCAAACTGCCCTTGTGCCGGACTTCCACTGGATCTCCGGCGAGGCGCCCCCCGGGCCCATTCGCTGTGCGGCCAAGATCCGCTACCGGCACCCGGAGCAGCCCTGCCTGCTGACGCCCCTGGAGGAGGGCTGCGTCCGCCTGGACTTCGACCAGCCCCAGCGGGCCATCACGCCCGGCCAATCCGCCGTGGTCTACGACGGCGATCGGGTCCTGGGCGGCGGCGAGCTGGCGTGAGGACGGAACTTTTTCCGTTTTCCGTCGTCTGAATACGTGAATTTCGAGAAATCTTTTCTTCGTTTATTGCAAATCCCATCCTACAGGAGGAACCCAAATGGGCACTTTTAACGGCAACGCGCAGGGCGGACGCTTTTCGGCCCGCCGCGCCAAAACAGGAGTCCGGGCCGCTTCCGCCGGGAAACAGATTCTGTATTCCCTGCTTCTGCTGCTGGACCTGTTCCTGCTCTATACCATCATCATGCAGCTTACCCACAGGCAGCAGGCCTTCCAGGCCGGCAAGGCGGTCAATTTGATGCTGCTGGTACTGTTTATCCTGGGGGCCGTCGCCCTGGCCTGGTTGGTGTACCGCGCCCGGGCCTGGAAACGGCTGCTCTGCCTGTTCCTGATTTTTGTCATTCTCTACCTGATTGTGGTCTTTTCCAATATTCCCTTTGTGAAGAAGTACCGGGATATCTGGATCAAGACCGCCATGTCCACCATGTGGCACCAGGGCCTGGCTACCTACTACTTCCCCGCCTCCCAGGTGGACGAAATCGAAAGGCAAAAGAATGCGGCCATAGCCGAACAGGAGGACCAAAACTCTACGGACCCTGCCGTGGTTCTCGAGAGCAATCCGGACCCCACCGGCTGGACGGAGCCCACGGGCACCTGGTCCGGCGGCGAGGTGTTCAAGGAACTGAGCCCGGAGCAGAAGCAGTTTTACAGCATGTTCTACGAGCTGGACGTGGAAAGCGCCGAGGCCTACTTCACGGATCACCCCGACGCTTTGGAAAACGGCTATATGCACATGCTGGTGAATGAATCCAGCCTGGACAGCGACGGTACCTCCATCCGCACCAAGCTGGGAGAAAAGGTCCTGGCCATTGACGTGGAAAACCGGATCCTCCTGCTGGAGGTGGACTGCGACGGCGCCCGGGGCGTGCTGGCTATCGGCAAGCTGCCGGAACGGCTTCACCTCTTCCCCTCGGCTAAGGTGGCAATCGTGGGCGGAAAGACCGACGGATACGGCGAGACCGCCGGGACCATCGCCAAACGGAACGGCGGCGTTCTGGCCATGACCGGCTCCGGGTTTGACGATCCGGAGGGCAAGGGCAGCGGCGGCAAGGTCGCGGGCTATGCCATGTGCGACGGCAAGAGCTACAGCGGCGAGCCCTTCAAGTGGGGCTATAAGCGTCTGGAGCTCCATGAGAACAACTGGTTCTATATTACGAACACCTATGAAAAGGTCGGCTCCGACACCACCGACGCCATGGAATTCCAGCCGGCGATGGTGGTCAACGGCGATCCGCTGGACATCGGCTACTGGACGGAGTTGAACCCCAGAGCCTGCATCGGTCAGTCCAAGCGGGGCGAAATCATGATGCTCTGCGTGGAGGGCCGCGGCGCGGGCGGTTCCTGGGGCTGTTCCCTGGCGATCTGCAGAGATATCTTCATGCAGCATGACTGCCAGACGGCCATGAACTGCGACGGCGGCACCACTGCCATCATGTGGTATCGGGGCGAGCCGGTGATGCGCTGCTCCAACTCTTCAATTCCCCAGGGCCGTTATCTGCCCAACGCCTGGGTCTACGTGGGCGAATAACAATGCCGATCCCATTCCGGTTACTGAGATAAGGAGGAATATGACATCATGAAAAAGATGATTTCTCTTGCTCTGGTGCTGGTTTTCGTGCTGCTGGCGGGCTGCTCGGACGACAAGCCTGTTCCCAGCTCCACCGCGAATCCCGGCCCGGAGACCACTGCCGCGGCCACAGAGCCTGTTACCACCGCGGATCCTGCGCCTGTGACCACCACTGCGGCTCCCGTCACCACCGCGGAGCCCACCACGGAGCCCCCCACAACGGCTGCGCCCACCACGGAGGCCCCCATCACCCAAGCCCCTACCGAGCCCACCGGCGAACCGGTAGATCCCTGGTCCCTGATGGACGAGGCTCTGTACATGCAGGGTGCCTACACCGATTCCAGCGAAAACACCTACACCTATTCCTACGGCCTGCCCTGCCTGGCTGCCGAGACCCCCGACGCCCTGGCCATCAACGCCGAAATCGATGAGTTATTCGGCGGCATCATCCGGGAGCAGGAGGAGGCCATGCGGGAGAATGCCAGCCTGGGCTGCGATCACGTGGGCTACCACGGAGAGGTCTGGAACAACGTGCTGACTCTGGTGGTCATCGCCCACTGGGATTGGAGCTTTGAGGACTACGGCATCTACTGCTACGACACCGCCGCCGGCCGCCGCCTGGATACCCCGGCTCTGCTGGAAAAGATGGGCGTCTCTCAGGAGGCTTTTCTGGAGGCCTGCAAGACCCGGTTCCGGGAGACCTTCGAGGATATGTACAAGACCATCCCCGAGGATCAGCGGGAGTCCTACGGCTACGTGGACGCCCTGGCCCGGGTAGACAGCCCGGAGTTTGTGAACCTGGAGCTGATGGCCTACCCGGACGCCAACGGGGACATTGTGGTCATTGCCCCTATCGTTTCCCTGGCCGGCGCGGATTACTATTTCCACGCCATCAACCTGGGCATCAACCAAGCCAACTGAACCGGGAACCAAAGAGCCGGCACGTTTTCGTGCCGGCTCTTTTGATTTACATAAAATTTCTCTGGACAGACGGAGATGGATTTGCTATAATAGACAAAACTAATTCTGAGGGGGATTATTATGAAGTGTCCGCACTGCGGGTTCCAGGAGAGCAAGGTCGTCGATTCCCGCCATTCCGAGGATGGGACCAGTATTCGCCGCCGCCGGGAATGCCTCAACTGCCAGAAGCGATTTACCACCTATGAGACTGTGGAAAGTCTGCCCATTATTGTGGTCAAGCGGGACAACAGCCGCCAGGCCTTTGACCGGAACAAGATCATGAACGGCATGCTCCGGGCCTGTGAGAAGCGGCCGGTGTCCATGCAGGAACTGGAGCAGGCGGTGAACGAGATCGAGTCTCTGGTGCAGAATTCTCTGGAGCGGGAGATTACCACGGAGTACATCGGCGAGCAGGTCATGGAGCGGCTTAAGGCCCTGGACGAGGTGGCCTACGTCCGCTTTGCCTCCGTCTACCGCCAGTTCAAGGACATCCACAGCTTCATGCAGGAGCTGAACAAGATTTTGGAAGAAAAATAAGATGTATTTCAAGGTGCGGTGCATTCGGGAGCCCATCCGCATCCTGCTGTCCCTCGCTTCTTTCTTTTTCCCCTTTTCCCTGCTTTGCTTTTTCGCGCAGACCGTCATTCAGTGGCTGTTCTCTGAAAGCATCAGTGACACGCTGGTGCTGATCCTGTCCTTTGCGGGAGCCGGTGCCTTCTCCCTGTTGTGCTCATGGCTGCTGCAGTTTTATAAGATCTATGAGTTTACAGACCGGGCGATCCAAATCCTTTGGTGGTACGGCGGGTGGATGTTTTATTTCAATATCCTTGCGCTTCCGAAGCACGCCCGGCAAACAAGGCTTTCCGGGAATGAGTCTCCGCTGACGCGGAAAGAAGAGACGCCCCCTGTGCGCGGCTTCCCGGACGAATTTGAGCCGGACATCATTATGGACCGGCTTTCCCACGGCGCATCGCCGGAAGCGACGCTTGGCACCGGCAAGCTCATAAAGACGCTCCACCGCAGTGAGCTCCATGATGTGAAGATTCTGGAATCCGCTTTTGGCGCGACGTTGCTCCTTCGGCTCCAGGGCTGCGGGGAATTCACGGAGCGCTTCGTCTGGCAGTATCGATTGCACAACCGGGGAAAACTCTTTGTTCTCCGCCTGCCCAAGGCGAAAGGGGAAGAAGCCTATTCTTTGATCAGGGAATATACAAGACGCTGACTCAACCCGTGAGCCAGCGTCTTGTTTCCTTATGCGGGAGCCTGCGTCTTGCCGGCCCCCCGCACGTCATTTTGAGCCGCAGGCGAAAAATTGCCGGATGCCTGTCCCACCGAACAGGCCGGGGGGCGTTGAGGACGTGGCCCTCTGCGGGCAGGAGTTACTCCGCCAGCTCCAGGCCGGTCAGGTAGCGGTAGAGGTAGGTGACCACATAGCCCCGGGTGCAGGGGGTTGTGGCCTTGAACTTGCCGTTCTCGCCCTTTTCCAGGCCGTTTTCGTAGGCCCAGATAGCGCTGTCCTTGTACCAATGCTTGTTCTTCACGTCGGAGTAGGGGTTGTCAATCGTGTAGGCAGGCTTGCCTTCGGCGGCGTAGAGGAACTGCAGGATCTCGCTGCGGGAGCAGGTCTGCTTAGGGCTGAAGTGGGTGGCGTCCGTGCCGCCGGTGATCTCGTTCTCCACGGCCCACATGACGGCGTCATAGTACCAATGCTTCTTTTTGACGTCCTTGAAGGGGCTCTCTTCCGTGAAGTGCTCGGGACGGTCCTTGGCGGCCCAGAAGAAGACCATGGAATCGCAGCGCTGAACGGTCTGGTTGGGGGAGAAATGGGTCTCGTCGGTGCCGCCGGTGACCTTGGCGGATACCGCCCACATGACAGGCATAAAGAAGAAATCCTCCTCCTTCACGTCTACAAAGGGGTTGTTTACCGCAATGGGGACAAAATGGAAGCCGTTCTCCTGTGCATAGGCCTGGGCTACAGAGTTCTTGACCCCATAGACGGTGAAGTTTTCAACTTTCTCCTGGTAATCAACGTAGCCAAAGGCGGCTTCGTTGACGAGGCTTACCGACATGGGGATCGTCACAGAGGTCAGCAGCGGGCAATTACAAAAAGCGTAAAACTCGATGCTGGTCACGCCTTCCGGAATGGTTACTTCAGTCAAGCCGGTGCAGTCCTGGAAGGCGGAGCCGCAGATTCGCCTCAAGCCTTCCGGGAAGCTGAGGCGCGTCAGACCGGAGCAGCCGGCAAACGCGAATCCACCAATTAGCTTCAGCCCCTGCGGGAAAGAGATGCCGGTCAGAGCGGTGCATTCGCAAAATGCAAAGTCGTCAATGGTTTGCAGGCTGTCAGGGAGCGTTACGGTACTGAGGCCGGTGCACCCGCTGAACGTGCCGCTGCTAATAACGGTCAGGCCCTCCGGAAGGGCAATCTCGGTCAAGCTGCTGCAATTGGTGAACGCGGAGTAGGAGATCATCTGCAGGCCCTGCGGGAGGCTCACACGGGCCAGGCCGGTACAGTCCGAAAAGGCACAGCAGCCAATCGTTTCCACACCGATAGGAACGTCGATTTCCGTCAGCGTGGAGCAGCCGCTGAATGCATAGTCTCCAACGCTTGTGATGCCCTCCGGCAGGACGACTGCAGTCATGCTCTCACGATGGCTGGCCCAAGGGCAAAACTTCTCGGTAAAATCCTCCATTGCGCCGCTGCCCTTAATGGTCAGAACGCCGGTTTCCTTGTCAAAGGCCCAGGTGAGATTGTCCCCCGCCGCGCCGCAGGAACCGGAATAAGGAACACTCTCCGGCGTCGGGACAAAGTAGAATTCATTCTCGATCGCATAGTGCATTGCCTCGGAATCCCATACGCCGCAGATAGTGAAGTTCTCCACCCTTTCGGAGCTCCCACCGTAGCAATAGCCGAATGCATACGGGCTGATCACGGTCACGGATGCGGGAATGGTTACGGAGGTCATGCGCGGGCAATTAAAAAACGCGTTATAACCAATGATCCTCAACCCCTCCGGAAGGGTAAGATTTTCCAGCGCGGTGCAGTCATGGAACGCATAGGAGCCGATGCTCTCCAGGCCCTCATAAAGGGTGATGCTTTTCAGGGCGGTATTATTGGTGAGTACCTCCTCGCCGATCCGCTTCAGGCTTCTCGGGAAGGTGATGCTCTGCAGGTTGGTGCAGTTGCTGAAAACAAACAAGCCCAACTCTTCTACGCCCTCGGGAACGACAATACCGGTCAGAGCGGAGCAGCCTGCAAAGGCGCCGTCCCCGATGGCTGTCATTTGCGCCGGAAGGGTGATGCTTTCCATGCTTGTGCAGCCCCCAAACGCATTGGCGCCTATAGTTGTTACAGCCTCCGGAACGACAAGATTCTGCAGGCTGGTGCAGTTTTTAAAAGCCCCTTCATCGATCGCAGTCAGGCTTTCCGGGAGGGAAACATCGGTCAGCTTGGTGCAGCCGGAAAACAGCATCATTTTAAGCTTCGTGATGCCTTCGGGAAGAACAGCGCTTGTAAGACCGGTGCAATCGTAGAACGCACCTTCCCCGACGGACGTTACACCATCCGGAACGATCACGCCGGTCAGAGCTGTGCATTCATTGAACGCATAATAGCCGATTTCAGTCAGGCTTTCGGGGAAAACGATGCCGGTCAAAGCGGGACAGGCGCGAAACGCGTCATGCGCAATGGCAGTCAGACCCGCCGGGAGATTGACGCTTTTTAGGTTGGCGCAGTCGAAAAATGCCCAGCCGCCAATGACAGTCAAGCCCTCCGGCAGCACGACCTCGAGAATGCTCTCCCGGTAATCGAACCAGGGCGGGCAAAGATCGGGGCCGTTGTTGTAAATATAATCCCAAGGGTCATATTCCGCCATTGCGCCGCTGCCTTCGATGGTCAGCACGCCGGTATCCTCGTCAAAGGTCCAGATGAGGTTGTCGCCGTCTACGCCGCATTCTCCGGTAATGGGCTCCTTGGGCAGGGCGGGATCAAACGTAAACCCATTTGCTTCCGCATAGCTCTCCGCGGCAGTTCCCGGAGCACCGACAATTGTGAATGCTTCCTCTTTTACGATTTCTCCCTCGGGTGTCACGTCATAACCAAACGCATAGGAACCGATCTCGTTCACCGTCGTCGGAATTGTAATGGAGGTCATGGCATTGCAGGAAATGAACGCGTAATCGTCAATTTGCTTCAAGCCTCGGTTCAATGCAACGCTGGAAAGGCTGCTGCACTCTTGAAAAGCGCCGTTTTCAATTCTTACCAGGCTGTCCGGGAATGAAAGACTCGTCAATTCGGTGAAGGACGAAAATGCGCCGAAGCAGATCGCCGTCAAGCCTTCCGGGAAAGAGATCGCAGTAACGGAGGTCCTGTAAGCTCCCCACTCCGGATCGGGCTCCCACATTTCGCCGCTGCCCTCAATGGTCAGCAGACCGGTGGAGGTGTCCAGGGTCCAGGTCAGATCCATCCCGCAGGTGCCGGAAACAATCGTGAGGTCGCCGGAAAGAGAGACAAACGTAAAGCCGTTGCTTTCCACGTAGTCCTGAGCAGCCGTATCCGGATAGCCGTAGATTGTGAAATTGGTCACAGGCGTGGGGGCTCCTGTGTTGGGGTCATAGCAGTACCCAAACGCCATGCTGTCAATGCTCGTCACGCTGGCAGGGATCGTTACGCTTTTCAGCGCGGCGCAGCCGCTGAACGCATTTCCATCAACGGTTTTCAAGCCCTCTGAAAGCGTAACGCTTGTCAGGGCGGCGCAGCTTCCAAAGGCTCCGACTCCGATTTTTTTCAGGCTTGCGGGGAGGGAAACCTCGGTCAGACCGGTACAGCGGCTGAACGCCGCCCAGTCGATCAAGGTCACGCCCTCCGGGACGTCCAGCTTGGTCAAGCCGACGCAGTCTACAAAGGCGTATGCGCCGATGCTTGTGATCCCGCTCGGAAAGCTGATATTCTTTATGGAGCCGCAATACGCACTCCAAGGCGCGGGATTATCAGAATAGGGATCGTAGAAATCCATTTCGCCGCTGCCGGAGATTTTCAGCAGACCGGTGGCGGTGTCCAAGGTCCAGGTCAGATGACTTCCGCACGAGCCGGAGACCGTCTGTGCATGGGCTGTCAGGCTCGCCTGCGGCAGCAGGGAAAGGACCAGCACCAAACACAGCGCGAATGCTGCCAGTCGGGTCAGATTTTTCATTTCTTTTTCCTCCGTTTTCGTTTCGTTCCGTGGGATAACGCTTGATCTTTCGCATCCATTAATTAAGACGCAAAAAATGCCGAAATGTTGCAGGGGTTTGAAAAAATTTTTCATTCTCGGGCGCTTCCATATATATGACACTTCAAAAGGCAAAAAGGTTTAATATAATCTTTATTTTTTTTCAAATTTTGTTATGCAATGCGAATCGGCTTATTGGGCCTCAAAACGGATGCCGTTTCTCTTCGCGTATCTTTGTGCCTCAGAGCCCTCCGTGCCACAGATGGTGAAGCCTTCTATGGGCTCTATGGAAGTACGGTGACGTAAGGGCTTTATATTCTCCGTATTACGTTATTTTTATCGCCGCTTATTCTGGGCGGGCCGCGGCGGCTGGGGGCGGGACCTTGTTTTGGGAGTGCGAGGGGGTACGGACGTGTCCTTGGCCGCCGTGCCCTTCCCTTTCCGGGGGCGGATCAGACATTTGGGGCCCGTGCCGATCAGGTCCTCCCGGTGGCAGAGGGTGAGGGCTTCATGCACCAGGCTGTAATTCTTCGGGTCTCGGTACTGGATCAGGGCCCGCTGCATGGCCTTTTCGTGGGGATCTCTGGCTACGTACACCGGCTCCATGGTGCGAGGATCCAGGCCGGTGCAGTACATCACCGTGGAGATGGTGGAGGGGGTGGGATAGAAGTCCTGGACCTGCTCCGGCATATAGCCCATGTCCCGGACGTGCTCGGCCAGGGCGATGGCGTCCTCCAGCCGGGAGCCCGGGTGGGAGGACATGAGATAGGGCACCACGTACTGATCCAGCCCCATCTGGGCGCAGAGCTTCTTGTACTTCTCCACGAAGCGCTCGTAGACTGCGTTCCGGGGCTTCCCCATCAGGTCCAGCACGTGATCCGAAACGTGCTCCGGGGCCACCCGGAGTTGGCCGGAAACGTGGTGCTTTACCAGCTCCCGGAAGAAGGTGTCGTCCTTGTCCGCCAGCAGATAGTCGAAGCGGATGCCGCTGCGGATAAAGACCTTTTTGACACCCGGCAAGGCTCGGATTTTGCGCAGAAGTTTTACATAATCTGAATGATCCGCCCGCATGTTCCTGCAGGGCCGGGGGAAAAGGCACTGCTTGCCCGCGCAGACGCCCTTGGTGAGCTGCTTTTCGCAGGCAGGCAGGCGGAAATTGGCGGTGGGGCCCCCCACGTCGTGGATATAGCCCTTGAATTCCGGGTCTTTCGTCATGCGCTCTGCTTCCCGGAGGATGGACTCGTGGCTGCGGGTCTGGATGATCCGGCCCTGGTGGAAGGTGATGGCGCAGAAGGAGCAGCCGCCGAAGCAGCCCCGGTTGGAGGTCAGGGAGAACTTGATCTCCTTGATGGCCGGGACGCCCCCCAGCTTTTCGTAGCTGGGGTGGTAGGTATTCTCGTAGGGCAGGTCGTAGGTGAGATCCATTTCCTCCTCGCTCAGGGGCTTCTGGGGCGGATTTTGGATCACAAACTCCCGGCCGTAGGGCTCGATCAGAGGCTTGGCCGTGAAGGGGTCGGTGTTGACGTACTGGGTGTAGAAGGAGCGGGCGTAGGCGGCCTTATCCGCCCGGACCGTCTCCCAGTCCGGCAGGGTGATGCCGTCCACCACCTGGTCAGTGGTCTTGGAGCGGTAGACCGTCCCGTCCAGGAAGGTCAGATCGTGGACGGAGAGCCCGGCGTTCAGGGCGTCCGCCACCTCCACGATGGAGCGCTCCCCCATGCCGTAGAGCAGCAGATCCGCCTGGGCGTCCAGAAGGATGGAACGCTTCATCTTGTCGGACCAGTAGTCGTAGTGGGCCAGACGGCGGAGGCTGGCCTCCATGCCGCCGATGATGACGGGCACGTCCTTGTAGGTCTGACGGATCAGGTTGCAGTAGACCACGGTGGCGTAGTCCGGCCGCTTGCCGGTGACGCCGCCGGGGGTGTAGGCGTCCATCTTCCGGTGGTGCTTGAAGACGGAATAGTGGTTCACCATGGAGTCCATGTTGCCGCCCATCACCAAAAAACCCAGCCGGGGCCGGCCCAGGGCGTCGATAGAAGCCGGGTTTTTCCAGTCGGGTTGGGCGATGATGCCCACCTTGTAGCCCGCGTGTTCTAAAATGCGGGAAATGATGGCGTGGCCAAAGGAGGGGTGATCCACGTAGGCGTCCCCGATGACGTAGACGAAGTCGCACTGGTCCCAGCCCCGGGCTTTCATATCTTTTTTGGAAATGGGAAGAAACATAGCAGTCTCCTTTTGATGAATTGAGAATTGAGAGGTGAGAATTGAGAATGATTGTGTTTTTCAAATTACAATTTGAAAAACTCCGAAAACTTTCAATTCTTCATTCTCAATTCTCAATTGGTACCCGTGGACCCAAACCCTCCCGTGCCGCGTTCCGTTTCGTCGAGGTTGTCCACCTCGCAAAAGGCCGCCGTCATGCAGGGCACGATCACCAACTGGGCGATTCGCTCGCCGGGCTGGACGCTCTGGGGGGCGTCGCTGTGATTGTGGAGAGGAACCCACCATTCGCCCCGGTAGTCGGCGTCCACCACGCCTACCTTGTTGGCCGGGGCCAGGTGGCGTTTGGAGGCCAGGCCGGAGCGGGCGAAAATCAGCCCCGCCCAGCCCTCTGGAATTGCCATGGAGTAGCCCAGGGGGATCATCCTTGTCTCATGAGGCCCGATGTCCACGGGTTCGTCCAGGCAGGCGTAAAGGTCCGCCCCGGCGGAATTTGCCGTGGCGTAAGCCGGGAGGATGGCCCCCTCCCGCAGGCGTTTCACAGGGATGTTGGTCATAGTGGTCCTCCTAACGTTGGATGAAGTATCGCCTGACGGCGATATGAAGTATGCCTTGCGGCGTATGAAGTGTGTTTGACAACACATGAAGTATTGCCTACAGCAATATGGGCAAAACAGGAAACTGTATCTCTCTGAAAATATGGCGAAGCCATACTTCATATCCGAATCAGCGGATACTTCATACGGCGCAGCCGTACTTCATATTTGCGACAGCAAATACTTCATTTCCTACCGTCCCAGCCGGTATTTGAAGTCCCGGTAGCCGAAGTCGGTGAGCTTTTCGATAGTCCCGTCTTCCCGGCGGAGATAGATATCCGGCAGGGGCATGCCGTTGAAGGTGTTGTTTTTGCAGGTGGAGTAGATTGCCAGATCCCCGAAGAGAACCAGGTCGCCCTCCCGCAGGGGGTGGTCGAAGCAGTAGTCCCCAATTACGTCCCCGGAGAGGCAGGAGGGCCCGCCCAGGCGGTAGACGTTCGACCTGTCATTGCGCGACCAGTGCGCACGCTGGTTGCGGCAATCCGTATTCTCCAACGGGGGAGAGACGGATTCTTCGCTGCGCTCAGAATGACAAACAAGGGAGTCTTCTTCCACGGGCGGACAAGCACTGCTTGTCCCTACATGCGCGCCGTAGACCGGCGGCAGGTAGGGCATTTCGATCACGTCCGGCATGTGGCAGGCGGCGGAACAGTCCAGAATGGCGTTAACCACGCTGCTGTTTTCGGTGATGTCCAGCACCCGGCTGGCCAGGAAGCCCGCGTTCAGGGCCCAGGCCTCTCCGGGCTCCAGATAGACGGTTACGCTCCAGGTCTCTTGGGCGAAGCGGATGCAGCGCTCCAGCCGGGGAATGTCGTAGTCCGGCCGGGTGACGTGGTGGCCGCCCCCCATGTTGAGCCATTTCATTCGGGGCAGCAGGTCCCCGAACTTTTCCGCAACGGCCTTCAGCGTGACCTCCAGGGCGTCGGAGTCCTGTTCACAGAGGGTGTGGAAGTGAAGCCCGTCCAGCAGGTCAATCAGGGCGGGCGTCATGTGCCGGTCCCACTGGTCCCGGGTGGTGCCCAGCCGGGAGCCGGGGGCGCAGGGATCGTAGATGGCGTGGCCCTCCTGGGTGGATTTTTCCGGGTTGATCCGCAGCCCCAGGCTCTTGCCTGCCGCCTTGGCCCGGGGGCCGAATTTCGCCAGCTGGGCCGGGGAGTTGAAGACGATGTGCCCCGCGTATTGCAGCAGCTCATCGAAGTCCCGCTCCCGGTAGGCTCCGCAGAACACGTGAACCTCTTTGTCCGGCAGAGTCTCAAAGCCCAGCCGGGCCTCAAAGAGGCCGCTGGCCTCGGTGCCGGCCAGGTATGGAGCCAGAACGGGATAGCAGTCATAGTTGGAAAAGGCCTTTTGGGCCAGAAGCCAGCGGCAGCCCGTCCGGGCGGCGACGCCCGCCAGAAGCTCCCCGTTTATCCGGAGCTGCCCTTCGTCGAGAATGTAGCAGGGAGTGACAAGGCCCCCGAAGACTTCTTCGGGGGTCTTGCCGCCCAGGGCGGCGAAGGGTGCTCTTGCCTCCGCCGTCACGGGACCAGCGCCGGGTCATGGGACTCGGACTTGGGCAGGCCGTATTGGTCCAGAGCGGCCAGGAAGGGATCGGGATCGAACTCCTCCACGGTGTGAACGCCGGGGGTGGTCCACTTGCCGGTGAGCATCATCAGCGCGCCGCACATGGCGGGGACGCCGGTGGTGTAGGAGATGGCCTGGGAGGCCACTTCCCGGTAGCATTCCTGGTGGTCGCAGACGTTGTAGATATAATAGGTCTTCTCCTTGCCGTCCTTGCGGCCGGTAAAGATGCAGCCGATGTTGGTCTTGCCGTGGGTGCGGGGGCCCAGGCTGGCGGGATCGGGCAGCAGCGCCTTCAGGAACTTGATGGGAACGATCTCATGGCCCTCAAAGTTGATGGGGGTGGTGGATAGCATGCCCACGTTTTCCAGGCACTTCATGTGGGTCAGATAGCTCTGGCCGAAGGTCATGAAGAAGCGGATCCGCTTGACCTCGGGGATGTTCTGGGCCAGGGACTCGATCTCCTCGTGGTGGAGCAGATACATGTCCTTGTCGCCCACCTGGTCGAACTTGTACTCCCGCTTGATGCTCATGGCGGGAATCTCTACCCAGTGGCCGTCCTCCCAGTAGGAGCCGGGGGCGCTGACCTCGCGCAGGTTGACCTCGGGGTTGAAGTTGGTGGCGAAGGCGTAGCCGTGGTCGCCGCCGTTGCAGTCCAGAATGTCGATGGTGTCGATCTCGTCGAACTCGTGCTTCTTGGCGTAGGCGCAGTAGGCCTGGGTCACGCCGGGGTCGAAGCCGCAGCCCAGCAGGGCGGTGAGACCGGCCTCCTCAAAGCGCTTGCGGTAGGCCCACTGCCAGGAGTAGTCAAAATAGGCGGAGAAGCCCTGCTCCTTGCATCGCTTGTCGTAGACCTTGCGCCACTCGGGATCGTCGGTGTCCTCCGGCTCGTAGTTGGCGGTGTCCATGTAGTTGACCTTGCACTGGAGGCAGGCCTCCATAATGGTCAGATCCTGATAGGGCAGGGCGATGTTCATCACCAGGTCGGGCTTGTAGGACTTAATGAGGGCGCAAAGCTCCTCCACGCTGTCCGCGTTGACCTGGGCGGTGGTAATCTTCGTGGTGGTTTTGTCCTTCAGTTCCGCCGCCAGGGCGTCGCACTTGGACTTGGTCCGGCTGGCGATGCAAAGCTCGGTGAAGACCTCCGGCAGCATGCAGCACTTGCGAATGGCCACGTTGGCAACGCCGCCGCAGCCGATGACTAATACTCTGCTCATTGTTATTTCCTCCTTAGTTTTGAATGAAAATATGAAACTATGAAAGAATGAAACTATTGAGGTGTTTTTCAATTCTGCGAATTGAAAAAGGAAAAACGACCTGCGTTATTCATTACCTTTGATGTTTTGCTTCGCTGTATTGATTGATTTGATCAGTAATACGCGTAATTCGTTGCAGGGAGCGGATAAACGGGAAAAAGTCTCCTCGGAGATGAAATCCGCACCATGCAGCAGTTCCAGCCAATAATAGGTTTCGTTGGTTTCCTTCAATGCGATTTGCAGCTTGGAAATAAAATCCGGCTTGCTCTGCGCATAACGGGCTTCCCGAATGTTTGCGCCGATGGAAGTTCCGCTCTTGCAGACCTGATAGGAAGCAACGCGCTCGTTTTGTTGTTCCAACCAGTGAGAAAAACGCATAATCTCAATGCCGAACGTTAAAGAAAGCTCGGATAATTTATCCCGCTTCATTCCAGCCCCCACAATCGTTAACATGGTTCAAATGGCAATTTGAACCATACAACAATAGTTTCATATTTTCATAGTTTCATAGTTTCATTTCAACAGGGCTGCCGCCTTGGTCCGTTGCGGTCTTGGCGGATTACGCGTCCTTCCCTGAGCCCTGCTTTTCCAGTGCGGAGACCTGCCCACCCTGCAGGATCAACTCTCGACGCAGCTCGGAGACCTGCTTTTCCAGCGCGGAGACCTGCCCACCCTGCAGGATCAGCTCTCTGTGCAAATCGGAAACCTGCTTTCCCAGATTATCCGAATTATCTTTCATCCATCGGATATCTACCATGTTCTCCAGGATCGTGTCGATCACCTTGGCATAGGAGAAAGTCAGCGCGAGCCACAGGGCGGCCGACCCCAGAGGAACCAGTGTGTCCCAAATATTGGAATTGTAGCGTTCTCTCGTGGTCAGAGTGACGAAGATCTGCAGGCCTGCCACCAGACAGCCGAAAATTCGAACAAAAATTGAAAAGCCTTTGTACATTATAAGTACCTCCTATACGATAAACGATTTAAATGGTTACAAAGGGGATGCCGCAGTCCTGGCAGCGGGCCCGGCCAGTGCTCTGCACCTCGCCGCAGAGGGGGCATTTTACACGCTCGAGCTTACCCGGTACAGGGGTGGGTGTTACAGCGGGAGTATCGTCTTTGGGTTCAGATTCAGGTCTGGCCGCTTCGGTTTCCTGAGCTGTTCCCTGCTCGGCAGCCTTCTGCTGGTTGAACACGGTTTCATTGAGCTTTTTCAGCATGGAAGCATATTGTTCCAGCGTTTCCTTGTGGTCGAGCGTCATGTCTATATTTTCAGCGTATGCAAAGGAGTAAATCAGAGTTAAGGCTGCGCCTCCAATGCACAGTAAGACGGTCAAAAAACTTACTTCCTCCAGGAAAAACAGAGAAAAGAATTCCAACAAAGCGGCGATAATGCCAATGATCCGAATAAAAATTGCAAATCTACGGCTCACGTTTAGTTCCTCCCGATTCAAATTAAAATATAAAACTATGAGATTATGAAAAGATTGAGGTGTTTTTCAATTCTGCGAATTGAAAAACGATGAATGCCCAAAAGCATTAATCGTTTCATAGTTTCATTTCGAAATGGCCAGCAGCAGCTCCCGCAAAACCTTGCAGGCCATGGCCGTCGAAACCCCGCTGGGGTCCAGCATGGGGGCCAGCTCGTTGACGTCGGCGGCCACAACATTGGTCTTTGCGACTGTCAGAATTGCGTCCAGAAGCTGGGGGAAGCTGACGCCCCCCGCCTCGGGGGTGCCGGTGCCGGGGAAGCAGGCCGGGTCCAGGCAGTCGAGGTCGATGGTGAAATAGACGGGAACCTTGGCAGCGGCCAGTTTTTCGCAGCATTCGGCCAGTCCGTCGAAGGAGAAGGGGTGCAGCTCCGTGTGACCTTTTGCAAATTCAAATTCGCTCTTGTCGCCGCTGCGGATGCAGAACTGGTGGATGCGTCTGTCCCCCAGAATGTTGTGGCAGCGGCGGATCACGCAGGCGTGGCTGAGCTTCGCCCCCAGGTAGTCGTCCCGCAGGTCGGCGTGGGCGTCGAAGTGGATGATATGCAGGTCGGGGTATTTTTCCGCGACCGCCCGGACGCTGCCAAGCGTGACCAGATGCTCGCCCCCCAGCAGCAGGGGAAGCTTCCCGGCCTCCAAGATCTCCCGCGCCCGGTCCTCAATGTCCGCCAGGGCCATTTCCGCGGAGCCGAAGCAGAGCTCCAGATCGCCGGAGTCAAAGACGGCGTAATCCGTCAGCTCCTTTTGCTGGTAGGGGCTCCAGGTCTCAATGCCGAAGCTCTCATGCCGCATGGCGGCGGAGCCGAAGCGGGCGCCGGGCCGGAAGGAGGTGGTGGAATCGAAGGGCGCGCCGAAGAGGACGATTTTCGCTTCCGCAAAGGGGGCGTCGCAGCCGATGAAGGTTTCTACGTTTTGCTTCATCCCTCCACCTCCTTCAGCAGCCGCTCCAGGAAGGCCGGCAGGCAGAAAGCGCCCACATGGAGGCGGGTGGTGTAGTATTTGGTCTGCAGGTTCAGCTTGTTCCAGCCCTCCGCGTCCAGATCGTCCACGGGATGATACTTCTTGGAGGCGAAGCCGAAGGTCCAGTAGCCCGCCGCATAGGTGGGGATGTGGGCCTGGTAAACGCGAGAAATCGGGAAGGTGTGGACAATCCGCTGGTGGGAGCGCTGCATGGCCTCGGCGTCATGCTGATAGAAGGGACTCCCCTGCTGGTTTACCATAATCCCGTCCTCGCGCAGGGCGTTGTAGCAGATGCCATAGAACTCCCGGGTGAAATAGCCCTCGGAGGGGCCGAAGGGGTCCGTGGAATCCACGATAATCAGGTCATACTGCTCCTTGCAGCGGCGGATGAAGCGCAGGGCGTTGTCGTAGTAGATGTGGACCCGGCGGTCGTCCAGACGGGAGGCGTTCTCCGGCAGGTAGGCCCGACAGGCCTTGATGACCTCGGGGTCCATCTCCACCAGGTCGATCCGCTCGATCCGCTCATAGCGGGCCAGTTCCTTGACCACGCCGCCGTCTCCGGCGCCGATGACCAGCACGTCCTTGATGGCGGGGTGGACGGCCATGGGCACGTGGGTGATCATCTCGTTGTAGATGAACTCGTCCCGCTCGGTGAGCTGGACGTTGCCGTCCAGGGCCAGCACCCGCCCGTATTCGGGGGTCTCAAAGATGTCGATGCGCTGATAGTCCGTCTGATGGGAATACAAATGCCGGTTGATGCGAATAGAATGCTTCACATCCGGGGCATGAAATTCGGAAAACCAGAGTTCCATGGCAGTCATCTCCTCTTGGTGTTTAGGCAATAGGCAACAGGCAATAGGCAATAGGGGACGCGAACTGCCGGGTGCGAATTGTCAGGTTATAGGCAATAGTACAGTAGGCAATAGGCAATAGGGGATGCGAATGCGGGTTGCAAATTGCAGATATTTTTCGCTGAGGCGTTCTACTTGTCGTATTTTGATTTGATATAGGCTGGCTTTACAGCGCTTTCATCAAGCATCCATTGTCCATTGGTATATCGGTAGCATAGAACGCCAATATCGCCAGATTGAATCCAAATATTGTAGGTATCCTTTTCCCAGCAGATTCCCCAAAAATCACTTGATCTTGCGGGAGAAAAAGAGCAAACCTCTGTATCGGACCCCTTTTCATAGACTGTGATGACGACGTTGCTTCCATCAGTATTTTGAAGGGCATAGAATTTCTGATCAAAACTCCCGGTTTTCTCTGCAGTAAAACTACCCCATGCATTCTTGCTTGAAGAGCAAGCCGCCAGCAGAACAAGCATTAACAGGCTGACAAGTAACAAGACTCTCTTCATAACAATGCTCCTTTTACCGAAGCCGTTTCAAATTAAACAATATCAAGCATTTTATAGGGAAGCAATCAGAGAATTCAGCATTTTTCCGACTTCGGTACAAACAGCCTGTGCTTCCGAAATGTCTTCAGGCTTCAAATAGTCAAGCATCAGGCAAATATGAAGCTGGGTTTCAACTTCATTTTTTGAACCTCGGGCAATGTTCAAAAAACGAAGATAGTCGTTGCGGGAGTGTCTCCCGTACCCTTCGGCAATATTGGACGGGATCGAGTTGACCGCACGGCGAAGCTGACTGGTCAATACAAAGAGTTCCTCCTTCGGAAGAAGCCTTGTCACAATGTAAACCCGCTTCACAAGCTCCATGCTTCGCTGCCAAACCAGCAAATCCCGATAATCTTCCATGAAAACCTCCGCCGTTCTCCTATTGCCTATTGCCTATTCAACTATTGCCTGAATCGCCCGTTCTCCTATTGCCTATTGCCTCTTCAACTATTGCCTAAGCCAGCACATTCAACCTCAAAATATCCGGATCCTCCGGGCCGGTCATGGAGCAGCCTTTTTCCTTGGCGAACTTGATATAGTCCAGAATGTCCCGGGTGATGCGCTCGCCGGGGGCCAAGATGGGGATGCCGGGAGGATAGCACATGACAAACTCGCTGCACACGCAGCCCTCCGTCTCGTCCAGGGGCAGGGATTTCTTGGGGGCGTAGAAGGCCTCCTGGGGGGTAGCCACGACCTCCGGGTCCAGATACTCGGTGTCCAGCAGGCCGGAGCCGTCCCGCTGGTAGCGGCGGCGGATCTCCGCCAGGGCGGAGACCAGGCGCTCCAGCTCCTGGGGTCGGTCGCCGATGGAGAGGTAGGCCAGGATGTTGCCGATGTCGCCGAACTCGATCTGAATATCGTACTCGTCCCGAAGGATGTCGTAGACCTCGATGCCCGCCAGGCCGATGTCCCGGGTGTGGATGGAGAGCTTGGTGGGGTCGAAGTCGAAGATGGAGTCGCCGTTCACCAGCTCCTTGCCGAAAGCGTAGTAGCCGCCGATGGCGTTGACCTCCTCCCGGGCGTAGTCGGCCATGGTGGTCACCTTGGCGAAGATTTCCCGGCCGCGGAGAGCCAGCATCCGGCGGCTGATGTCCAGAGAGGACATGAGCAGGTAGGAGCCGGAGGTGGTCTGGGTCAGGTTGATGATCTGCCGGACGTGGCCGGGATTCATTCCCGGGCCGGTGAGCAGGAAGGAGGACTGGGTCAGGCTGCCGCCGGATTTATGCATGGACACGGCGGCCATATCCGCTCCCGCCTCCATGGCGGAGGTGGGCATGCCCGCGCCGAAGTAGAAGTGGGTGCCGTGGGCCTCGTCTGCCAGACAGTACATCCCGGCGTCGTGGGCCATGCGGACAATGGCCTTCAGGTCGGAGCAGATGCCGTAGTAGGTGGGGTTGTTCACCAGCACCGCCACGGCGTCCGGGTTCTCCCGGATGGCCTTGAAGACCTGATCCCGGCGCATGCCCAGAGAGATGCCCAGCCGGTCGTCCACCTCGGGGTTCACGTAGACCGGCACCGCGCCGCAGAGGACCAGAGCGTTGATGACGGAGCGGTGGACGTTCCGGGGCAGGATGATCTTGTCGCCCCGCTTGCAGGTAGCCAACACCATGGTCTGCACGGAGCTGGTGGTGCCGCCCACCATCAGGAAGGCGTGGGCCGCGCCGAAGGCGTCGGCGGCCAGGTCCTCGGCCTCCTTGATGACGG
>JAEEGH010005940.1_pt1 | contig 30247 bp, 26 predicted proteins | sample 9134181 | NCBI WGS metagenome assembly JAEEGH01 (sample SAMN16246544, study PRJNA631951) | gut metagenome | biome: gut microbiome; feature: rumen; material: DP-attached | host: Bos | place: Iran: Karaj | collected 2018-10
CTTCGATATACTTCTTGGCATTGTCCCATGCTCCACCAGCGTTAGCCATCATGATAGCAAGGAGAACACCTGCAGCAAGAGATCCAGCCAGCATTCCGCCCAGGGCAGCTGGTCCAAGGATGATTCCCACTGCGATAGGAGCAACGATTGCCATAACACCAGGCATGATCATCTCTTTAAGAGCAGCTCCTGTGGAGATAGATACACAGCGCTTGTAGTCTGGCTTGGATGTTCCAGCCATGATTCCCTTGTCCTCTCTGAACTGGCGTCTTACTTCTTCGATCATCTGGTTGGCAGCCTTTCCTACGGAGTTCATTGTCATTGCAGAGAAGAGGAATGGCAGCATAGATCCGATGAAGAGACCTACAACTACGATCGGGTTCAAGAGGTCGATAGCCTTGAGGTTGGAAACTGCAGCGTAAGCAACGAACAGAGCCAGTGCTGTAAGAGCTGCGGAACCGATTGCAAAGCCTTTTCCGATAGCTGCTGTGGTGTTACCTACAGAGTCCAGGGTATCTGTGATCTTTCTTACGCCCTCTGGAAGCTCAGACATCTCGGAGATTCCACCGGCGTTGTCGGATACAGGACCGTATGCATCAACTGCAACTGTCATACCTGTTGTGGAGAGCATACCAACTGCAGAAAGTGCGATTCCGTACATTCCGCCGAACTTATATGCTACGAATACACCGATACATACGAAGATGATAGGCCACAGTGTGGACATCATACCAACTCCGAGACCGGAGATGATGGTTGTAGCTGCACCAGTCTGTGACTGCTCGCCGATTTTCTTTACATATTTGTAATCTGCAGATGTGTAGATCTCGGTAACCTTTCCGATTGCGATACCTACGATAAGACCTGCGATGATTGACCATGCATAGTTGAATGTTCCCAGCATAGCCTTAGAAAGGATGATAGCAGCGATAATTACAACGATACCACTGAGATATGTTCCCATGTTGAGAGCTGCAGCAGGGTTCTGTCCCTCTTTACCCTTGACACCAAGGATTCCGATTACAGATGCAACAATACCGATTGCTGCAATGATAAGTGGGAATACAGCTGCTGTCTCTTTGGAGAAACCGAATGGGTTGTTGGCTGCTGCAACAGCTGCCAGGGTGATCACAGAGATGATAGATCCTACATAGGACTCAAACAGGTCTGAACCCATACCTGCAACGTCACCTACGTTGTCTCCTACGTTATCTGCGATAACTGCCGGGTTACGTGGGTCGTCCTCAGGGATTCCAGCCTCTACCTTACCTACCAGGTCAGCTCCTACGTCTGCTGCCTTTGTATAGATACCGCCACCTACACGGCCGAAGAGAGCCATGGAAGATGCTCCGAAACCGAAACCGGTGATGCACTGTGTCACTGTTGCCAGGTCAAGGCAGGTAACTACAATACCGACACCAAGAAGTCCCAGGCCGGAAACACAAAGTCCCATAACTGCACCGGATCTGAATGCCACCTTGAGGGCCTTGTTCATTCCGGAATCTTTAGCTGCTGCTGCTGTGCGCACGTTACCCTTTGTAGCTACGTTCATACCGAAGAATCCGGCAAGAACTGAAAGCAGGGCACCGAAAAGATACAGAACAGCTGTAGTAAAGTCGAGTGCAATTCCAATAACAATAAAGAGAACTACAATAACGATAGCCATTGACTTGTATTCTCTCTTCAAGAAAGCGAAAGCTCCTTCTCTGATGAATCCGGAGATTTCTTTCATTCTGTCTGTGCCGGCATCACATGATCCGATCCATTTTGCGAGCACGAATGCGACGCAAAGGCCAAATGCAGCTGCAAGCACGGCAATAAGTGCGAGTAACATTCTATTACCTCCAATAATTTCGGGTTATTTTACTCTTTTTGAGGTTTAATATCAATTACTATAATAAAAATAATTATTGTTGCTGTTCCTGCTGGGCGTACTCGTCCACCCTGTTCTGGATAGCCTCCATCCGCCGGTCCAGCTCAGCGCTGACTTCGGCACACTGATAAAGGTCGTTCCAGATCTGGTCTGCCACATCCTGAGGAATATTCTTCTTATAGCGTATCTTGTGCTCAAGGCTTGCCCACCAGTCCATGGAGATGGTCCTGAGCTGCACCTCCACCTTCATCATCTTCTTCCGGTCGTGGAGGAATATAGGTATCTCTATGATAAGATGTAGGCTCCTGTATCCGTTGGGCTTAGGATTCTTGATGTAGTCCTTCTTCTCCACCAGCTTGATGTCATCCTGCTTAAGGAGAGCCTCGGACAGCATGTAGATATCAGATGGATAGGAGCAGATCACCCTCACCCCTGCTATATCGAAGATATTCTTCTCTATGCTCTCGGTGCTCATTGGCAGTCCACGCCGGTCCAGCTTGTCAAAGAGGCTCTCCGGGGATTTAAGCCTGGATTCTATGGATTCAATGGGGTTGTGGTCATATTTGAGGGAAAGCTCCTCGTCCAGAACCCTGAATTTGGTCTCCATACCCATCATTGCACACTTGTAGTATGCCATCAGTTCTCTATATGGCAGGGCATTCTTGCTCATCCAATCCCTGATTTTAGTCTTGGGCATCAAAGCAAGAAGCATTTTCTTGAAATCTATCATAATTAAAAGGTACGATATAAAACCTGATTTGACAACCTATATTTCTTAGTCTAAACTATAGATATGAAAATTTATCGTCTCGTTTTAGTACTGCTGGTTGTATTTTTTTCATTTTCCTGCAAGAAGAGTGATGTCCTCAGGACCCAAGATATCAAGATAAATCAGTGGAAAATCACTGTGGAGATAGCCGATACCCGGGAGACCCAGGAGAAAGGTCTTATGGGTCGGGAAAGCCTGGATGAGGACAAGGGAATGCTTTTTGTCTACGACCGGGATTCAAGGAAATCCTTCTGGATGAAAAACACCAAAATCCCAATCTCATTAGCATATATCGCCACCGATGGGACCATACGGGAGATATACGATATGGAACCACTTTCCACAAGGATTGTGGAGTCAAGATATTCGGTCAGATATGTCTTAGAGGTGAATCAGGGAGCCTTCCAGAGACATGGTATAAAGGAAGGCGATAAAGTGGAATTTATAAGGCCTTAATCCTTATCTTCCTCGTCAACATCAGTGAAAAGCTCAAGCTTAGGCTCCTCTTCCGGGGTGTCAGGCTTGTTGATGAGAATCTCCACCTTCCTTTCCATCTTGCCAAGCTCCTTCTCCAGGGATGATGCCAGCTTGATTCCCTCTTCAAAGAGCTTCATCGCTTTTTCGATAGGAACATCCCCATCCTTCATATCATTGTTGATCTCTTCAAGCCGGTTTAATTTCTCTTCAAAACTCATAATTACTCTCCCTGTTTCTCGGCAACGGCAGCTGCTGTGCCATCCCAGAAGGTGATATTCAGCCGGTCTCCGGCCTTGATGGAAGCAGCAGAGCCAGCATACTGGTCTGCACTCTTATTATATACTGCAGCATATCCCCGCTTTAAGATTGACGCAGGAGAAGATGCCTTTAAGCCTTCGGAAAGGAGCTCAAGACGATGACGGCTGTCCTTGAGGACATCCTTTACTGTCCGGCAAAGATCCTCGTGCTCATCATCAAGTCTCTGGTGCATATCGTCCAGAAAGCCTACCAAGCTCTTCTTAAGGCTCTCCTTGGAATTATCCTCCAGAACCAGGCGGGCACTGTCAAGCCGTTCCAGAATCTCATCTCTTATCCCCTGGCTGTATTCCTTGATCCTGTCTTTGACATTCTCTGCCTCCTGGGATACAACCTCGGCGGCGGCAGAGGGTGTAGGGGCCCTGAGGTCTGCGGCATGGTCTGTAAGAACCATATCGATCTCGTGTCCTACCGCAGAAATCGTAGGAATCTGGGAAGCAGCAACAGCCCGGACCACTTCCTCGTCTGAGAATGGCAAGAGGTCCTCCGGCGCGCCGCCGCCCCGGGACACCAGAAGCACATCGCACAGTCTGAACATGTTGGCCCGCCTGATCTGGGCCGCTATGACAGGTGCGGCCTCGTCCCCCTGCACCGGCGCAGGCAGGATGACCACGTCTATGGTATTGTTCCGCCGTTTGAGTACCCTCAGGATATCCCTGATGGCGGCGCCGCTGGGGGATGTGACTACCCCGATGCGCTTAGGATATGATGGAATAGGCCGTTTACGGGCTTCGTCGAAAAGCCCCTCGGCCTTAAGCCTTTCATACCGCTTTTTCAGCTCGGCAAAGATGTCGCCCTGCTTCTCCTTGTTCTCTATGTGGGAACAGATAACCTGATAGCTTCCGCTCCTGGCATAGACCGACACACTGCCTGTGACCACAACCATATCCCCATCCTTTGGAAGATAGCCTGCGTTCTTGACAGATCTGGAGAACAGAACTGCATTTATGGCTGCAGAAGCATCTTTAAGAGTAAAGTAATAATGTCCTGTGCTTGAAAGCTTGAAGCTGGAAACCTCTCCCTCTATCTGGACAGAACAGAACTGATCCTCCAGACAGTCCTTGATGCATTTAGTGATCTCGCTTACTTTGTAGCATCGGGAGCGGTCTTCAGCCATAGGCACCGTTTATATTGAGGAAAGCCGTACCGGCTTGGGGTTCTCGTTCTCACCCAGCTGCTGGGAAAGCTCTTCCATAAGGGCCTTGGCCTTGGAGGAGAGACGCTCCGGTGTCACAATCTGGATCTTGATATAAAGATCGCCCTTCTTATTAGGATTATGAAGATATGGCACACCCTCCCCTTTAAGGCGCAGCAGTTTGCCGTTCTGGATTCCTGCCGGAATCTTGAGCTTCACCTTCTTATCGTCAAGTGTGTCCACATTTATGCTGCAGCCCAGCGATGCCTGGGCCACGTTTATAGGCACCATACAGTAAAGGTCGTTGCCGCTGCGCTCAAAGTACTCATGAGGCCGCACATTTACAAATACGTAAAGGTCTCCTGGTACACCGCCTGCAGGCCCGGCATCGCCCTGGCCAGGTATGCTTATCTGCTTGTCCGGCTCTATTCCAGCCGGGATAGTTACCTTGATCTTCTGAACCTTGCGGTTCACGCCGCTGCCACCGCAGTGGCTGCAGGGCTTTTCTATGATGGATCCCTCGCCATGGCATGTTGAGCATGTTGATGCGAGAGAGAAGAAGCCGGAGCTCCGGCGTACCTGGCCAGTTCCGCCGCAGGTTGGACACCTCTTGCGTCCTGAGCCGGCGGCAGCGCCGGTACCGCCACACTCTGTGCAGCTTACATTCCGGTTATAAGAGATTTCTACTTTGGTACCATAGACAGCATCCTTGAAGGAGATGTCCAGGTTATACCTGAGGTCTGCACCGCGGTACTGTCCGCCGTAGCCACGACCACCTCTGGAGCTGCCGCCACCGCCGAAGAAAGTGTCGAAGATGGAGAAGTCGCCGCCGAAGATATCCTGGAAATCATGGAATACGTTGGAGTAATCATGTGCTCCACCTGCCCCCATGTTGCCCTCTACCCCGGCAAAGCCGAACTGGTCGTAGGCCTGGCGCTTCTTATCATCTCCAAGCACCTCGTAGGCCTCGGTAGCTTCCTTGAACTTCTCCTCGGCCTCGGGGTTTCCGGCATTCCTGTCGGGATGGTATTTGATAGCCAGCTTTCTGTAAGCTTTTTTAATGTCTTCTTTGGAGGCAGATTTCTCCACCCCCAAAACCTCATAGTAATCTCTCTTAGTTGCCATTATTTCTTGTCGTCGTCCACTACTTCGAAGTCTACGTCATCAACTGTGCCGCTCTTTGGGCCTGCACCCTGTGCACCAGCACCTGGGTTAGGACCTGCGCCCTGAGCACCAGCTCCTGGATTCGGGCCTGCTCCTGCAGCGCCTGCACCTGGATTTGCACCGCCATTCTTTGCAGCATTTGCGGCATACATCTGCTCTGCCAGCTTATATGCAGACTGTTTGAGAGTCTCCATCTTAGCCTTTATGTCATCGATGTTATCGGTCTTTGCAGCTTCCTTAAGATCCTTGAGGGCAGCCTCAATCTTAGCCTTTTCGTCTGCGCTGATCTTGTCGCCGTAGTCCTTCAAGGATTTCTCGGTCTGGTAGATCATGCTGTCAGCCTCGTTCTTGACCTCGATTCTTGCCCTTTCCTTCTTGTCTTCCTCGGAATGTGCCTCAGCCTCTTTGACCATCCGGTCAATCTCGCTCTCGGAAAGTCCGGAGGAGGACTCAATCTTGATGCTCTGCTCTTTTCCAGTAGCCATATCCTTTGCAGAAACATGGACAATACCGTTGGCATCGATATCGAATGTAACCTCGATCTGTGGAACTCCCCGTGGTGCCGGTGGAATACCTACCAGGTCAAAGTTGCCCAGTGTCTTGTTGTTTGCAGCCATCTCACGCTCACCCTGGAGAACATGGATGGAAACTGCAGTCTGGCCGTCAGCTGCGGTAGAGAATATCTGGCTCTTCCGTGTAGGAATAGTTGTGTTCCTCTCAATCAGCTTTGTGAATACACCGCCAAGGGTCTCGATACCCAGTGAAAGCGGAGTTACATCAAGGAGCAGAATATCCTTTACATCGCCGCCCAGGATACCGCCCTGGATTGCTGCGCCCATTGCTACAACCTCGTCCGGGTTGACGCTCTTGTTAGGCTCCTTGCCGAAAATCTGCTTTACCATTGTCTGTACAGCAGGGATTCTGGTGGAACCACCTACCAGGATAACCTCGTCAATCTCGGAGGCAGAAAGGCCTGCATCCTTAAGAGCCTTTACACATGGCTCCTTTGTCTTATTGATCAGGTGCTCAACCATACCTTCGAACTTAGCTCTGGTAAGTGACATCTGAAGGTGCTTAGGGCCTGTTGCATCTGCTGTGATGAAGGGCAGGTTGATCTCTGTGGACTGAGCGCTTGAAAGCTCAATCTTAGCCTTCTCTGCAGCCTCTTTAAGCCGCTGAAGTGCCATTCTGTCCTTGGACAGGTCAATTCCGGTGTCAGCCTTGAATGTGTCGATCATCCAATGGATTACTTCCTGATCAAAGTTATCGCCTCCCAGATGGGTATCGCCGTTGGTGGACTTAACCTCGAATACGCCGTCGCCCAGCTCCAGGATGGAGATATCGAATGTACCGCCGCCCAGGTCGTATACTGCGATCTTCTCTTCTTTCTTGTCCTTGCCGAAACCGTAGGAAAGGGATGCGGCTGTAGGCTCATTTACAATTCTCTTTACCTCGAGGCCTGCAATCTTACCTGCATCCTTGGTTGCCTGACGCTGTGCGTCGTTGAAGTAGGCAGGAACTGTGATTACAGCTTCTGTCACAGGCTCACCAAGATAATCCTCTGCAGTCTTCTTCATCTTCTGGAGAACTGCTGCAGAAATCTCTGGTGCAGAGTACTGCTTTCCTCTGATATTTACTCTGATATCGTTGGAAGGGCCGGCTTCCATCTTATATGGCATAAGTGCGGCATCGGCGGCCATTTCGCCATATTTGCATCCGATGAACCGCTTGATTGAATAGACTGTGTTCTCAGGGTTTGTAACCATCTGGTTCTTGGCCGGCTGGCCTACAAGCCTATCGCCCTTGTCTGTAAAAGCCACGACAGACGGGGTTGTCCGCTGTCCTTCGGAGTTTGCAATTACAATAGGTTCTCCACCTTCCATAACTGAAACACACGAGTTTGTTGTTCCAAGATCAATACCAATTACTCTTCCCATATTATTCCTTCCTTCTTAGAAAAAATTTTCAATTATTCTTTGCAGGCATGCTCACTTTCACCTTTGCATGCCGTATAACTCTTCCGTGCAGGATGTAGCCGTTCTGGAACACCTCTGCAACAGTAGCTTCCTTGACATCAGGAGACTCTGTCATCATAAGAGCCTCATGCTTCTCGGGGTCAAATGCCTCGTTCACAGGAACATACTTTGTAAGCCCCCACTTCTTCTCCAGAAGACCCATAAGACGTTTCTCTATAAGATCAACGCCGTTCGCCAGAGTCTCAAAATTCTTAGACTTCTTGGCAGCTTCCTCAGCCCTCTCAAAGTCATCAAGAACATCTATCAGATCGGTCAAAAGAGAGGTGTTGGCAAAGCTTACAGCATCTTCCTTGTCACGGATAAGACGTTTGCGGAAATTATCAAAGTCGGCAGCCTTCCGGAGGAACTGGTCCTTCATCTCTGCCTTCTCTTTCTCCAGCTTCTGAATCTGCTCCTTAAGGGCAGCAACCTCATCAACCGGTTCGGCAGGTTCTTCTGTCCCAAGCTCTTCGGCCTTGGCTTCCGATTCAGGCTGAAGTTCCTGCTCCATCTTTTCTTCCTCAGTATCCTTTTTCACTTTTGTGTGTCCTTAGTTGTTTTTCTTTATTAAAAGATACTAATAAGAAAATATAATAGTCAATAATTTAGTAAAAAAATAATTAGTTAGATGAATAAAAATCTCTGATAAGGTCTACTTCGCCTTCGCTTATGCCCAGGGTTTCGGCAATCTTCTCATTGCTCCAGCCCCTCTGGATAAGCAGTTTGGCAGTCTCGTTCCTATCGGTCTGGGATATCTGGGTATCGGGGGACGATATAGGGACAGGCTTCTCCACCAGCTCCCCAAGAACAGAAATAGTCTCCTCTCCCTTATGGATGGAATCGTTAAGACGGGTCTCGGTCTTGGCAAGCCACTCCATCACCTTGTCAATCTTAGCCAGGCGATCCTCGGTCTCAGAAAGCTTTTCACCAAGATTTGAAATATTGTCCAGGGCTTTCACAGCCTGCTCAACCTTCTCCATGCGGCCAGATGTCTGCTTCTCCAAGGCATCCAGACGGTTCTTGTATGTTTCCATGAAGAGGTTTTCGGCATTTTGCACCTTGTCGGAAAGCTCATCAACAGCTTTGGACCTGACTTCCTCCATGCCGGTTTTTATCTCCTGCAGAGCGCTGCTCAAATTCTCTATGTCCTGCTTAAGAGTGTCTACAGAGGCAAGCTTTTCGCTTACAGATGCCTGATAATCGGTAAATTCCTTCTCAATCTCAGAGCGTACAACCTCAAGACGGCTCCTGCTCTCTTTGTCCAGGGCCGCAAAGAACTCAGACTCCACTGCAGTATTCTTATCCTTAAGAAGCTCAAGCCGCTCCATATAGCCCTTTCCAAAGGTCTCTATGCTTTCCCTGAAGGAATCCAGCTTGGCATTCATTGCAATTGTAAGATCCTTGATTGCGTTCTCCGACACCAGAGCCTGCCGGCCAGTCAGCTCTTCTATCTGGGTATTGAAGGTATCAAGCCGTTTGCCTGCCATCTCAAGGCCATCCTGAAGGGTCCCCATATTGAGATTCACTGTGTTGAGAAGATTAAGCCTGAGCTGTTCGAAGGATTCCTCGTTCTTTCTGTTGAACTCGGAAAGTATGGAGTCGGTCTGCTCTTTTATTTCGGCAAGCTGATCTGTAAGATTCTTAATGCTGCGCCGGACTATCTCCACATTCTTGGACTCCTGCTTAAGCAGCTGCAGGTTCTTGTCCGCCTTCTGGGAGGCATCGGCCATCTCGTTGAAAGCACTTCGGAATGTGTCCAGCTGACTGCTCAGGACCTTGATCTCATCATCCCTCTTTTTCACCATATTGAAGCTGACTTCAAAGCTTTTGATCAGATCCCGGGCATTCTGCTCGCTCCCATCCATGGCAAGCTTGATATCGTTGAGGGCTGTCTTCCGCTCTTCCACAATCTTATCAAGCTCCTGGGTCCTGCTGTTATAGAAGGTGCGCATTCTGTCCAGATAGCGGCTGGCAGTATTAGACCTCATGAAAGCAAAAAGAATCAGCAGTTCAACTGCAAGAGAAAATAAAAAGAAGAAAATGTTTACACCGTTAATTCCCAAGTATGTAGCTCCGTAAATCGTTAAAATCGGAGAATGTTATGTCTGCCACGCTGTCTGGCACAGGCTTCTGAGCCAGGTGAGCAGCTTTCATTCCAGCTTTCTTTGCCCCTATTATATCATATTTATATTCATTTCCAACATAAATTATCTGTTCTGGTGAAATTTTTAATTCTTCTGCTGCCAGAAGGAAAGCATCAGCTTCTGGCTTAAGATGTCCCATTTCATCGGCCGACACCGTCACATCCCAGTACCGGTCGAAGCCAAGGGCTGAAAGTTTTTTTCCTACAGTATAGTCAGTTATGACCCCCAGCTTGAGCCCTGCATCCTTAAGCGAGGCAAGAAGCGGCTCTGCTCCCGGGTAAGGTTCTGCCTTGCTGAGCATATCCATATAAGTGCCATAGATATAGGTTTCAAGAAGCTCCTGAGCCTGATCTGCCGGGATTCTCAGGTATCCTGCGCACAGGGAGGCCTGTGCAAGATGGAGATCCTCCACCCCGCCTATCTGCCGAATATCCTTCCTGAGCCGCCTGAAAGCTACACTTAAACGGGGATGCTGCAGAAAAAACCGGAGACTGGTCTTGATAAAGAAACTCTGGGGATAAAGGGTTCCGTCCACATCAAAAAGGGCTGCTTTGAATCTCGGTTCTGCCATAGGTAAATGTTAACGTGAAAATCCCCTTTTTTCAAGTCGAAATAATGTATTCAGGGCAAAAAAAAAGCTCCCCTTGACGGGGAGCTATATCTATCCGCAGGTGTTAACCTCTGGACAGTGAAAGGAGGATACCTGCAGCAACTGCAGATCCGATAACTCCGGCTACGTTTGGTCCCATAGCGTTCATAAGGAGGAAGTTGGAAGGATCTTCCTGCTGTCCTACTTTCTGAACTACTCTGGCAGCCATTGGTACAGCGGATACTCCGGCAGCACCGATCATCGGGTTTACTCTGCCCTTTGTGATGATCTTAAGAAGCTGTCCCAGGAGAACTCCACCAGCAGTTCCGAAACAGAACGCAACCAGACCCATACAGATGATCATGATTGTCTGTATTGTCAGGAAGTGCTCCGCAGACATCTTGGAACCTACTGCAAGACCCAGGAAGATGGTTACAATGTTGATAAGCTCGTTTCCGGCTGTCTTGGTAAGTCTTTCTGTAACTCCGCACTCCTTGAACAGGTTACCGAGCATGAGCATACCGAGAAGGGATGCTGCATCTGGAACCAGCAGGGATGCCAGGATACATACGATGATAGGGAACAGGATCTTTACTGTCTTGGAAGCCTGCCGAACCTCTGCCATGTGGATCATCCGGTCTTTCTTGGAGGTAAGAGCCTTGATGATAGGTGGCTGGATAAATGGAACCAGTGCCATGTAGGAATATGCTGCAACAGCGATAGGTCCAAGAAGGTGCGGTGCCAGCTTGGATGTCAGGAAGATAGCGGTAGGACCGTCAGCTCCACCGATGATACCGATGGAAGCAGCTTCGCAGAATGTGAATCCAAGGGCTCTTGCTCCGATAAGGGTAACGAAGATACCCAGCTGAGCAGCAGCACCAAGAAGGAATGTGATCGGGTTTGCCAGAAGCGGGCCGAAGTCTGTCATTGCACCGATACCCAGGAAGATGATCGGTGGGAACAGACCGTGCTCTACTCCGAAGTAGAAGTACCTAAGCAGACCGCCATCCTCCATAAGTCCTGTGATAGGAAGGTTGCAGAGAATACAACCGAATCCGATCGGAACCAGGAGCAGCGGCTCAAACCCACGTACAATACCCAGATACAGCAGGAAACAGCCCATGCCGATCATAACCAGGTACTGCCATGTAAGGTTTGCAAAACCTGTATTGGACAAGAAATTTGTCAATAATTCTAACATGCAATTACCCCTTATGCCAGTTTAACGATAGCCTGGCCCTTCTGTACGCTGGAACCGCCTGCGAGGCAAACTTCAGCTACAGTTCCGTCAGCAGCAGCAAACACTTCCATATCCATCTTCATAGCTTCCATGATGCAGACCAGCTGTCCGTTCTTAACTGCGTCGCCTACCTTAACCTTTACATCTTTGATTGTTCCAGGCATTGGTGCAACTACATCCTTTGCGCCTGCTGCTGCAACTGGTGCAGGAGCGGCAACAGGAGCTGCTGCAGGTGCTGCAACAGGTGCCTTCCGTGGAGCTGGCTTTTTAGCAGCGCCGCCGATAAGCTTTACATTGTATGTCTTCCCATCTTTTGTGATAACAAGGTTTTCACCGTCTGACTCAACGTCCACTTTGTACTTGTTACCATCGAACTCAAAATTAATCTCTTTTTTCATCTGTTAACTCCAGAAAGTCTTTTTGATACCCGCGGCGCCTTTGCCCATGGGCTTTCTCTTAAAATATCACTTGGTGTCCATGCCTCTGCAGATACAGGCTCCTCATCCTGTGCCACAAATGCGGCAACAGCAGCGATAAGCCAGTCCATGCTCTCTGCCTTAGGTGCCTCTGCAGCAGCTGCAGGTGCGGCAGCTTTAGGAGCATCCTTTTTAGCAGCTTTATTGGATTTTGCAATATCCCATTTTCCCAGAACAACCATAACGATAGCCAGGATAGCAAGGAAGGAGAATACCACAAAAAGTCCAACGACTGTGGAAACCAGTGTATAGCTGAATACTTCTATATCCATACTTTACTCCAATATTACAGAGGAATGTTTCCGTGCTTCTTAGCAGGTCTGTCTTCTCTCTTGGTGATGTGCATCTCTACAGATCTGATGAGTTCGATTCTTGCATACTTAGGATCGATTACATCGTCAACATATCCGTAGCCGGCTGCAACGAATGGGTTCATAACCTCTGCCTCGAACTCTGCAATCTTCTCAGCTCTCTTTGCAGCTGGATCAGCAGCAGCATTGATCTCTTTTCTGAAGATGATGTTTGCAGCACCCTGAGCGCCCATTACAGCGATCTGTGATGTCGGGAATGCCAGTGTCCGGTCATAGCCCAGCTGCTTAGCAGACATTGCGATGAATGCTCCACCGTAGGACTTTCTGACGATAAGTGCTACCTTTGGAACTGTTGCCTCTGCGATAGCGTAGAGGATCTTTGCTCCGTGGCGGATGATTCCACCGTGCTCCTGCTCAACGCCTGGGAGGAAGCCCGGTACGTCTACCAGTGAAACTATAGGAATGTTGAATGCATCGCAGAACCGGATGAACCGTGCACCCTTGTCGGATGAGTTGATATCCAGGGAAGCGGCGAAGAACTTAGGGTTGTTTGCGAAAACGCCCACTGTCCGGCCGTTCAGTTTTGCGAAACCTACTACAACGTTCTTAGCGAAGTCTGCCTGAACTTCCAGGAAGCTGTCTGCATCGAAGATTGAGTAGATGAACTCTTTCATGTCATAGCCCTGGTTGATGTTGTCCGGGAGAATATCCATAAGTTCTGGAGTCTCTCTGTCAACAGGGTCTGTGCAAGGTGCAACCGGAGATGGCTCCATGTTGTTTGCAGGGAGATAGTTGAGAAGCTTTCTTACGCCCTCAAGACAAGCTTCCTCGGTAGGATAGCGGAAGTGTGCGACACCGCTGGTTCCGCAGTGTGCGCCTGCTCCACCGAGAGCCTCGTGAGAGATCTCCTCGCCTGTTACAGCCTTGATTACATCTGGTCCGGTGATGTACATGTTGGAAATGCCATCAACCATGAAGATGAAGTCTGTGATAGCTGGTGAATATACAGCACCGCCGGCACATGGTCCCAGGATTACAGAGATCTGTGGGATTACACCGGAAGAAATAGTGTTGTTTCTGAAGAGTTTTCCATAACCGCCAAGGGCCAGGATACCTTCCTGGATTCTTGCTCCGCCGGAATCGTTAACCTGAACGAATGGTGTTCCGTTCTTAAGTGCAAGAGCCTGTGCAGCTGCAATGCGCTCTGCATGCATCTCTCCCAGGGATCCGCCAAGGACTGTGAAATCCTGTGATGAAACGAAAACCTGCTTTCCGTCAACTTTTCCGCAGCCAGTTACAACTCCGTCTCCCAAGAACTTCTTCTTGTCGAGTCCGAACTTGTCAGCACGTCCTGTCATGTAAGTGCCGTCTTCAATGAATGAACCCTCATCGAAAAGAAGGTTGATTCTCTCTCTGGCAGTCAGCTTTCCTCTCTCATGCTGCTTGGCAATCTGGTCTTCTCCACCGCCTGCAAGCATTTTGGAACGCATGTCCTTAAACTTCTGTAAGGCTTCTTTGTTACCCAACTTAATCCTCCTGTCGGTTATTATGTGAAACTTACGTTTATACTCCGTAATTTTGAAAAAATTTTACTATATTATGCTTTTTTCTTCTACCTTCTGAATTTACCAACGGGACGATTTTTATGTATTTTTTTTCATAATTAAAATAACAAAAAGTTATTTTGCAGGATGTTTTTTCTTGAAGTCCTCGATCAGAGCACGGCTTATGCTGGCAAAAGAGGGAAGGTTCGGGAACTGGTCTGCGGCAAACCAGTCAGCCTTGTCTATCTCCACTCCATCAGGTCTGAGTTCTCCTGATTCGTATTCTGCAGTAAAGCCGAGCATGAAGGAATGTGGGAATGGCCAGCACTGACTTCCGAAATAACGGATATTCTTGACCTTGATGCCCACCTCTTCCATGATTTCCCGGCGGATTGCATCCTCTGCACTCTCTCCGCTCTCCACAAAACCTGCTATTATACTGTATCGGCCGTCGGTGAAACGGACATTGTGGGCCAGAAGGAGTTTATCCCCCCTGGTCACTGCAGTGATTACAGCTGGAGATAGAACCGGATAATCGATGCGGCCGCACTTGGTGCAGATCTTGGCCCGTTCTGTCTTGGAATCCTCCATAGGTGCCCCGCAGGATGGACAGAACTTCCAGCTTTCGTGCCAGCGGCAGATATGGAGAGCCCGGCCTACTATGGTGAACATATCCCGGCCGATTGCAGTGTAGAGATCCCTCAGCCCGGCATATGTATACTGGGCCACGCCGCAGCAGTTGTAGCAGATCTCCTCGGTATCATAGACCTGAGCGGCAAAGGCATTTTTGCCATCTATAGTGCCTATGAACTGCGGTTCTGAGGTCTTAAGTCCCAGCTCCGAGGGAGAAAGAAGCTCCGGGAAACGTATGTCATCATCCTTGCCGAAATAGAGCACCTTATCCTTCTTGAACAGGAACCAATAGCCCCTCTCATCCTTTTTTTCACAGAAAACACCAGGAACAAATGTCATACAAGCCTCCTCTACCGTTTTATGATCACAAAGTTCCGCTCATCCTCCAGAAATGGAACATGGGCAGATCTGATATCTGTCTTTTTCCGGATTTCAGAATCAAGAGTCTGAATCTCATGCTGAATTTCCTCTCTCCTCCCCTTGAAAGCAAAGAGATTTCCCCCTGCCGCTGTAAGCCTATACAGAGTGGGGAAATACTGGGTGAACTGTCCCAGGGCCCGGAACAGCACCAGGTCGAACTGCTCTTTGACCAGATCTGCATCCACAGCCTTAACCTCGACATTGGAGGCATGCATCATGACTGCTGTGTTTGCCAAAAACAGAGCCTTTTTGCCGGAGCGTTCTATAAGGGTGAACTTCTTGTCAGGGAATGCGACTGCCAGCACCAGCCCGGGGAACCCCCCGCCGGAGCCCACATCGCAGGCTGTGTCGAATACCATATTCTTAAGCAAAGGAACTGCGGCCAAGGAATCTAAGAAGTGCTTAACCACCAGAGCTTCGCCTGAGGCGTTCACAAGGCCGTACTTGCCGTTCCACAGGGCCAGCTCCGACCAGTAGGTATCAAGCTGTCTGCGCTGTTCATCAGAAAAGGAGACACCCAGTTCAGAAAGACCTTTATCCAGCAGTGCTTCCATTCTTCTTCCCCAGATGAATCATAAGAATTGCTATGTCAGATGTCCGTACCCCGGATATGCGGGAGGCCTGCCCCAGTGTGGCAGGGAGCACCTGTTTGAACTTAAGGCGGGATTCTGCAGAAAGGCTTTCCACCGCATCATAGTCAAAGCCCTCGGGAATCCGCAGCTTCTCCATCCGCTCTATGCGGCTGTTCTGCCGCTCCTGACGGGCTATATAGCCGTCGTACTTTATATCAAGCTCTATCTGGTCCAGCCACTCCTTGCGTACTCCGCCGCCTATGGCAGGATCCAGGGCAAGAAGCTGTCCCAGCCTTATCTCAGGGTCCCGGATTATCTGGTCAAAAGCCTTGCCTATGTGATGGCTCAGGGTCTCTTGCAATTCTGCTGTTTCAGCCTTGGCCAGCTCCTTCTCCCCAAGGTGCCGCTGGGAAAGAAGCTCCTTCACCTCGTCGATCCTGGTCCTTTTTTCCACAAACTGCTGATGGATCTCCTCCGGCACCAGACCGGCCTGATAGCCCTTATCCAGAAGGCGGAAATCGGCGGTGTCGTGCCGCAGGGAAAGGCGGTGCTCAGCCCTGGAGGTGAACATTCTGTAAGGCTCCTTGGTACCCAGTGTCACAAGGTCGTCGATAAGGACACCGATATAGGCTTCGGTCCGGGAGAGAACCAGAGGTGCCTTTCCCTGCAGGTACATGGCTGCGTTGATGCCTGCCATAAGCCCCTGGCATCCAGCCTCCTCGTAGCCGGAGGTACCGTTGGTCTGCCCGGCTATGAAAAGCCCCTTGAGCCGCTTGGTCATAAGGGAAGGATAAAGCTGCAGCGGATTAAGGTAGTCGTATTCTACTGCATATCCTGGGCGCACCACCTCCACATGCTCCAGGCCGGGCAGTGTGTGGAGGAACTGGTTCTGCACCTCCTCCGGCAGGGAGGATGAGATGCCGTTAAGGTACATCTCCTCGGAATCCAGCCCCTCCGGCTCAACAAAAATCTGATGTCTGGGCCGGTCTGGGAACCGTTTGACTTTATCCTCTATTGATGGGCAGTACCTGGGACCGGTGCCCACAATCATACCTGAGAACAGAGGGGAACGATGGAAGTTATCCCTTATTATCTGGTGTGTTTTTTCGTTTGTATAAGTGATCCAGCAGGGCACCTTGGGGCGCACCACCTTCTCGCCGAAGAAGGAGAACTGGAGCACCTCCTCGTCCCCAGGCTGCATCTCCATCCTGTCGTAGTCAAGAGAGCTCTTCTTGACCCGGGCCGGGGTGCCGGTCTTAAGGCGGCCCACATCAAAGCCCATACGGCGGAGGCTTACTCCCAGCCCTTCCGCAGCAGGCTCCCCTATGCGGCCCGAGACCTTGGAATAAGGTCCTATGAAAATGCGCCCCTCCATGAAGGTGCCGGTGGTAAGGACCACGGCCCGGGCGGTGAAGCGCATGCTGCGTTCTGTTATGACTCCCTCGATGGCATGGCCGTCGGAGGATAGGATAAAATCGGTCACTGTGTCCTGGAACAGGTGGAGGTTCCTCTGGTGCTCCAGGGTGTATTTGGCCAGGGCGCTGTATGCAAACTTGTCGGCCTGTGCCCTGGGGGCCTGCACTGCAGGACCGCGGCTCTTGTTGAGCATCCGGAACTGTATCATGGTGTGGTCGATAAGGTGGGCCATCTCGCCCCCCAGGGCATCGATCTCCCGCACTATGTTGCCCTTTGACAGGCCTCCCACCGCCGGGTTGCAGGAGAGCTTACCGATGGTGTCTATATTCTGGGTTATGAGCAGGGTGCTGAAACCAAGCCGGGCCAAAGCCAGGGAAGCCTCTATTCCAGCGTGGCCGCCGCCTATGACTATCGCATCAAAATCCATATCACTTACCTACACAGAAACGGGAGAACATATTCTCCAGTATGTCGGAGCTGGTTATCTCGCCAGTCAGCTCCCCAAGGGCATTCACAGCCTCTTCCAGATCCACGGCCACCACATCCAGCGGCATCTGGGCAGCCATCCCTATCTTCACCTTCCCTATTGCATCCAAAGACCTGTCGATAAGATCCTTCTGCCGCTGGGAATCGATGACAGCCTCCCCTGTGTCCAGTCGGTGGCTTCCCATGGCTTTGGTATAAATCAATTCCTCAAGTCCATCGAACCCGGCCCCGGTGGCGGCGCTTATGGGTACAAAACCCTCCGGCGCAGCAGCATCAGTTTTGTCTATCTTGTTCCAGAGCGGAATACATGGATGTTCTTTTATAAAGGCCTCATCCTCCGGGGTCAGCCCCTCGGAGCCATCCACCAGGTAGAGGATTATGTCGGCATTCTCTATAACCATGTTGCTGCGCCGTATCCCCTCCGCCTCCACCGGGTCGTCTGATGAGCGCAACCCTGCGGTGTCGATGAGTACAGCCGGGATACCCTTGACTGCAACAGAGGATTCTATGTAGTCCCTGGTTGTGCCTTTTATGTCTGATACAATGGAACGGTCTTCCTTGAGGAACAGGTTGAAAAGTTTGGATTTGCCTGCATTGGTCCGCCCGGCCAGGGCAATGCGGATACCCTCTTTATACAGTTTGCCCACCTGGTAGGTGGCGGCAAGGCGGCTCAAGATATCGGCAGCCTTGTCCAGCTTCTCCATATCAAAGCCGGCAGCAGGGTCGGCCTCGTCCTCAGCATAGTCCAGCTGTATCTCCACTGCAGCCAGAATGTCGGCAAGAAGGTGCTTGGCCTGGTCTATTGCATCAAAAATGCTGCCGGAGAGCCGGTCCAAAGCAAGGACCTGGGCCTGCCGGCTCTTGGATAGGATAAGTTCGTTCACAGCCTCGGCCTTGGTCAGGTCCACCTTGCCGTTCAGGAAACTGCGCATGGTGAACTCCCCTGGCTGGGCGTCCCGGAAGCCTGCCTTGTGGAGCAGCTCCATCACAGCCTGTATACCGGGCAGGCTTCCGTGGCAGAAAATCTCCACCATATCCTCCCCTGTGTAGCTTTTAGGAGCACGGTAAATGCCCAGCACCACCTGGTCCACAGCCTTCTCTCCATCAAGGAGCATGCCGAAAGCCAGTGAATAGCCCGGGAGTTTGGTTATATCTTTGTTTCCTTTGAATATCGGAGCTATTTTCTCAACAGAACCGGTGCCGGATGTACGGATGACAGCCAGAGCGCTCTCCCCCCAGGGGGTGGCCAGTGCGGCGATAAGCTCTTCTGTGTCATATCCGCTTCTCATAGTAAGAAAATAATATATTAAACTGTGGTGGTGGTCAATAAATCAGTTTTCTTCCTGCTGTGCCAAAGATGGATTAAAAATGCAACGCAGATTATGTTGGACAGGAGGGAGCCTGCCGGGGCGGCCAGTCCCATGGGGTACAGTGTCGCCGGCCAGAGTATGACTGCCAGATAGGTGCCTGGGATGCGCACCAGTATTACAGAAAGCACGTTGTGTATGAATGAGTAGAATGCCTTGTTGTAGGCGCAGAAATAGCCGCTGAAGCAGAAGTGGATGCAGGCCAGCATGCAGTCTATGGTGTAGGAGCGCAGGTACTGGCCGCCGTAGTGGACAACCCCTTCGTCGCTCTTCACGAAGAGCCGCACTATAGGCTCTGCAAAGAACTGGCAGATTGTAAAAATCATAGCCCCGAAGCAGACACATATCACAATGCCGTAGACAAGAACCTGGGTTGCCCGTCTGTCCTTTCCTGCCCCTGCATTCTGGGCGGCGATAGCCGATACCGACGACAGCATAGCTGACGGCACCAGGAAGAAGAAGCAGATAAGCTTCTCCACAATGCCTACGCTGGCCGCGATGGTGACACCTCTTGTGTTGGCTATTGCTGTGATGACCAGGAAGGATATCTGGATAAAGCCCTCCTGGATTGCAATAGGAACTCCTACCCTGAGAATGGCTGAGAAGACTGCCCTGTCTATTGCAAAATCCTTTTTGGAAACCGAGATGCCAGTATCGGTCTTCTTAAGCACCACAAAGGCCAGCATCACACTGAGCACCTGGGATGCCACTGTGGCCAGCGCAGCCCCGGCAGCCCCCATCCCCAGCGGGCCGATGAGTATGTAGTCCAGCACTATATTCACAATACCGGCCACAAGTACAAAGTACATGGGGGTCTTGGTGTCGCCGAAGCCCCTGAATATGCTGCTTATCACATTGTATGCGGTTATGAAGGGGATTCCTGCGAAGCAGATGATTATGTACTGCCGGGTCTCCGCCACAGCCTCGGGCGGAGTTGCTATGAGCCTTATGATTCCGTCAGCAAGGAATATGAGCAAAACCGAAGCCAGCACAGAGAACACCAGGAAGATAGTGGCAGTGTTTCCTACACTTTTTGCCGCCCCTTCCGAATCCTTGGCTCCCACTGCCCTTCCGATAGCAATGGTGCCACCCATGGAAAGGCCCACTATCACCACTGTGAGCATATGCATCACCTGGCTTCCCACTGCCACTGCTGTTATGGTGGAAGCTCCGTTGAACTGCCCTGTTATGAACAGGTCTGCAAGACCATAGAAGGTCTGGAGGAAGCAGGAGATGAGGAACGGCACAGAGAATGCTATGAGGATAGGAAGCATCTTCCCTTCGGTAAGCTCTTTTTTCATCTTGGCTTCAGTATATAAAAACCAAAGGCAAAAAAAAAGGGACTTTCAAAAAGAAAGTCCCCTAAAATTTAATTTTAGATCACTTCTTGGCAAATGTCAAATTGCCATCCTTGGCATCCACTGCGATTGTGGAACCTTCCGGGAATTCTCCTGCCAGAAGGTGCTTTGCCAGCTGGTTCTGCAGCATATTCTGGATTGTCCTCTTAAGAGGTCTTGCGCCAAACTGCGGCTGGTAACCTTCCTTGACAAACAGCTTCTTGGCTGCATCGGATACTGTTATGCCCAGCTTCCGGGCCTTAAGCCTGTTGGCAATATGCTCAAGCTCGATATCCACGATCTTGCTGATATGCTCCTCGCCAAGCCTGTTGAACATGATGATCTCGTCAATACGGTTCAGGAACTCAGGCTTGAAGGTCTGTCTCAGGAGGGCATCCACCTGGGGCCGTGCCTTTTCCGGGTCGTCCACCTGCAGGATATACTCACTTCCCAGGTTGCTGGTCATGATTATGATGGTGTTCTTGAAGTCCACCACCCGTCCCTGACCATCGGTAAGCCGGCCGTCATCCAGAAGCTGCAGCATGATGTTGAATACATCTGGATGTGCCTTCTCAATCTCATCAAACAGGATGACAGAATAAGGCCTTCTCCGCACTGCCTCGGTAAGCTGACCGCCCTGGTCGTAGCCCACATATCCCGGAGGAGCTCCAATAAGCCTTGAGACTGTATGCTTCTCCATGTATTCACTCATATCGATACGGGTAAGGGCATGCTCGTCATCAAAGAGGAAGTCTGCCAGTGTCTTGGCCAGCTCGGTCTTTCCAACACCGGTAGGTCCCAGGAAGATGAATGTTCCCAGAGGCTTGCCTTCCTCCGAAAGTCCTGTCTTATTACGTCTGATAGCGTCGGATACAGCCTTGATAGCCTTCTCCTGTCCCACAACACGCTTGCTCAGGATAGATTCAAGGTTGATGTACTTCTCAATCTCGGAGGCCATCATCTTGGAGACAGGAATACCGGTCCAGGCTGATACAACCTTCGCAATATCCTCCTCGCCAACCTCCTCCTGGAGCATACTGGTCTCTCCCTGGATCTTCTGGAGCTGCTCTGTCTTAGCCTTCCGCTGGGCCTCGATCTGCGGAATAAGTCCATACTTTATCTCGCCGGCCTTGGCCAGGTTGCCTTCCCTCTCGTACTTGGCCTCCTCGCTCTTAAGCTGCTCAAGCTTCTCCTTAAGACCACGGATCTCGTCGATGGCGCTCTTCTCGTTCTTCCACTGGAGCTTCATGGCATCCTGCTTGTTCTTAAGCTCGGCCAGCTCCTTCTCAATATTTGCAAGCCGCTCCTTGGAGGCATCGTCTGTCTCCCGTGTCAGGGCATGTTTCTCTATATTAAGCTGAAGAATCTTCCGCTCTATCTTATCCAGCTCGGTAGGCTGGCTCTCGATCTCCATCTTAAGCTTGCTGGCTGCCTCATCCATCAGGTCGATAGCCTTGTCAGGCAGGAACCTGGATGTGATGTATCGGTCAGAGAGCACTGCTGACGCAATGATAGCCTCGTCCTTTATCCGGACACCGTGATGAACCTCGTACCTGTCCTTAAGACCACGGAGAATAGCAATGGTATCCTCAACAGAAGGCTCTTTTGTATATACAGTCTGGAACCGCCGCTCGAAGGCTGCATCCTTCTCCACATATTTCCGATACTCATCCAATGTTGTGGCACCGATACACCGCAGCTCACCTCTTGCAAGGGCAGGCTTGAGCAGGTTGGATGCATCCATGGCACCCTCTGCAGCACCGGCACCCATAAGGGTATGGAGCTCATCTATAAAGAGGATGATGTTGCCGTTGCTCTCGGTAACCTCCTTGAGGACAGCCTTCAGCCGCTCCTCGAACTCGCCCCTGAACTTGGCACCTGCAACCAGGGCTCCCATATCCAATGCCAAAAGTTTTTTATTTTTAAGGGAATCTGGGACATCCCCTGCCACAATACGGCGGGCAAGCCCCTCTACAACTGCTGTCTTACCTACACCAGGCTCACCTATGAGCACAGGATTGTTCTTTGTACGCCTTGAGAGAACCTGCATGACACGGCGGATCTCCTCATCACGTCCGATGACAGGATCCAGCTTGTCACGCCTTGCCAGCTCGGTAAGGTCACGGCAATACTTCTCCAATGTCTGGAATTTGCCTTCAGGATTCTGGTCTGTGACCCGCTGATTGCCGCGGATAGCCACCAGTGTCTGAAGAATTGAGTCCTTGGTTATGCCATGTCCTTTAAGCATCCGGCCGCATTCGGTGTCCGACATGGCGATTGCCATGAAGATATGCTCTGTGCTTATGTACTCATCCTTAAGGTTGTCTGCCTCTTTCTCGGCTTCGTTCAGAATCTGATATGATGCGTTGCTGAGGCTCACCTGGGCAACTCCGCCGTAAGCACGGGCAAGACGCTGCAGAAGGCGCTCTGTGTCTGATATAAGTAAATCTTTTCCTGCTCCCAGTTTGTCCACCAGAGGGGGAATAATGCCATCCTGCTGGGTAAGGAGGGCAAGCAGCAGATGCTCGGGCTCCAGGACCGGATGATTGTATTTGGTCACAAGGCGCTGAGCTTCCATAATTGCTTCTTGGGTTTTGACTGTAAATTTCTCCTGATTCATTTTGTGCCTCTTGATTGTTCTGGTATACCTAAAAAATACTAATGATTTTGGTTGCAGACAATAGAAAATTTCGGTATCATAAAATCGGAGGGGAACATGGAGACATCTTTTGATCTCATCATCATAGGGGCTGGACCTGCAGGTCTTACAGCAGCCCAGTACGGAGCCCGGGCAAACTTAAGGACATTGCTTATCGAGGAAGCTTCTGTGGGAGGCCAGAGTCTGAACATAACAGATCTGGAGAACTACCCAGGCTTCGAAGAACCTATAAGCGGCGGGGAGCTCTGCAGAAGGATGAAGGTCCAGGCCGACAAGTTCGGTGCCAAGTTTCTGGCTGCCTCTGTCCAGGCCATCTCAAAACAGAATGATGTATTCACCATAACCACCGACAGCGGTGTCTTCACCACATATACAGTGATCCTGGCCACAGGAGCCAAGCACCGGAAGCTGGGTGCCAAAGGTGAGGATGATTTTACAGGCCGGGGTGTATCCTACTGCGCTGCCTGCGACGGAGCCTTCTTCAAGGGGAAGAAAATCATCGTAGTGGGAGGCGGCGACACAGCCTGCTCCGAAGCTCTTTTCCTGGCAAATCTAAGCGACAAGATTATCATGATCCACCGGAAGGATCGTTTCCGGGCCCAGAAAGCTCTGGCCGACCGGGTGCTGAACAACAAGAATATAGAGGTGCGCTTCAACACCACCTGCACCGAAATCAAAGGAAGCAGCAAGGTGGAGTCGGCTGTCCTTATGGAGAACGGAATCCAGTATGAGCAGGACACCGATGCAGTGTTCATCTTCACCGGTATACTGCCTGCAAACCAGCTGGCAGAAGGGGTCAACATGGACGAGGCCGGCTATATTGCAACCGACAGCCATATGGAGACCTCCCTCAAGGGGCTTTTTGCTGTAGGCGATGTCCGCACTTCCCCCTTCCGCCAGGTGGTGACCGCCTGCTCCGACGGCGCAGTTGCAGCCCACTATGCCGGCATTCTGGTGGATGAGCTCAAGGGAGAGGCCTACATCTGAAAAAGCTTCTTCTCTCTTTTCTCTTCTGTCTTATTATATGCTTCTCTCTCTGTGCCCAGAATGTTGATTTCTGGCAGGAAGATGAGAACGATACCCTGGGGCTGCAGCTGCTCCTGGCAATGTCTGATGAGGAGCTGGCAGGTCAGCTTTTCATGATAAGCTATCCCGGCGCCGACCCTGATGAAACCGCAATACAATGGATAGAAGAACGGAACCTGGGGGGCATCAAGATTTTCGGGAAGAATGTAGGCTCCCTGCCGAAGCTGGCAGAGAACATAGGAATAATGCAGGACAAGGCATCAAAGACCAGACTGCGTATTCCCCTAATTACAGCCACCGACCAGGAAGGGGGCTGGGTGCGGCACATCAAATTCAACACATCCGAGACTGCGGGCAACATGTCCCTGGGAGCCTCAGGCATACCCAGCGATTCCCTTATGTCCTCCCTCTATATCAACAGGCAGCTTAAGGTGCTGGGGATAAACATGAACTTTGCCCCCACTGTGGATATTTATTTCAATCCAGACAACATGGTGATAGGCCCCAGGGCCTTCAGTGCCGATCCCCAGCAGACTGCAGAGCTGGCAAAGGCATGGTACGAGGGGGCCGAGGAGGCCGGCATAATAGCCACAGCCAAACATTTCCCTGGACATGGCCGCACCGACAAGGATTCCCATGGGGCTCTTCCTATTATAAAGGCAACACTGGAAGAAATTGAAGAGAGCGACCTGGTTCCCTACAAGGCTCTTATTGAGGAAGGAATTCCGGCTGTGATGGCCGGGCACCTGGCCTTCCCCAATATTACTGGGGGCAACAGACCTGCCACCATATCCCGGGAACTGCTCAAGGGTGTGCTCCGGGACAAGCTTGGATTCCAGGGGATCATCATAACCGACGATATGATAATGGCAGGAGCAAGCTCTTATATCCAGAGCACGGCCCATGCCTGCCTGGAATCCATAAAGAGCGGCGCCGACATGGTGCTGGTCTCCACCGATTCCGAGACTTTCGATATGGCCCATAAGCTTATTATAGATGAGATGAGGAAAGACCCCGATTTCCGGCATCAGGTGCAGGAGAGCGTACTGAGAATCCTTGCCGTGAAACTGCATTATCTGAAGCCCCAGGGCGAACAGGCCATGATTCCCGACATGGCGGCAGTGCGCAGCTTCTTCCCCGACAGGCAGGCAGATAGTTTCTTCTACCGCCAATGCTGCCGCAGCGTCTCATTCATCAGGGATGCAGATGAAGAGTTTATATCCCTTGAGGGCAAGAATGTCCTTTTTGTGGGCCCCCGCTATTTTCTCTCCGAAGCACTCAGGCGCTATCCAAAGGCTGGAACCTACCAGATTGCCCCCTATTTCTATGACACCGACGACTGGCATCCATACGAGCTGGGACACCTTATCCCAAAGTATGACAAGGTGGTGTTCTGCGTGGCTGGCCCGGCCCATGCCTCAATGCTCTCTCGCCTAAGGATCTTCAAAGATGACATAGTGGTATTCTCGCTGCTGACTCCTGCTTTCATAAACGATATAACCTGGGCCAAAGGTATTGCAGTATACGGCAGAAACAGCTCTTCCATAGCAGCAGGGCTTGCAGCCATGGCCGGGAAATACACCCCGGCAGGAAAGGTGCCTATCCCTCTCAAGGAGGCAGAATGAACTGGCTCAGGATAGAGAATATTGACCAGTCCGGGTACCGGAACCAGCTGATCTCTCTGGTAAGGCCCCAGGAGATAAGCTGCATAGATGCGGTTCCAATAATCAACGGAACCCAAAAGAACTCAAAGCCTATAATCCTCCATACAGACGGAAGCACGGCAGATGCAGCCCTCTTCTTCACCGCCTATGGGAGGATAATGCCTGTCCTGGATTCAAGTTTCCTCTTCCGTCAGGAGGATGTGAATCATGTATCAAAGCTGGCCGGGAATGCAGTTTTCCTTCCCACATCTGTGTCTGGTAAATCAGAGGCGGTGGATATGTTCCTGGAGCGCTTTTCCTGCGGACAGCGGAAGCAGACTGTTGAACACTACATAATGGAACTGGAGCAGGCTGCCTTTAAAATGCCGCAGATACCAGACCAGCTTAAGATACGGATACTAAGGGGATCGGCCAGACAGCTGCTGCCCCTCTTCCCTCTCCAGAAAACCTACGAAAGGCAGGAAGTGCTTTTAAACCCTGATGCACAGGATCCATTCGAGACCCTCCGCTGGCTAAGGTCCATTCTCACAAAGGAGATCTGCTTCTACGCGAAACGGGGCTTACGCTATGTCTCCAAGGCAAACACAAATGCAGAAGGCTTCGACCACATACAGATAGGAGGTGTCTTCACTGTGCCACGCTTCAGGCACCAGGGCTATGCACTCCATACTGTGGCAGCTCTGTGCAGATATATCATCGAGGAACAGCACAAGAATCCTTCCCTCTTTGTCCGCTCCGGGAATGAGACTGCTATAAAGCTGTACAAAAGCCTGGGCTTTGAGATTAAAGATACTACAAAGACTGTGTACCTGGATTAATCACCAATGGTTGAATGAGACAACCTGGGATGTAGGCTTCCGGTCGGTATGTGTGGGCTCCTCATCCTTCTCCCCCACCGCAAGCATCATAACTACCCGCATGGAATAAGGAAGAGTCAGGATATCGTGCACCGAGCTTTCGTTGAACATGGTGACAATGCAGCTGCCATACCCCTCTTTCTCAGCCTGGAGCATCATAAAGGAGACAGCAAATGTTATATCAATAGGATATGATGGCTGGCCATTGGGCATCACATACTCAATATTGGTGGAACAGGCCACGATGACAGCACCTGCGTCCTTCACATGCTGCTGGCCATAGGCAGCACTTGATATCTTATTTTTTATAGCAGGATCATCGACAACAAGAAAACGCCAGGGCTGACGGTTCTTTGCAGAAGGTGCCAGCCGGCCAGCCTCAAGAATGCGGCTGAGCTTTTCTGGATCCAAAGGCACATCCTTAAAGTGCCTGACACTGAATCTGTTCTTTATCTCTGGCAATAATCCCATAATTTCATTATATGGTAAGGAAATATTCCTGTCAACATCAAAAATTGTAACTGAACTGACGTGGTGAAAGGAGTTCAGAGGCTGAATCTATGGCGAACTTATCTGTCATTCCTGCTATATAATCCGGAATAACATAGGAAAGGTCTTTTTCAGTCTTATAGAAAGCCTCCATCTTCTGGAGATACCCGGCAAATTCGGTGGCCAGGTTGGTCTTCTCAGACTCATATTCAGCATAATCAAATTCAAAACGGGCAAATATATCGGTCAGGTAATTCCACAGTGTATCGATAAGCCTCCTGATACGCTGTTCATACTTAATCAGCTCCTGGCAACGGTAGATATATTTGTTATTGAACTCCCTGAGGGATAAAACAGCCTCGTACACCGAGTCAGAAAAGCCTATTTTACCTATATTCTCTGCATTTTTAACTACATCACATACCATGGTGTTTATCATGCTGCTGTTGCCGCCGCCAAGGATACGGGTAACTATCTCGGGAACATCCTTCTCCTTCACCACTCCAAGCCGAAGGGCATCCTCAAGGTCTCTCCCCAGGTAGGCAATCTTATCCGACATCCGTACAGCAATTCCTTCCCATGTGCAGGGATAGCAGGTTCGGTTCTTCACCTTCTCGGGCACACAAGGAACAGAAGCCGGCTCCAGGTACTGCTCGAACTTCTCTCCGCAGTGGTTTATTATGCCGTCCCTCACTGCATAGGTCAGGTTAAGTCCCTTGCCTCCATCGATCAGATGATCCACCACCCTGAGGGAATAGATCTCATGACAGAAGCCCCCCTGCTTCTTAAGATACTTGGACAGGATGCTTTCCCCTGTATGACCGAAGGGGGTATGCCCCAGATCGTGCCCTACGCTTATAGCCCAGGCCAGGTCGGTGTCCAGTCCAAGGGCCTTGCAGATAGTCACGGAAATAGTGGCCACATGCATGACATGCTCCATCCTGGTGCAGATATGGTCGTTGTGGGGAGCGAAGAAAACCTGGGTCTTGTGCTTGAGCCGCCGGTATGGATAGGAATGGATTATGGCGGTCAGATCCCGGAAAAAGCATCCCCGGATATCTTCTACCCGGGGATACATACGTTTTTCTAATTGTTCAGAACTGATACGATTCTTCAGTACCATATCAGAATGCTACACCGCCGATAACACCTACACTTGCGTTGATCTTCTCATCGAAGTACTGGGTGTAAGGAATCTCGATATGGACTGGGCCCAGTGTGAATCCGATACCAGCCATGAACTTCATCTTGAAGTTGTCCTTATCTCCATCTGCTGACAAGTGCATCTTTGAATTTGTAGGCTCATCATTGCCATTAAGAGTTACCTTTGCATTAGAGTCTGCAGTAATTTCGCTCTTTCCACCAAACATGAAATCTGCTCCCAGTCCTCCAAAGAGCTCGACAATAGTCAGCTTGACACCGGTGGTAATTTCTACAGGAATAATATGTCTGGTATTCTCAGCTTCCACATCAAGGTCTGCATTATAGGTGAATCCTGGACCAACATTGACATCGATAGAATCAAGCTTGTCAATTGACCATTCAACCTTGGAGCTGTAATATGTGTATCCTGCTCCTACGTTAAGACCTCTCCATTTGACGAGATTTCCACCTTTATCCTCGATAAGCTGGTAGTTAACCATGAATCCTAAGTTATATGCGTTAAGGTCGAAGTCCTTATAGCTGAACTTAGCAACACCGCCCTTCAGGGTCAGATACAGTGCATGATCCCACTTGAAAAGCCTTCCTACATTGAAACCTACAGCAGCATTGATGATCTGGCCACCAAAACCCAAATAGAGGTCTCCCTCATCCTTGAAATCATCAACAAAGTCCTTGAGATCAGAAAGAGAACTTGCTGCACCTGCAACGCTGGCACTTACTGCAACAGAGAACAGGTCATAGCCATTGGCAGAATGCATATATCCACCACCAGCAGCAAGAGCGTTGGCATTGGACATAGCCTTTCCAACCTTATCGCCCTTCTCATATTTGCCATATTCATCATTTACTTTATCAATAATCTGCTGCTTGACATTATCATTCAATGCCCCGCCCCATGAATCTGGAACAGTTCCGAATGTAACATCGATAGCTGCAGCATTTCCAATTACCATTGCAGCCAGAAGAACTGCAATAAGAACCTTTTTCATAAATCCTCCCTGATTAATGTATCGTTAAGATGCATTTTGAATAATTATACATTTCTTGCCATAAAAAAGAAAGAGAAAAATAACAATTTGTTATTATTTTCATTCTATTTCTTATAATGTATAGAAAAAATACAGTTGCCATTTTTACCTTTCTGATATATCCTCAAGCCATGGATATTAACGCACTTATTTCAGAAACAGCCGGACAGCTGGAAGAAAGCATAAAGAACAAGTATCACGTTGAGATAAACGATGAACTGGGTTTCACCGGTCGCAAGGGTGTCTATGACATCCTGGACAACCTGCTCTCCATCCTGTTCCCCGGCTGCTACTGCGACGACAAGATAAGGGAGAACGAGATGCTCTCCTTCCTCAACGAGCGACTCAGATATGTGAGCTACATGTTCATGCGTTTCCTTAAGGACTGTCTCAAATATAACTGCACACTTGCCAACGGCTGCGACGGATGCAGCTGCGATAAGCGGGCCCAGCAGGTTATGGAAGCCCTTTTCAAGGCTCTGCCCCAGATCAGGGCCACCCTGATCACCGATATCGAGGCTGCCAAGAAAGGAGACCCCGCCGCCGAGTCCCTGGATGAGATTGTGTTCAGCTATCCTTTCCTGGAAGCTATTGCCACCCATAGAATAGCCCATGAGCTCTATAAGGAGAATGTACCTATAATCCCACGCATGATGAGCGAACGGGCCCATTCCCGGACAGGAATAGACATCCACCCGGGTGCCACTATCGGTGAAAGCTTCTTCATAGACCACGGCACAGGCGTTGTAATCGGCGAGACCACCACTATCGGAAACCGGGTAAAGATTTATCAGGGAGTCACACTGGGCGCCCTCTCCCCCTTCGACAGGCAGGGAGCACCGCTGATCGGGAAAAAGCGCCATCCTGACATCCAGGATGATGTGATCATCTACGCAAATGCAACTATTCTCGGGGGCGATACAGTGATCGGGAAAGGCTCCATCATAGGCGGTAACACCTGGATCACCAAGTCGGTGCCACCCAACAGCCTGATTTATAACACTAAAGATTGAATATCTGATTGATTTCAGATTCTGAAAGGCTCCGGTACTCCCCGGGGCCTAATTTTTTGTCCAG
>JAEEGH010005942.1_pt1 | contig 30245 bp, 27 predicted proteins | sample 9134181 | NCBI WGS metagenome assembly JAEEGH01 (sample SAMN16246544, study PRJNA631951) | gut metagenome | biome: gut microbiome; feature: rumen; material: DP-attached | host: Bos | place: Iran: Karaj | collected 2018-10
CGAATCATATTGGCTGTCAAATATCCGTGAAATCTGCATAATCCGTGTTCAAAGAAAAAACAGAGGTCCCCCTTAAAAAAGTTTCTGTGTTTTGGTATTTGTATCAGATTTTTTTGTATTTTTGCAGTTTGACAATTAGAAGACTATGAGACACCAAAAATCGTTTTTCTTCCTCATTATGACGTTCTTTGTCGCTGCGACGTTCGTTGCCTGCGGCGGCAGAGAAACAGTTGTGAATGCCACCGACAGTGCCGTGATCGACACCGAAGCGGTTGTAGACACCACCGCCGATGGGCCTCTTTTCGAGTGCAGTGTCACCGATGACGGAGTTTTCATCACGGCCACCGAACAGGCTGAGCCACAGGTGGAAAAAGAGACAAAGCCTGCTGCCAAGAAGTCGGCGCCGTCCTATGGCGGCAAGGAGACGCTTTATATCTCGACCTATGGCGCCAACGGCAAGGTGTGGGGCCACGTTACGATGAACGGCAACACCGGCCGCGGCACCATCCACGACGAGGACGAGAACAGCTACAGCATCAACGTGACTCGTTACGGCGGCGAGCTGCACGGCACCGACCAGAACGGCCGCCTGTATGTGTTCAAACTGTAATCCCCTCCCCGATGCGTACAAATCAAAGGTTCGGAAAACGCTGATTTTCCGAACCTTTTCATTTTGTTAATAAACATTAATAACTTTTATCTTTTACATAAAAAAACATTAGTATTTTTGCAAAAAAATAAAAAACACATAATAATGAAAACAACGCAAGAATTACAGACCATTGCACGTCAAGTGCGCAGAGACATATTACGTATGACCACAGCTGCCAAATCGGGACATCCCGGTGGCTCGATGGGTACCGCCGACTGGATGGTGGCTATGCAGTTTAACCTGATGGAGCACGACCCCGCCAACTTCACTATGGAAGGCAAAGGCCAGGATATGCTCTTTGTATCGCAAGGCCATATCACGCCCGTCATCTACAGCACTATGGCCCGCCGCGGCTACTTCCCCGTAAGCGAACTGGCCACATTCCGCAAGTTCGGTACCCGTCTGCAGGGTCACCCCTCGACCGAGCACGGTCTGCCTGGCATCCGTATGGCCAGCGGCTCGCTGGGTCAAGGTATGAGCGTGGGCATCGGTGCCGCACTGGGCAAGAAGATGACTGGCGACAACCACATTGTCTATACCCTCCACGGCGACGGCGAGTTGCAGGAAGGTCAGATTTGGGAGGCTGCTATGTTTGCCGGTGCAAAGAAGGTGGACAACCTTATCAGCACGGTCGACTACAACCATCAGCAGATTGACGGCACCGTTGACCAAGTGATGGATTTGGGCAACTTAAAAGCCAAATTCGAGTCGTTTATGTGGACCGTCGTCACCATTGAAGACGGCAACGATATGCAGCAGGTGCTTGACGGTATGGCCAAGGCTAAGTCGCTGACCGGCAAGGGCAAGCCTGTGTGCGTGCTGCTGCAGAGTCAGATGGGCTTCGGAGTAGACTTTATGCAGGATACCAATAAGTATCACGGTGCTGTGCTCAGTGCCGACGATTTGCCCAAGGCTCTGGCTCAGCTGCCGGAGACCGAGCTGGGCGACTATTGATTTAACTATAACGTTAACATTAACGTTAACTTTAACTTCAAAATGATTAGAGCAATCCATAATGCGTTTGCCGGTCAAGGTTAAAGTCAAGGTTATTCTATCAAATAGATGAGACGACTGTTTGTCATATTATTGACACTTGTTATTGCATCGAAGACGATGGCTCAGGAACGGGCCGCCGTCTTCGGTGATAAGACGCGTGTACTTATAATCCTCGACTGCTCACACTCGATGTGGGACCGCTGGCAGAGCGACGCCAAGATAAAGGTGACGCAGCAGGTGCTGCTGAAATTTATGGACAGCGTGGCCAACCAGCAGGGCATCGAGGTGGCGCTGCGTGTGTTCGGACACCTGAACAAGAACTCGTATGGCACACGCCTTGAGGTACCGTTTGAGAAGGGTAACAACTATAAGATTCAGAGCAAGATAAAGACGCTCGTTCCCAATGGTGCCTGCACTGCGGCGACGGCTTTGAGCAGTTCGCTCAACGACTTCCCGCCGCTGTCGGGCGACTCGAAGGAAGATGTGCAACCGCGCAACATCATACTGATTATTACCGACGGTATGGACGACTGCGACGGCAACATCTGCAACGTGGCACGCCAGGTGCAAATGAGCGGCGTGATAGTGCAGACCTTCATCCTCGGCATAGGCAACAAGCAGGATTTCCAGCACAGCCTTGACTGCGCCGGCAAGTTCACCTACGTGCCGAATGAGGAGCAGTACACCGAAACGCTCTACAATATATTCCATATGTCGGAAGAGGAGGCCCGCGTTGTGGTGAGCGTCAACGATGAGACCGACCATCTGTTGGAAGCCACGTTGCCGCTGGCATTCTACGACAGTCAGACGGGTGTGGTGAAATACACCACAATCTACAGCATTGACAGCCGCTATACACCCGACACGCTGACGGTGGATCCGCTGGTGACATACGACATCACGCTCTTCACCACCCCTCCGACCGTGTTGAAACGCCGGCAGTTCAAGCCGGGACGGGTGAACAGGCTGAACATAGGTGTAGAGCAAGGCTCGCTGAGACTTCGCACCGACGGTCAACGCACCAACTACCAAGTGCCGCAGTATCCTGTGCTCGTATACAGGCACGGCAGCAATGCACTGACAGGTAGGCAGTTGATGGGCGAATCGCGCGACTACTTGACTGGCAACTACGACATCGAGGTACTCTCCTTCCCCACCCTGCGGCTGGAGAATGTGGCCATTGTAGCTTCGTCGGCTACCGACCTCACTATCCCGACGCCTGGCGTGGCGAATATCAGTAAGCCAAAAGTGATTTCGTCGGGAGCGGTATTCGAACTGAAGGATGGCGTTTTGACATTCGTCTGCGATCTCGATCCCAACAAGGTCAACGAACGCATTCTGCTTATGCCTGGCGAATATCAACTGGTTGTCAAGCCGCAGAACAGTATTGACTATAAGGATGTCAGGACAATGCGTTTCCAAATTGGATCGGGCAAAACAACCAATATCGATTTATCAAAGTAGGCATTACCAAGCGATGTAAGACTGACGATGGAAACGGCAAGAATCATACTACGTCCGTGGCAGGAAGACGACGCCGAGGTGCTTTTCAAGTACGCCTCCGACCCCGAGTTGGGGCCGCTGGCAGGATGGCCGCCGCACAAGAGCGTCGACGAGAGCCGCGAGGTTATTCGCACCTTATTTAGCAAAGAAGGGATGTGGGCTGTGGTATGGAAAGCGACCGGCGAGCCAATAGGATGCGTGGGCTACCTGTCGGCATCGGACTCAAATCTTGCAATCGAAGCCGACACCGCCGAAGTGGGCTATTGGATTGCCCGTCCCTATTGGGGCAAAGGCATCTGTACGGAAGCGCTGCGCCTGGTTGTCGACCACTGTTTCAAAGAGAAAGGCTTCGCAACACTCTGGGGATGCTATTTCCCCGACAATCCCGCCTCTGGTCGTGTGATGGAGAAATGCGGCTTTGAATTTACTGGCAAGGAGGTGCTTTGTCCCAACCTCAAAGTCGGCGCCGAAAGGCCGGTAAAGGTTATGAAACTGAAAAAAAGAGTCAACATACGCAGAATTATTGGCATCACGGCGTTGGCGCTATGGGTGTTGGCCATTGTGCCAAAGTTCCTTCTTGGTGAAGATATGCTGGTATGGCAACTGGACAACTGGGCGTTGCTTGCTGCCCCACTCCTTACATTGGCATACGCAGTGATGCTGATAATTATCGCCCAAAGAAAGAGCTGGATTGTCAAAATTTCGGTATGGATAAGCTGTATTATATTTGCATTGGTTTGTGTTGTTTTTTTCTTTAGTGCCAGAACTTGGTTATACGTCAAAGTATGGGACAACAAAGACTATGCAGTGTATAGCAAATATCGCGGTGCCATCGACCCTGACGAGTATGTGTTATATAAACGTAAAGGCATTTTAAACAAGGAGATGTATGGCATTGGCTCAGACAACTTTGGTATGGTGAAGGATGTTGAGTTCACGATATACGAACCTTTCGACTTAATAAAAGAAGAATATGGTGTCAGCGCCTTTGAAAGCAACCTGGTATTAAGTCACGATACGATATTCTACCGCCTGAGCGACGGAAAAGCATTTGAGCAGAGTCAGAACGATTCACTAATAGCGTTAACAAACCATCAAGAACAATAATAAATATGAAAAAAGCACTCTTGACGACGATACTTCTCTGCGCGGTGGCGGTGACAGCCTTGGCGCAGGAGACCCCTTGGTTCTGGCATTTGGACGACTATACTCTCAAGGGATCTGTGGAGGAAGTGCGGGAATACCGAATTGAGATGAGAGATGACCCTGAATTGCAGGATACCGACTACTATTTCTACACCTACTCCCCCGATGGGCATATACTCACCGAGTACTTTAATGATGTGGACAGACTATGTCACAACACCTACTATTGGAGCACGCACCTCGACTCTATTGTCCGGGATGGCGACTGCCACTCCATTGAGTACTATCTCTATGATGACAACGGCCGTCTTGAACGGGTGATACATGGAGTCTCTGGAAGCATTGACACTACAACTATCATATACGACGAACGGGGCTTTCCGATAAAGACCAGTGGGGATTTCGACAGCAAAGCAAACGAACCCTGGTATGAATGGTATGACGACGGGCGTATCAAAGGGATTGGTTCCAAATATTGGGGCAAACGGTATGAGTACGACAGCCTGGGCCGATTGATAAAAGAGTCATCCCAAGATAAACTCGTTGTGACATTCACCTACAATGAGCAAGGCGACATTGCACAAATCCAGGATGACCCGAATGGCAATTGGTTCTACAATCAAGGCAAGGTTACGACATCAAACTACAACTACAAATACGACAGCCACGGCAACTGGATTGAGCAGTATAGCGGCAAAACACTTATAATCATTCGGACAATAGCATATTACTAAAATATTATAATCAACAACAATATGCCCCACTAACTATGAGAAAGTTCAGAAACCACCATGATACCTTTTTGACTATAAACTATCGGACCTATCCGACAAGTCTGACAAGTCCGACAAACCCTAAAAACAATAAAAAATGACAAACAACGACCCCAAGCCTTTTTTGAAGCCCCTCGGTGGCTACCGCAAGCTGCGGGTGTACAAGGTGACAGAGATAATCTGCGACATCACATATCACTTTGCGCATACCTACCTTGGCAAGGGAGACCGGACTATAGACCAAATGGTGCAGGCAGCGAGGAGCGGCAAACAGAATATCGCCGAGGGTAGTGAGGCTGCCACAACATCACGCGAAACGGAGATAAAGCTGACCAATGTTGCCAAAGCCAGTTTGGAAGAGTTGTTGGTGGATTATGAAGACTACCTGCGGCAGCACAATCTGACACAATGGAAGAGCGGACACCCACGATACGAGCCCATGCGCGAATACGCCCGAAGTGAAAAGATATATGCTGAGTATCCGACCCTATTGCAGAAGATGAACGACGAAGAACTTGCCAATCTCTGCATCACACTGATTAATCAAGCAACCTATATGCTACGCCGACTGATAGAGAAACAGCAACAGCAGTTTCTACAAGAAGGTGGCGTAAGAGAACAGATGACCCGAGCAAGACTAAACTACAAGAACAGCAACCCCAAGTAATCGGACCAGTCAGACTTGTCGGACAAGTCTGACTGGTCCGACAAGTCCGACCCAAAAGAACGAACAATAAAACATTAATACAATGACCCACTACGAAAAACAATCTAGCAAAGAGTTGCGCGCCGGTATGGGAAAGGTGATTGTGAATTTGAATAGCAAGAATAACTAATAAAAACGTCAATGAAACAATAATGAAACGTATACGCATTCTCTTCATTTCTGTTTGGGCTCTATTGATGTTTCATGGGTGCATCACTGTTGAAGTGAACACCCCATGGAACAAGAAGTCATCAATCAGGAAAGCTGCACGATATACCAACCATATCCCACTGACGGTGGAGCAGCTGCGTACGATGCTTTCTACCCCCGACTCTACCCATACCAAGGTGGTCATCATGTACGACATCGGCTGCAGTGCTTGTCGCGACTGCTTTAAACACTACCCTAATTTCCTAAGTCAACACGACACGTCAAGGACGCGGATCTACTTCGTGCAGACCACTTGCAACGACTTCGACCGCGTTGACGCACTTTTCGCCCGGTACGGCATCAACACCACCCTTTACTACCTTCTCGACGACACCCCCGCTTTTGCCGCCACACGCGACAACGACCGTTGCTACGTCAACATAGCGAATCACCTCTGTGGACGCACCGACCTCACCGCCCCCACAGGTATCCCTCACTACTACATTGTCGATTATGATGGCTCCATCACCGTCACCCAAAATATCTTCGGTTTACCCACCAAAGTATGCACCCCCAATGAATGTAAATAGAAACAGATAATAATCAAAATAAAGTAATATTATGACCCACTACGAAATCAAATCAAGCAAAGAGTTGCGTGCTGGCATGGGCGAAGGCCTGATAGAAGCTGGCAAGTGTAACGAGAATGTCGTCGCCCTGAGCGCCGACGTGAAAGGCAGCGTCAAGATGGACGGCTTCGTGGTGCTACAAAACATCAACAGATAAGCATCTTTTAATTGCCTTATGACAAATACTACAAACTAATGTTAACTTTATCGCAATTAGAACAATATCTTTCAAAAGCGGCGTGGATACTGAAAGGCCCTGTAGACGCTGCTGATTTTAAAGTGTATATATTTCCTTTGCTTTTTTTTAAGAGAATTTCGGATGTATATGATGAAGAATACAATGAGGCGTTGAAAGAGAGCGAGGGTGACCACGATTATGCTTCTGCTACCGAGATGCACCGCTTTATCATACCGAAGGGTTGCCATTGGAATGATGTAAGGATAGTTACTACTAATGTAGGTAGTGCTATTAAAGGGGCTTTCTCTCAAATTGAACAGGCCAACCCTCATTATTTGGCCAACATCTTTGGTGACGCTGCTTGGACAAACAAGGACAAACTGTCTGATGAACTCCTCTGCCGTCTCATCGAGCATTATTCCCAATACAACCTCTCCAACTCCAATGTAGAGCCTGATGTCCTTGGACGGGCATACGAGTATTTGATAAAGATGTTCGCCGATCAAACCAACAAGAAAGCCGGTGAGTTCTACACGCCTCGTTCGGTGGTCCGACTGATGGGATTGATAGTCAACCCACAGGCTGGCGAAACCATCTACGACCCTGCCTGTGGTACGGCTGGTATGCTTCTGGAATGTATCGAACAGGTCAAACAGAAAGGGGGCGACTATAGAACACTGAAGTTATATGGTCAGGAGAAGAATCTTACTACCTCCACCATTGCTCGCATGAATATGTTTCTGCATGGCATTGAAGACTTCTATATCGAACGTGGCGATACACTTCGAGAGCCCAAATTCTTCAAGTACGACAAGATGCAGCAATTCGATATAGTCATTGCTAATCCGCCGTTCTCGCTGAAAAACTGGGGGGCTGAAGTGTGGGCCGACGATCTTTACGGACGTAATATCGCAGGTATGCCACCCAACGGCAATGGCGATATGGCATGGGTGCAGCACATGATCAAGTCGATGGATGAAAAGTCCGGACGAGTGGCTGTGGTGTTGCCCCACGGTGCCCTCTTCCGCAAACATTCCGAAGCCAAGATTCGTTCCGTACTATTGGAGAACGATTTGTTGGAAGCCGTGATAGGTCTCGGAGACAATATTTTCTATGGTGCCACGTTGTCTGCCTGTATCCTGGTATTCCGGGCACGTAAAGACATCTCGAGGAAAGGCAAGGTGTTGTTCGTCGATGCCGCCGACCAGGTGAGAAAAGGTCGTGCACAAAATACACTCGAGGCAGGGCATATCGACACCATCTTCGGCTGGTATTCTGATTTCAGAGACGTAAAGAACCACGTAAAAGTTGCCACAATTGAGGAGGTCCGTGGTAATGACTACAATCTGAATATCCCACTTTATGTGGAAAAAGAGGTTGTAGATAACCTGCCCACACTTGAAGAGGCTAAAGACCAACTGCGCATTGCCTCAAAGGAAGCCCGTGAGGCCGAAGAACGTTTCTTTCAACTGCTTAAGGAGTTTGCCCAATGACACAGAAAGAACTTGAATCCTATCTTTGGGGTGCCGCCACCTATCTTCGCGGATTTATTGACGCCGGCGACTACAAGCAGTATATCTTCCCCTTGCTTTTCTACAAGCGTATCTGTGATGTCTATGACGAGGAATATGAGGAAGCCCTTGCCGAAAGTGACAACGACCGTGAATATGCTGCTTTTGACGAAAACCACCGTTTCAAGGTACCTACTGAAGCCCATTGGAATCATGTCCGGCAGGTGACTGTGAACGTCGGCAAAGCCATCAACGACGCATTGAACGCCATACAAAAGGTCAACAACCAGCAACTACAAGGCATCTTCGGTGATGCTGATTGGACCAACAAAGAGCGTCTGTCCGACAGCCTGCTGTGTCAACTGATTGAACATTTCTCTTCCCGTAACCTCAATATCAAGAATGTGCCCAATGATGAGTTGGGCAACGCTTACGAGTTTCTCATAAAGAAATTTGCCGACGACAGCGGCCATACCGCCGCCGAGTTCTACACCAACCGTACTGTGGTACGACTGATGACGCTGATTGCCGACCCCAAAGAGGGTGAGAGCATCTACGACCCCACCTGCGGTAGCGGTGGAATGCTACTCAACTGCGCTATGATGCTCAAAGACCAAGGGAAAGAATACCGCACCTTGCGTCTTTACGGTCAAGAAATCAACCTTATCACTTCTGGTATTGCCCGCATGAACATGTTGCTGCATGGCTTTGAGGAGTTCAATATTGTTCGAGGAAATACACTTAGCAATCCGCTCTTTATGAAGTACGACCAGCTTCAGCAGTTCGACATCGTGCTAGCCAATCCTCCTTACTCCATCAAGAGCTGGGACCAGGCAGCTTTCACTAACGACCCCTACGGTCGCAATATCTGGGGCACACCGCCGCAAGGATGTGCCGATTATGCTTTCCAGCAGCATACCATGAAGAGCCTAAATCCCGACACTGGGCGTTGTGTGGTGCTGTGGCCTCATGGCATCCTCTTCCGTGATGCCGAGCGCGAAATGCGTCGCAAGATGATAGAGAGCGACTGCGTTGACTGTGTCATCGGCTTGGGTCCCAATCTATTCTACAACTCCCCGATGGAGGCGTGCCTGTTGATATGCCGTATGCAGAAGCCCGCCAACCGCCGAGGCAAGATACTTTTCATTAACGCCGTCGATGAGGTGAAGCGCGACAAGACCATCAGCACGCTCGAACCGCAGCATATCGACAAGATTTTCAAGGCATATAAGGAATACAGAAACATTGAGGGTTTTGCCAAAGTGGTTTCCAACAAACAGATACTCGACAATGGTGCCACACTGAACATCTCCCAATATGTTTCTCGGTTGGAGGTGAAAAGCAACAAGTCCACACTATCGCTACCCGACTTGCTGAATGAGTGGGAACGGAATAGAATGGAGTTATATGACAGAATCAACGAAATATTAAACAATTAAACATCCAATTATCTGCAATTATTTTGATATATTGCCAATAATTTGTATCTTTGCAGTCAAAATGTTTTTATGAAGACAATGCAGAATAATAGTGATTTTATAGAATATTTCAAGTCTTTCGACACTTTTACAACTGCCGATATTACTTCTTATTTTAGAAAAAAAGAGCCGGATTTAAAGCAAACGACCATTAATTGGAGGGTATATGCATTGGTCAACGACCAAATAATTTCACGTGTTTCAAAAGGAATTTTTAGAGTAACCAGTGAAAAGAGATATATACCTCAATTGGATAAAAGTTTGCTTCAAACAGCTCAAAAAATTGGGAAGCAGTTCCCATTTATTGATTTTTGTGTGTGGGATACGTCTGTCATAAACTCTTTTGCGCAGCATTTGTCAAATCAAACTTTTTATATCATTGAGGTCGAAAAAGATGCAGCAGAATCGGTTTTTCATTATCTACAAGAAAAGTCAAATAACATATACTACAATCCTACACAAGACATCATTGACAACTACCTGTTTCTTCATACGGGAAAACCTTATGTTGTCAAGCATCTTTTAACAGAGTCTCCTACAATAGAGGAAAACGGAATCAAGGTATCTTCTTTGGAAAAAATACTGGTCGATATTTTTTGCGATAAAACATTGTTTGGACAATATCAAGGTAACGAAATGAAAACACTCTACAGAAACTGCCTTGAGAACTATTCAGTCAATAAAACAAAACTGCTACGTTACGCATCCAGACGGGGGAAAGCATCAGAAATAGAATATTTTATCAATCAAATTATCTGCAATAAACACTAATTATTGCCAAAAATTTGCATACCATGATAGACATTGAACGCATCAATCAGGAGTGGATAGAATCTGTTTCTAATGCCAATAGAAAAGCCGACAAGATCTTTGTGGAAAAGGTCATTCGTGCATTTCTCTTATTGGAAGGACTGTCTACGACTAACATCCCCTTTGTTTTTAAGGGTGGTACCTCGCTGATGCTGTTGACCAATTCCAGCCGTCGTCTATCTGTGGATATCGACATTATTATTCCCGAATCAATAGACGATCTTGACATAATATTGGAGCATATTGCCCTGTCGCAGGGATTTATTCGAGTCGAGCCACAAGAAAGAAATCCTTACGCACTTGTTCCCAAAAAGCATTATAAGTTTTTTTATAATCCCATCCATAGAACATCGCAGGAAGAAGAATATATCTTGTTGGATGTTTTATTCGAGCAGATACCTTATTCAAATATCTCGAGAAAGGCAATCGTTTCAAAGTTTATCCCCACTATTAATCCTCTGGTAGAGGTTTCTGTTCCAAGTGCTGAGGATCTGCTTGGGGATAAACTAACTGCATTTGCTCCCAATACAACAGGCATACCCTACTATAAGCATGACAATAGTATGAGTATGGAAATTATCAAACAGTTATATGATATTGGATGTTTGTTTGATATCAGCAGCAATGTGGCTGTGATTAGAGGAACATTTGAACGAGTGGCCCAAGCAGAGATATCTTATCGATGCGGGGCAATGACCAACCACGATGTTCTGGAAGACATTTTCCAAACATCACTATGCCTTAGCACTCGTGGCGCTATCGGCAGTGGTGATTTTGACGAGTTGCAGGACGGTATCAAAAGAGTGAAAAGTTTTATATTCTCAGAGCCGTATCATATTGAGAATGCAATTGTATCAGCCTCCAAGGCGGCTTACTTGGCCACTTTGATTTCAACGAACGTGGAGAAAATAGAGAAGTATGCCAACCCAATGCAAGTGAAAGATTGGTCGATTGCCGACCCTGAATACAACAAACTTAATAGACTAAAGAAAACCAATACGGAGGCGTTCTTCTATTGGTATAAAGCGATTGAGAACCGAGGACAAATGGCATAAAATTATTGGATAGGAACTATATATTGATAGGACTCACAATGAACGATATCATCATAGATAAAACTAGCTGGAAGAAATACAGGTTTGGAGATGTGGCAATCCAAACGAAGGAAGTCGTTGATGTGGACAATACCGACTTGAAAAGATATGTTGCAGGGGAACATATGGATTCTGAAGATATCCATATTCGGAAATGGGGCACTGTGGGTGATGGATATTTAGGACCAGCTTTTATTCGAAGATTCCATAAGGGTGATATCCTCTATGGCTCAAGGAGGACATACCTCAAGAAGGTTGCTATCGCTGATTTTGATGGCATAACTGCAAATACCACTTTTGTAATAAAGGCAAAGGAAGAATTGATAGAACCTGTTTTGTTAGTTCATCTAATGCTGAGTAAGTCTTTTACGGAATATTCCGTCACCAATTCAAGAGGCTCAGTCAATCCATATATTAATTGGAAAGACATTGCCGATTACGAATTCCTCCTTCCGCCCAAACCCGAACAGAAACGCTTAGCCGCCCTCCTCTGGGCCGCCGACGAGATGATTGAGAAAGAGAAGATGGAACTGGAAAAGGTAGAAGAATACAGAAAACTAACTTTTGAACTACACACATCGAAACAAGCAAATGCCAAACTTGCCGATTGTTTGATTGTCAATAAAAGGAAAAGTAAAGCACCTCATTATTATGATAAATATCTTGGTCTAGAACACATAGAAAGCGGTGTTTATTATAGTTCACAGTATGGCGAAGCCAATGAAGTACTCGCTGACAGCTACATTTTTCATAAGGGTGCTTTGTTATATGGTAAATTAAGACCATATCTAGACAAATGTATTATTTCAGATTTCGATGGTATATGCTCAACAGAAATAATAGTTTACAGCACCGAACCCAACACTTCCAAAGAGTACATTCTGAATGTATTGCATTCAAAAGCATTTTTGGATTACATTGTTGACAAATCTTTTGGCACCAAAATGCCTCGTGTTTCACACGAAATTATTTCTGACTATGAGTTATTTTTACCATCAAAAAAAGAACAAAATGAGATTGTGAACATTATTGGAAACATAATAAATCAAGAAAAGAGAGTCCGAGAGCAAATCACTCTTTCTCAACAAATAAAGCAGGAATTAATTAACAAGGTTTTCTAGACATGGACAGAGTGTATTTATATAAAACTCAAAACACATCGGTTGCTTATGATGATGAGCAATGGTATGTAAACGATCAAATGCAAGAGAAGAAAGCGGACGACAATGTGCAAGAAAAAGCAAAAGAACATGCTTTCAAATCAATGGCAGAAGATTTGTCTCGATACATGAGCCATTTCAGGAACATTGCTGTACTTACCGCTGCAGGGACCTCTATGGAAAACGGAGACCATGGCGGGAAAACACGTACCGAATTATGGGAAAGCTACGAGGATGAAATAAACAAAATTGCCAATGTTTTTACATCAACTGATGGGACTTTAAAAGATAAATGCACACAAATTTTACAAGATAAAAACATAGAAGACTTTTTATCTTTTACGATTCTATATGAAAAATTGAATGGAGAGATTCTTGACAAGGATGATGGTAAAAATTTACGCAAAAAATTAGAAAACAAAATTGCTACTGCTTGCGAATTAGATCTAGATGAAACGAATCAACATCATCAAGATTTTATAAGAAAACTTACTGCTCGAAAGCCAAGCGAACCGCGGTTGCAGTTGTACACGACAAACTATGACACATTATTTGAACAGGCAGCACGCCGAATGAATTATGTGATAATTGATGGCTTTTCTTTATCTTATCCAAGAGTATTTAATGGAACTAATTTCGATTTTGATATTGTATTCCGTGAACATACAAGAATTAAGCAAGAAGAAAGCTTTGTTCCAAATGTATTTCAACTATTTAAACTGCATGGAAGCATCGATTGGGAGAAAAATGCCATGGGACAAATCTTACAAAAAGAGAAATCCGAAAATCCGTGCATTATATATCCCGCGAGTGAAAAATATGAAAGTAGCTACGACCAACCCTATTTTGAAATGATGTCTCATTTCCAGCAAACACTTCGGAAGGAGAACACATTGTTAATAGTCGTTGGATTTGGTTTTAAAGATAAACATATTCAGAACGTAATTAAAGAAGCTTCGCTGCAAAACCACAATTTACATATTTTGATAGTATGTTATGGCCAAACTGAAAAAGAAGGCAAGTGGGTAGATAGTGGTATAGTATCAGCGTTAGTTCCTGATTATTTGGATGAGAATCTAGTCGTTAGGCCCAACGTGTCTATTTTGTTTTCTAAATTCAAAGCTTTTGTAGAGCATTTACCAATGAATAATTCTTATAATAATCCTTTTGAGAATGCATCCATTTGATCATACAAAATTTCTCGGATACGTTTGTGAGGTTACTCCACAATATGTTCGTGTACAAGTTCCAACAGCAAAATTGTTGCATACGTTTTATAACAATGGACAGCTGTATTATGGAGGAACCGTTGGCTGTTTTGTTGTAATAGAAGGTGTGGAATATGGTTTTTTGGGAAGATTGTTTGAATTAAATATACCTCAAGGAGAAAAAACGGAAATTACAGATCAAAAAATCCACATGGATGACACCGATTTCCATCCCATTGCAAAAATTGAACTTTTAGCTTTGTTTAGTGTATATCAGCCGGAAACTATTATAAAAACAATTTCGCGTTATCCTGCTATTGGAGCAAAAGTCTATTCTTGCTCCGACGAACAAATTGGAGCTTACATTTCGAATTTTGGAATAAAACCAACTGACACTGATGTACCTTTTGCACCAATAGGGAAACTAACTTCTAATAATGCGATTTGCAATATCTCTCTGAATTCTTTATTTGGAAGACATTGTGCGGTTTTAGGTACCACTGGTGGTGGAAAGAGTTGGACTGTCGCTAAACTATTGGAACTGACCTCTACTTTTACTAACAATAAATGCATACTAATTGATGCTACAGGAGAATATAGTTCAATTAGTGATGATATGACTTCTATAGAACTTGGGACTGGGGAGTATATCTTTGACTATAAAAAACTAACAATTGATGAACTATATTATCTACTACATCCTTCATCTAAAACGCAGGTTCCTAAGTTAATGGAAGCCATTAGATCTCTAAAAATGTCAAAGATAGATACTGATGGCGCATTATCTGAATATTATCCTAAAGACAACAATGGTCAGGTGATATCTAAAAACATTTTCAAATGTCAAAAACCAAGGAGAAATTTTGACGTGTTTAGATATAGAAACACTGCTAGAATAGAAACTAACACATGCGATTTTGATTTTGAGTTGTTAGCACAACAAATAACATACGAATGTGTTTGGGATAATCCAGGAGTATGGGGCAATCGTGTCGAGAATGATGTTTCAAATTGCGTTAGCTTAATCTCACGAGTCAATAATATAATGTCAACAAGTGAGTATAACCAGATTTTTGGTTTTAGAAGATCTACTATTCCTAATTCTAAAGATTTGGCAGAAGAGATTATTAATCACATCAACAATGCCAAAAAGAGCATTTTAAGGTTAGATTTTTCTAAAGTAAGTTTTGATTATCAAGTCAGAGAGATACTTGTAAATGCAATAGGGAAAATGCTTCTGACTGAAGCAAGAGAAGGCAAATACAAAGAAAAAGCTTTAATTGTTTTTATAGATGAAGCGCATCAATTCTTGAATAAATCAATCGCAGATGAATATTTTTCAGCAAAACCTCTTGATGCATTTGAGCAAATTTCAAAGGAATCGAGAAAATATGGATTATTTTTGTGTATTGCCACACAAATGCCTCGAGACATTCCGTTAGGAACCCTTAGTCAAATGGGTACGTTTATCGTTCATAGGTTGATAAACGAGCAAGACAAAAAAGCAGTAGAAAGTGCTGCATCATCAGCCAATAGAAGCAGTTTGTCTTTTTTGCCAATTTTAGGAGAAGGTGAAGCGTTGCTAGTAGGTGTAGATTTCCCTATGCCATTAACAATAAAAGTAGATGAACCTAACAAAAAACCAGACTCTAATACTCCAAAATTAAAAAAGAAATAATCATGTCCTTCAACGAAATAAATGCAGTGGAGAACTTCGTCATTATGACGATGACGGGGGTCAATCTGAATGATACCGAGTCGGTACACGAAGATTCTACTCCTTACGGTGCGCAGTGGATATACACGCCTTCGTCGGAGCTTCGTCGAGAGATCACCGAGGTGATGGTGGAGACGGAGGTGAAGGATGCCCTTATCCGTCTTAACCCCGAGATCAAGTCTCAGCCTGACAGGGCCGACGAGGTGATATACAAACTGCGTTCTATCTTGTTGTCGGTCAACAGCACGGGTCTGGTGCGTGCCAACGAGGAGTTTGCCAAGTGGCTGCGCGGTGAGATGTCGATGCCTTTCGGCAAGAACTACGCTCACGTGCCGGTACGCCTGATAGATTTTGATCATATCGCCAACAACAGCTTCTGGCTGGTCAACCAGTTCAGTGTCCGCAACCGCGAGACCAAGCGTCCCGACGTGGTGATGTTCGTGAACGGCCTGCCACTGGTGGTGGGTGAGACCAAGACACCAGTGCGTCCTGCCGTCTCGTGGCTCGATGCCGCCTCCGACATCCACGACGGCTACGAGAATAGTGTGCCCGAGCTTTTCGTGTCCAACGTGCTCAGCTTCGCCACCGAAGGAAAGAATCTTTTCTATGGTGCCGTGCGCACACCGCTGGAGTTCTGGGCTGCCTGGCGACTGAACGAAGGTGCCGAGGAAGCCGAGCTGCCTGGATTGGAGGCTGTAGCCGCCGAACTGAAGCAACTGCTCGCCCCAAAGACACTGCTCGACATACTATACAACTTCACCACCTACACCACCAACAAGAGTCGCCAGCGTACCAAGGTGGTATGCCGCTATCAGCAATATGAAGGAGCCAACAAAATAGTGGAGCGTGTGCTCGAGAACAAAATCAAGAAGGGCCTGATTTGGCACTTCCAAGGCTCGGGTAAGTCGCTGCTGATGCTCTTCGCAGCACAGAAGATGCGCCGACTGCAGGCACTGAGGAACCCCACAGTGATGATTGTGGTGGACCGCATAGACCTCGACTCGCAGACACAGAACGTCTTCAAAGAGGCTCCCAACGTGATGTCCACCGAGGACATAGAGACGCTGAACAGCTATCTGGAGAACGACTCACGCTATATCATCATCACCACCATCTTCAAATTCAAAGATGCCAAACCCAATATCAACCGTCGCGACAATATCATCGTGATGGTTGACGAGGCGCATCGCACCCAGGAGGGCGACCTCGGTCAGCGTATGCGTGCCGCACTGCCTAATGCTTTCTTCTTTGGACTGACAGGTACCCCTATCAACAAGTCGGAGCACAACACCTTTTGGACCTTCGGAGCCACCGAGGACAAGGGTGGATATATGAGCCGTTACTCGTTCGAGGATGCCCTGCGCGACGAGGCTATCCTGCCGCTGCATTTCGAACCACGCCTGCTAGACATACACATAGACCGCGAGAAGGTGGACGAGGAATTTGAACGCATCACCAACGAACTGGATGAAGATGCCAAGATAACCCTCTCCAACAAAGCCGCCAAGATGCTGGAGTTCCTTAAGTCGCCCGACCGTATCACCACCATCTGCAAAGACATCGCTCAACACTATCGCGACAAGGTGGAGCCGCAAGGCTTCAAGGCGATGATTGTGACGCCAGACCGCGAAGCCTGCCATCTATACAAGATGGAGCTGAACAAATACTTCCCCGATTCGGCCTCAGCGGTGGTTATCTCCACTTCGGGCAAGGGAGACGAAGAGCTGAAACGACTCTACAGCCTCACCAAAGACGAGCAGGAGAAATTGATTGAGAAGTTCAACAAGCCGGAGTCGGAACTGAAATTCTTGATAGTCACCGCCAAGCTGCTGACGGGTTTTGACTCGCCCATCCTACAGACGATGTACCTCGACAAGGCGCTGAAAGACCACACGCTGCTGCAGGCCATCTGCCGCACCAACCGCAAGTTTCCCAACAAGACCTTTGGCCGCATAGTGGACTATTTCGGCGTGTTCGACGATGCCGCCAAGGCCTTGGAGTTTGATGAGGAGGTGATGAGCAAGGTTATCACCAATCTCAACGCCCTTATCGAGGAACTGCCCAAAGCGATGGAAGAGACATTGGCACATTTCGCGGGTGTCGACCGCACCATTGATGGCTTCGACGGCCTGCAGGCAGCTCAAAACGCCATTGATACCAACGAAAAACGCGATGCCTTCGCTGCCGACTATCGCCGGTTGGCCAATATCTGGGAGTCGCTCTCACCCGACCCGTCATTGGAGCCCTACCGCAGCGACTACAAATGGCTGTCGAATGTCTATCAGTCGGTCAAGCCCTCCGGCCCTGAAGCCCTTGGCAAACTGATATGGCTCTCTATGGGTGCCCAGACCAAGCGTATCATGTACGAGAACATCCACGTGGAAGGTATCCATACCGATATGGAAGAGGTTGTGCTCGACAAAGCCATGGTGTCAGCGCTGATGGACAAGAAAGACATGAAGGCCGCTAAGCGCATGGAACGTGAGTTGATTAAGCGTTTCAAGAAACACGCCGACAAACCCATCTTCATTGAGCTAAGTAAACGGTTGGAAGCATTGCGCGACAAGGCAGAACAGGGATTGATAACAAGCATCGAGTTCATCAAAGAACTGTGTCAGATAGCCCGTGAGACCTTGCAGGCAGAGAAGATGGAAGCCGATACCGAGGTACGCAAGACTGGCAAAGAAGCGCTCACCGAATTGTTTATGGAGTTGCGCACAGAGGATACACCAGCAGTGGTAGGTCGTATAGTGGCAGACATCGACAGCATAGTGAAGATTGTCCGTTTCCCGGGGTGGCAGACAACAAATGCTGGTGAGCGTGAGGTCCAGAAAGCCTTGCGCAAGACTTTATTGAAATACAAGCTACACAAAGATGAGAATCTCTTCTCAAAGGCATATCTGTATATTCGTGAATATTATTGATATAAAATAACAAATAAAACAATAACATTATGACCCACTACGAAATCAAATCACAAAAAGAGCTGCGCGCCGGCATGGGCGAAGGCCTGATAGAAGCTGGCAAGCATAACGAGAATGTCGTCGCCCTGAGCGCCGACGTGAAAGGCAGCGTCAAGATGGACGGCTTCGCCAAGGAATTCCCCGAGCGCTTTATCCAGTGCGGCATCGCCGAGGCCAATATGGTCGGCATCGCCGCTGGTCTGAGCCTCTGCGGCAAGGTGCCCTTCATCGGGGGCTTTGCCGAGTTCGTCACCGGCCGCGTCTACGACCAGATACGACAAGTGCTGTGCTACAGCAACAAGAATGTGAAAATATGCGGTTCGCACGCCGGCATTTCGCTCGGCGAGGACGGTGCCACGCACCAGACCATGGAGGACATCGCCCTGATGAAAGTGCTGCCCAACATGACCGTGCTCGTACCCGCCGACTTCAACCAGGCCAAGGCCGCCACGCTGGCCGCCGCCGAGCATGTCGGACCCGTGTATCTGCGCCTCGGACGTAGCAAGATGCCCTGCTTCCTGCCCGAAGGAGAAAAATTCGAGATAGGCAAGGCCCAGCTGCTGAGCGAGGGCACGGACGTGACCCTCTTCGCCTGTGGCCACCTTGTGTGGGAAGCCCTGCAGGCCGCCGAGATGCTCGAAAAGGTCGGCATCAGCTGCGAGGTCATCAACATCCACACCATCAAGCCGCTCGACGTGGAGGCCATCGTGGCCAGCGCCAAGAAGACTGGCGCCGTAGTCACCTGCGAGGAGCACCTCTTCAACGGCGGCCTCGGCGACAGCGTGGCCCAGACCCTCGCCCTCCACTGCCCCACACCCATGGAGTACGTGGCCGTGGACGATAAGTTTGGCGAGAGCGGCACCCCCGACGAGATGCTCACCAACTACCACCTCCGCGCCGCCGACATCATGGCCAAGGTCTATGCCGTCCTGCAGCGCAAGCCCGGCGCCCCCAAGCAGCGCTATTGCCAAAGCTGCGGCATGCCGCTGACCGACGAGGTCGTGAGTGACAACCCCGACTACTGCAAGTACTGCTTTGCCGACGGCAAGTTTACTCAGGACTGCACCATGGAACAGATGATAGACTTCTGCGTCCAGTTCGTCGATGAGTTCAACAAGAACACCGGCCAGCACCTCACTGCCGATGAGTACCGTGAGCAGCTCCGCCAGTACTTCCCCCAGCTCAAGCGCTGGCACAAGGAGTAACATGTGTTAGTAGTTGCGGCCTCGCGCTGCAGCGCGGGACCCGACACTATAATCATGTATAATATTATGAAAAAAACTAACCCTCAAATAATATTCAATATGAAGACAACAAGATTCCTTATGATGTTCGTGGCTGCGGCCATTATGACATTCGCCTCGTGCGGCGAGAAAGAAAACGAAACCGAAAACAATCAATCTCCTGCCATCGTGGGGACGTGGGAGTATCATGAAACACAGTCTGCGATTGTCCGTCAGTACACAGAAACCATGTCGTTCAAGGCAGACGGTACAATGTCGTTGTTTTTCACCTGCTACGACACCTATCCCGAAGGCGGCACTTGGCACTATGGCATCAGCCTGACTGGCCCTTACACCATCGATGGCAACACGCTCAAACTCACGCTGCGTCGTAACGGAGTGATGAATTCCGAGGACAGCGATTTCACCTACAACGAACCTGATATGAGTGAGCCTGCAAGGGAGTTCGAGTTCAAATACGAAATCTCGGGTAATACCCTGAAGGTCGACAAAGGCGGAGAGCAAGTATTCGGCCACGGTGGCAACAATGGCGTGATGGAATATGTCAAGAAATAGTCAGTACGCACTTCTCAACAGATAGACTTCGTCGCCGTCAGACGTGCGACCGCCGCGCCACCAACACACCGCACTACGAGTACATGACCACCTTCGGCAAACGCACTACCGAGCTGCCCCTCGACCACGAGCTCTGGCACAAGGGCAAAGACGAGTTCGACACCGACTTCAGGGCCGAGGACGAGACCTTCAAGCGCGACAGCGAGCTCACCGACCCCCTCAAGGCCTACGCCAGGTTCCCCATCGCCGAGACCGCCCAGCACGCCAAACCTCCCGTGGTGGCCAACTACTTCTACCACGAAGAGACTACCCGCCAGTCGCTGCGCAACTCAAGAGTCTGTTGCTGATCCTCAAATACAAAGTCAATAATAATCATTCACAAACATAATAAAACACACTACACTATGAAAAAAGACCTTGGAATCATGCCGGCGGTATATCCGATGTCGGTACTTATGGTGGCCGCCTACGACGAGAGTGGCCGAGTCAATGTAATGAACGCTGCTTGGGGTATGATTTGCGGCATGGACAAGATAGCCCTCTTCATCAGCGAAGGCCACAAGACCACGCAGAACATCCTCGTCTCAAAAGCCTTCACTGTCGGCATCGCCGACCGTGACCACATGGACGTGGCCGATTACTTCGGCATTGCCACTGGCAACAAAACTCCCGACAAGTTCGAGCGTACAGGCTACCACGCCATCCGCAGCAACCGTGTCAACGCCCCTATCGTCGACGAGTTCCCCGTCACTATGGAGTGCGAGCTTGCCGAAGTGGTGCAGACCGAGAACATATACTGCATCGTGGGCAAGATTGTCAACGTAGCCGCCGAAGAGAGCGTCCTCGCCGAGAACGGAAAGGTAGACCCGCTGAAACTCAACGCTCTTATCTTCGACCAGTTCCAGAACGGCTACTATGTCACTGGCGAGCAGGTTGGCAAAGCCTGGAACGCCGGCGCTGCCCTCGCTAAGGCAAAGTAAATCATCAACGCTATATACGCTGCCCACTCCTGCACAATAATTAGGGACGGGCAGCGTTATTTTATTTTGAATAGAACAAATGAGGGCGGCAGCTCTCCGAAACCCAGCGACAGGCACTGGCTGAAAACAAACAATGTTATACTCTCACATGTCAAAAGAAGCCGACAAATGAAGAATACGCTGATAGTATGCCTATTCCTCTTCCCCTTCATTGCCGGGGCACAAAGTGTTTACACCCCTTACCGCGAGTTTATTTACCAAGTGCAATATCGCGATTCCTCAGATACAAATGAATTCTACCTCAGTATGTGGACAACGGACAGCACATGGGAGGCCGATGTCTCGCAACGGCAGCTTTTCTACGCCTACCACAACTGGCACAACGGCAAATCGCAACAGGTATTAAACAAGGACAGCCTTGCCGCCGCATGGCCATATCGACAGAACATTGAAAGCACAGGTTTTATCGAGAATGAGAATCAGATATGGCTGCACCCGCCACGTTGGAGCACGCTCTCCATACTTGAGTATTTCCCCTTTCCGGAGCTAAAACGTCCGGCCAAATGTGGAAGCAAATACCGCCGGGCTTTCTTTGGCCACGCCGATTTCCTCGACAAGACGATACTACTCTTATACCGGATGAAAGTCACATGTGGAGAATATGTCATTGTCCAGGGTGTCGCAAAACACAAAGGCGAAGAGTGGAGAACCGTCACACAATGGGATGACAACCTTGGGCTAATCCATCTCAGATGCGAGATATTGCCTTATACAAACACATCTATCAACCTTCAATTAGTGGACATTGTGGAACACCGATAAATCCATTTCTGCCACAACCCACCACTGTCCCTAAAACCACACCTATCCATCCGAGAGAACAACAAAACATACAATAATACAACACACAAGATATGGGCGATTTCTTCATAGATTATTTCCGCAACCTACAGACGCGCAACATGATGAATGGTTGCATCCATTCCTGCCCCGAGCTGATGGAGTGCATCCAGCAGCTGGGCTTCCTGCCGCTATTGGACAGCGGTATCCCTGGCTTCTGTGCCGAGGAGATGATGTCCCCGGAGTGCCGCTACACCCGGTTCAACGATGGCTCATGGGAATGGCCTCTATGGGAGTGGAAAAGTGCCGTCGTGACCGAAGGACGATGCGTCTACGGTAAATTCTTCTCCGGAAAGGCAGGCTTCGTCAGCCAAGACTGGTGGCCAGACCTCTACAACTGGCGTCGCAGCCAGCATCCTGTGCCCGAACAGGACAGTACTGAAGGCATTATCTTGACCACTTTGCGTGAACACGGCAATATGATTGCCCGCGACCTGCGTGCCACCTGCAACCTCACGGGGCGCAACATGCGCAGCCGATTCGATGCCATCATCTGCCGCATGCAGATGGATTGTCTCATCGTCACCGAGGATTTTGTCTATCCTACCGACAAGCACGGTCGTGAGTATGGATTTGGTTGGTCGCTACTCACCACTCCCGAAAGGCTTCTTGGCCGCGATGCTTGCCAGTGCAACCGCACACCCGAGGAGTCCTTCAACCGCATGTACGACCACCTCGCCAACCTCCATCCATACGCCACCGAAAAGCAGATAAAGAAACTCATCAAATAACCCCAACCCTTTCCGAAGACAACAACCAATCCTACATGGCTAATAGAGCCAGTCTCTCCAAGTGAAGAAAAAAAAATCACTCCCCCTTGTCACTTTTCGTGCGGGAAATGGCTCTAATGGGGGTGAAATAGCAATTCTTGATTGCTTGAATGTGTTACTTCGTGACGTTGTTTTGGCTCGGCATAGTGAGCAAGCTCCCTCTGCTCTCACTTTGTACAACGTTAATGCTTGAGTGAAAAATACTCAAACAATCAAGCAATCAAGAACTATTATCAGGGCAATTTTTATGACATATTTTCGTTATATAACCAACAAAAACAATCATTAATAATCATGAAGAAGAAACTATCGCTGGTTGCAGCCATTCTGCTGTTTGCAGTGCCTTCAGCTTGGGCTGACACGCTGGATGTGTGTCTGCCATGGACCCATGCACAACGTTATGTTCCCATCAACACCGTATATGCTGACTGGGGCTTTGAGAACGAGTTCATATACCCTGCTTCGCGTGTGAACGAGATGGCTGGCGGAACGATTACGCAGATTACCTTCTATGCCATGAGCGACTCGCTGGATTTTCCCGAGACTTTTCTGCTGCGCATGGAGGAGGTGGCCGACACTGCTACCCAGCCCCTCGCGTGGGTTCGTACCAGTGCTATGCGGCTCGTATGGACCGGTTCAGTCGCCATCCGCGACAGTTTATGGACTATCACTCTCGACACAGCTTTTCCCTACATGGGTGGCAATCTGCTGCTCTCATTCCGCGGATTGGGGCAGGATGGAGGTTTCATGACATACGATAATATTTTCTGCGTCTGCTCGACAGGATACCATTCCGTCACTTGCCGCAATGCCAACGCGCAGCATGTCATCGACAGCTGGTTGGTCAATTCGCCACAGGTGCTTCCTTCGGTGACATTCGTATACACACCCGGTAACTGCCGCCGCCCGATGGCCGTCACCGCTGACAGTGTGGGGCCACACACTGCCCTACTGAGCTGGGACAGTGTAAGCGGTGCCATGGGGTATGAGTGGGAGCTATATTCCGATGGACTGATAGTGGATAGTGGCCTCACCACAGCCACGATGGTAACGCTCAACTCGCTCACTACTGCCACCGACTACACTTTCCGCGTGAGGACAGTTTGCGATTCGTCTGCCACCAGTGCCTATGCCAGCAGGACGTTTACCACCCCGTGCGATGTGATTATGCCATACGACCTTCCATTTGTCGAGGATTTTGAGGATTACCCCACAATGGAGAATTTCCACGGCATAAGATGCTGGACTCTCATTGCCTACAGTAGAGAGAACTGGCTGCGCGTGGAGCGTTCGTCAGGCAACAATATTTTCAGTTTTTTCCCACAGGATAATAGTACCCCACAGTTTGCCGTCCTGCCGCAGATGCAGGGAATACCCAGCCTGACCCTTAGCTTCAGAATGCGCAGCAGCAATAGGCCAGGCAGCTTGGAGATTGGCGTGATGACCGACCCAACCGACACGCTGACGTTCACGCCTGTGGAAGTCTTCGACACGGTGCTGACAGCCAATGCATGGCAAAATGTGGAGGTGAGTTTCTCCTACTATACCGGCACCACCGGGTATATTGCGTTCCGCGCCGGTATGCCTTCGTCGGTTACTATGAGTTGGATTGAAATTGACGACATTGTGGTTAATGTAACCCCACCATGCGACCAGATGCAAGGCATTGAGGTCGTCAACGTAACCTCCTCGTCTGCTGATATTGTCGTCAATGACACCGATTCATTCGGAGCCACTTATGTTGTCACCCTCTCAGGCGGAGGAGTCATTCGGACAGTAACACAGTCGGGCAGCGGCACCATATCCTTTGCTGGCCTTGCACCCACGACCGACTACACTGCCAGCGTCAGGAAACTGTGTGCCGACAGCACCGCTCATCTGCCCCTCTCAGTCGTTTTCCGTACCTCCTGTGCCCCTATGCCGCTGCCCTGGAGCGAGTCGTTTGAGGACTGCGGCCTGAATATTCCCGAATGCTGGAAGACAATAAACCGGCAGTCAAACAGCCTCTCTATCGCCACCGCCGTTGGCTATGGTTCGGGGAGCCGTTCACTCACATGCTACAGCTCGCATACACCGGAACTACTGGTGGTATTGCCCGAATTCAGCATGCAGCCCGACAGCCTGCTGCTCGGCCTTGAAGTGTCGCGCTACACCCATGGCAGCGACTCGGCCACGGGTGTGGAGGTGGGCATCCTCGTCGATACCGCCGACGCTTCCTCTTTCGTGCCGATGGCCACCTGCATCCCCTCTAGTTTCTGGACTTGGCAGCACTACAGTGTCACTTTCCCCGGCTACACTTCAGGGAGGATTGCCTTGCGGTTCCTTCTCGTCTCGAACGTTTCGGAAACGGCACACACATTCGTCGACAACATCACCGTTGAGGCATTGACCGACTCGTTTGTCGACACCTGCGCCCAACCCACGGGAATACGGGTGACGGACATACGTGGTGACAGAGCCACACTGCATATCGTCTCCCCGATGGCTGTGCCACACTATATGGTGTATGCCGATGACGATAGTGTGGAGGTGTTCAGCAGCGTCTGCACCCTCACCGGCCTTGTCAACGACAGCCTGTACACCGTGGCTGTCAGTTCCATCTGTGCCGACAGCAGCCGCACTGCCCGCACCGAGGTGCAGTTCCGCACAGACTTATGCGCCCCGATGCCGCTACCCTGGAGCGAAGACTTCGACGCTGTGACCACATCGGGTAGCTCCAGTGTGCAACTCACCGATGCGCTACCTTGCTGGAAACGTTGCGGTAGAGGCACAAGCACTGTCGAAAATGAGTATGGTACGACCAATTACCGACTCAAATTGGAACTCGGCTCCTACAACCGCAACAACGTCGTTGTGCTTCCCGACCTGCAAGGCGATTTAAGCAACATGGAAATGAGCTTTTACAGCATCCCCAGCTACCCGTATAATTCCACCGACCATATTTTACAGGTGGGTTACACGCTGACACCCGACGACACTGCCAGTTTCCATCCGCTACAGTCCTTCAATGCAGCCGACTATGTGGTCAGCTATAATGTAGTGCCGCGTACAGAGACAGTCTCCTTCAACGGTGCGCCTGCCGACAGCCGCATAGCCCTGCGCATCCCCATGGGCGACATCTCCTTCCAATGGTACATCGACGATATTGAGGTGCATGCCGTGCAGCAATGTCCGCGTCCGCAGGCAGTAGCAGCACGACACATCGGTGCCGACACTGCCGAGTTGTGCATCACCGACACGATTCCCAGCCAGACGTATCGTGTGACCCTCACCGGTGGCGGAATGACTCGTACATTGACATATTCAGGTTCAAGTCCAGTAACACTCACCGGCCTGATTCCCTCCACAGGCTATGTGGCGACAATCAGCACCATTTGCGCCGACAGTACAATGAGCAACGAAGTATCATGCGAGTTCCGCACGATGTGTATGCCCCTCACTTATGCCGATATGCCATATTCGTTAGACTTCGAGAGCCATCCCGCTGGTGATGCTGAAGAGCCTTGTTGGCGATACTACAAGGTGTTGGCCGACGGCTCGACCATGGTGGAACCATATCTTGTCCAAATAGTAGAGAATGATGCCCTTTTGTCCAGTGCACAGAGCGGCATCCACGCACTGGTTGTCGCCTCAGGCTCGAACACCCCGACCTACTGGGTACTGCCCGCAGTGGACTCCGTGGCCTACAGAGAGCTGGAGTTCGGCTACCGCACAGCATGGGGGGCACACATCAGTTTCAACTATCGTGCCGACATCGGTGTGATGACCGACCCGCTGGACCCAGCTACATTTGTCCTTGTTGACAGCATTGTTTCCGTGGCCGACACCTACCAAACGGCACATGTCGAGTTCTACACCTATACAGGCAACAGCGGCTACATCGCCATCCGCAATCTCAGCGACGGCGGGCTGACCATCGACGACTTGACGGTGAATGCCATAGCACCGCCCCCAACACCATCAAGATTGGAACTGGTGTCAGTGGACAGCCTCACCGCAACAGTCATGTGGCAACCAGGCGGTCAGGAAATTCTTTGGACGGTGGAGCTGTCATGTGCCGACGCACCCGCCACTCAAACATTCACACAATCAAACATTCAGACATTCACTAACCTTGTGCCGCTGACACACTACACTGTGCGGGTAGCAGCCGTCGACAAACACAACCGAATGAGCGAGTGGAGCCAGCCGTTGGAGTTCACCACTCTCGACACTACCCACACCATTGGTGTACCGTCGGCTGAGGCTGGAAAAGTTGCGATATATCCCAATCCGGCGCACGGCAGTGTGACAATCGAGGCAACGAGTCCCGCAACAGTCACGCTCCTCAGCCTCAACGGACGTGCAGTCAATACTCAAGCATTTACACACTCAAGCAATCAAACAATCACAATAGACCTGTCGGCAGTACCGCACGGAGCCTATTTCGTCAAGGTGGTATCCCGCGGCAATGTAACAGTTAGAAAGTTGATAGTGAAATAACACCACAGACACTACCGGCAACAAGGGTTGCTGCAGCCTATGATACCTTCCATATAAGACTGGATGAAACAACAGATTGAAGATGAAAAATAATAACAAGAACTCTATTCTCGACTGGGAGAAGCTGAGGAGCCAGCCGCCGCTGGTTCAGGCCATCTCCATCCTGTCACTGGTGATACTGGTGGCGATGGTTTTCACGACGCGGCAGTACATCGTCACCTTGCCGTGGTTCACGTATGTGGCGCTTGCTGGCGGCATCTGCCTCATGCTCGGAATATTCCTCTACGCCTATAAGGGCCGGTTCCAGACCGTCGGCAAGTACTTCTTCGGCTTTGTGGTGATTGTGTATGCCGCTCTCATTGTCACCGTCTACGCCGGCAAGGCTATCGGCAGCGAGCGCGAATGGAAAGACCTAGAGGTCGTATCGTACTATATTCATAGCACCGGCGGAATCAGACTAAAGGGTCCATCGTACCTTGTTGTCACCATCGACGACCAAAGCGTGCATATCTTCAACTACGACCAGTCGCCGGAAACGCTGGCCAAACGCTACGGCACCGACTTCAACGACTCCGTCACCGTCGACCTGACAGCCCGACAGATTGTGCCGCACTTCTACGTGAAGCCCAAGGCCAAAGTCAAACCGAGAGTGGACGGCAAATGAACATAGCAGTCTTCTGCGGCTTTTCAATGCCGCGCAACAAGGAAATCGTCGAGATACCTGGCAACCCCCTTTAAACATATAAAATATGAAGAAAGCAATCATTACCCTCGCAGTGCTGTGCGGTATCGGACTGCTGGCCGCCTGCAAGAGCGGAACAACAAGCGACACCGCCACAACAGCTGAAATAACATGGACAACCATTGAGGACAAACTGGCCAACGAAATCCCATTAGACGAGAACGATTGTCTGTTCATACTTACCGACACCACACTGGACGACGGCCACAGCGAGGGTATCGGCAACTTTCTATTCAATTTCTTATGCGGCTACCCAAAATCCAACAAGTTGTTCACAAACGCACAAAAGAACTTCTCCAGCGAAGAGGGTGACCAGAAACTAATACATCTCATGGACCTGATGTCTATAGACATTGTATTAGCCGAATACGAGAACTATGAGGAATTTCTCGGTGATTTTCCCATGTACCGAGCTTGCAAAGGTGCAGAGGAAAACTTCAAAAGTATTCTAGACAATATGTAATCTCAGGCAGACCATGAAGAAGATATTGCTGGCTTTTTCAATAGTGTGCGCTCTCGCATTAAATGCCGGGTGCAAAACGCCTACCAGAGACACTCAACACGATAGCTCTGCCGTTTGGGGAACGACAGAGGATGGAGACGAGTTATTCTTGTTTATAGAACACGAACCTGATTTTCCCGGAGGTCTCGATTCGCTCTATTCTTTTTTGAGCCACAACATCCACTACCCAGAAAAGGCTATAGAGAGGAGAATTGAGGGCAGGGTATATGTCCAATTCATAGTAGAGAAAGACGGTAGCCTTACCCATGCCCAAATAGTACGAGATATTGTTTACGGCAGCGAAGAGGCAGACAGCCTATCTGCCGAACTTGGCTGTGGTGCCGAAGTGCTCCGTGTGATTAATTTGATGCCCAAATGGAAGCCCGGCAGCAATAATGACACTGTTCGCCGTTACCTATTCCATCTGCCCATAGAGTTCTCTTTGAACGAAGGAATAATAAAGCCGAAATACCTCTGATAACACAATGAACATTTTCCCCTTGTGTCCATCGCCACACCTGAAGAAATGTACAACAAATCATATAAGAAGATGCTGAAAATATACAAATACTGTTTCTATAGAATCACGCGGTTCTGGGACCATCCCGTGCATTACTCCTTGTCCTACGACCCGCTGACACAGAAAGTGGATCCGACCCATCTGATATCCGCGATGGGCATCGTATCGCTGCTCCAAATCTCCAACCTCAACACACTGCTGATTCTGCCCGTCCTGCTGTTCGGCCACCAGCTGTCGGCCAACCTGCTATGGATTATCGTGGTAGCAATCGCCGTTTTCAACATCTTCATCCTTAACAAAGAGAAACTGTACGACGACTGCGAGGCCCGGTGGAAAGACGAGCCCCCGAAAGCGCGCAAGAGGAATCGCTGGCTACTGATAGCCTACTTCGTCGCCAGCGCGGTGATGATGGCCATGTCGTTCAAGATAGTGTATCTCCCGCACTCGCTGACGTTGTCCTTTTAGAGTTGAAAGTGGAGAGTTAACAGTGGGAAGTGGGCTGCCACACCTGGATAACTTTCAAGCATTTACACATTCAAGCAATCAAGCAATTTAACATAAAGACCATGAAGAAAGTAATGATACTATGCGCTGCATGTGCCATGATGGCCGCTGCAGCCGTATCCTGTTCCGATTCCAACCAAAACAACAAAACCATGAGCAACAACGAAGAATGCCTTATCTGCGGAGCCCCGCTGGAGTATCTCGAAAACGACACTATGATGGAATGTGTGCTGTGCCACAAGCAAGAGCCCAGCAAAACACGCTGCACGGCAGGACACTACGTCTGTTCCGACTGTCACATGGCAGGAATGGACTCCATTATAGTCCTCTGTCTCGCCGAGACATCTAAAGACCCCATTGCCATCCTCGAAA
>JAEEGH010005954.1_pt1 | contig 30219 bp, 27 predicted proteins | sample 9134181 | NCBI WGS metagenome assembly JAEEGH01 (sample SAMN16246544, study PRJNA631951) | gut metagenome | biome: gut microbiome; feature: rumen; material: DP-attached | host: Bos | place: Iran: Karaj | collected 2018-10
TCCTTCCATATCGGCAGGCAAAACGCCGGAAGAAATCAGCGTCGGCCTCAGTGCCAATATGTTTCAGGAACCAGACAACAGCAATCACCTAATCCGGTACACACTAAACGGGGAACAGCGGCAGCTTTCTTTTTCCACCCTGTCCAACGGAATGAAACTGGCGGTGACGGCGCCGGTGGCTGAAATCTTTTCTACCTGGCGGCAGACGGCCCGCTTCATCCTGCTGGCAGCCATTGCGATCCTTGCCGTGTTTATCGTGGTCACCCTGTTCACTGCCGGCGCTTTAACCAAACCGTTGCTGCAGCTTGCCCAGGCATCCCAGAAACTGGCCTCCGGCAATTTCAACGCAGAACTGGATTATGACGGCGAAGATGAACTGGGTATCTTGACCAGATCCTTCCGGCAGATGCGGGACCATCTGCAGATGTATATCAGCGACCTGAACAGCCGTGCCTATTCGGATGCCCTGACCGGAATCAAGAACAAGGGAGCCTTTGATATTTATGCCGGTCGCCTGAACAACAGCATAAAACTGGGCGCGGAACAGGACGGCCCGGAATTTGCCGTTGTCATGTTCGACTGCAATTGGCTGAAAGAGATCAACGATGCCTACGGACATGAACGGGGCGATATCTACCTGCGGGCAGCCAGCCATGCAATCTGCGAGACTTTCACCCACAGCCCCGTGTTCCGGCTGGGCGGAGATGAATTTGCGACCCTGCTCCAGGGAAGCGATTATAAACACCGTGACGAACTTCTGCAGGCCTTTGACAAAAAGACGGTGGAAGTTGCCGCGACCGTTTCCCATCCCTGGGAAAAAGTGGATGTGGCCAGAGGGATCGCCGTGTTCCGCCCGGGAGAAGACACCGGTGTAGAACAGGTTCTGCGCCGCGCGGACGAGCAAATGTACGAAAACAAAAGGCAGCTTAAACTTGTGGAAACACCGCCTCTACCTGCATATTAGCCTTTTCCCGTTTCCCCGGTATCCACAAACAGAATCAACAAAGAGCCGAAGCATATCCAACAGGATACGCCCCGGCTCTTTTTATTTGCTATATGAGATTGTATTCATCCGTTTTATTTTGCTTTCTTCAGCATATACAGCGGATCGATATTCTCCCCGTCCACGAACACTTCGAAATGCAGATGAGGACCGGTACTGTATCCGGTGCTTCCCACAAAACCGATGATTTCACCTTTGCGTACCTGCTGGCCCGCGGAAACGGCAATGCCGCTCATATGTCCGTAAGCACTTTCATAACCGTTACCGTGACGGATCTTTACAAACTGCCCGTAACCGCCGTTCCAGCCTGCCATATCCACTGTTCCCATGGCCGCGGCATACACCGGCGTGCCGATGTCCACCGCAATATCCAGGCCGGGATGCCAGTCGAAACCGCCGTTGATGGGACCCGTCCGGCCTCCGTAATAGGAACTGATGACACCGCCGTCGGTAGGCCAAAGATCCGGTAAGGTAGACAGACGATTGTTCCGTCCTTCAATCACTGTCAGCAGTTCATGCATGTTTTTCTTCTGCCGGTCGATTTGTGCCGTCAGGTTCTTATTCTGGGCCGCCGCCACGTCCAGCATGCTGATGTCCGCACCGGGACCGCCCTTGCCGCTGTACGACAGGTCTGTCGATTTTACGTCCGGCGTCGCCCCTATCGAATCAAGGCTGCTGGAAAATTCCCGGTCGCCGCTGTTCTGGATCACCGCACGGCGCAGCTTGGTCTCCAGCGTATGGATCTCGCTCATGTCCCGCAGCATTTTTTCATTATCTTCCAACAAAGACTGGAGCTTTGCTTCCTGCTCCGATTTATGGTCAAGATACTCCCGGTACGCCGCTTTATCAATAGGCGTGTGATAATACTGCCAGCCGTAAAATCCGGCCGCCCCTGCCAGACAAACAAACACAACAGCCAAAAGACCCGCCAGCGTCATTCCTTTTTTCCGGGTTACGGAAAAAATTTTTTCCTGCCCGTTGTCCCGGGGAATGATCAGTTGAACCACCGGCTCCGTATTCATTTCTTCCAATTTGTTATTTTCTTCCATGCTCTCACCAGTATGATTAAAATTATGCAGCGTTTCCATCCATTTTCAGCAAAACCAGTATACGCCAAACCTTTGACGATTTTATGTCAAAGAATCATTCCTTAAACGCACCCAGCCTCTGCCCGATACGCAGGATACGGCTGCCCAGATACGGCAGGCTCTCCAGGTCTTCTTTCGTGAGGCCGCCGATGAACGTTAAGACTACGCCGTAAACAATGGCCGCAACCGGGATGCACAGCAGAAGAACCCAGCCTCCCAGTCCGGACGCCGCACACAGGACGCCCAGTATGGCAGCGCCCATGACGCCGGCCGCGACCAGCGGTTTCAGGAAAACAGGCAACGACATTTTATAGCCTGTCAGCTTATAAATAAAGTACATATTAATCAGCGCCGCCACGCCGAAATCCGCCACGGTAGCCATAGCGGAACCGCGAATACCCAGCCAGGGAATGGCGGTCAGCGTCCAGTTCAGCAGGACCTTTACCACGCAGGCAGCGACCATATTGAGAACCGGAATACTGGTACGCCCCATGCCCTGCAGTACCGCCGTACTGACCTGGTGCATACCCAGCAGCACGATGCCGATGCTCATAGCCTGGATGGCCGGCGCAGCGCCGGGCGCATTGTAAATCAGCCCCGCCACCTTTTCCGCCAGGAAGAACAGCCCCATAAAACAGGGAAAGGTCACGATCATGGCAACCCGGAACGCCACGCCGGTCTTGTGGCGGATGCTTTCCTGCAGGCCCAGGGCGCGTGCTTCCGAAATGGCAGGCACCAGACTGATGGCCAGCGCCGCCGTAAAAATCGTAGACAAGTTCACCAACGGTACAGCCATGCCGGTCAGGTAACCGAACAATTCTGTGGCGTGGCGCACATCAAAGCCGGCCACTTCCAGCCGCTGGGGCACAATAAGCAGATCCAGGTTGGCCACGATGGGCAGCATCAGGCTGGTAAGGGAAACCGGCAGCGCCAGCTTCAGGAGACGTGAAATAATGGACGAAGACGTTTCCGGAACCGCATCCATATTTTGCAGGCTCTGCTTTGCTTTCAGGTCTTTTTTCAGCCGCTGGTAGAAAAACATCAGCACCAGCAACGCGCAGAACGCGCCGGCGCCCGCCCCCATACTGGCCCCGCCTGCCGCTGCAGCCAACCCCTTGGGCAGGAAATAGGAAGCAAAAAACAGCATGGTGACAACCCGTACCAGCTGTTCCGTAATTTCGGAACAGGCAGTAGGCGTCATAATCTGCCAGCCCTGCAGATACCCGCGGAAGCTGGCCAGAAAAGTTACGAAAAATACCGCCGGCGCCAGGGCAATGATCGAGTAATAGGCCCGGGCGTCCCGTATAAACTGCCAGTCGATTAGTTTCTGCGCGCCGAAGAACAGCGCCAGCGAAAAGACCAGTCCGGTTACAAACAGCAGGCGCAGGGTAACGTGGAAAACCCGTTCCGCGCCTTTGAAATCATTTTTGGCTACCTTTTCCGCCGTCACGATGGAAATCGCCACCGGTATGCCCGCCGAGGAAACCGTGATCGCCATCAGGTAAATAGGAAAGCCCATCTGGTACAGACCGATGCCTTCCCCGCCCAGCACACGGCTCAACAATATCCAGTTCAGCGCGCCGATGACCTTCACCACGATACTGGATACGGTGAGGATCAGCGTGCCTTTCAGAAAACTGTTATCGCTTTTCATCAGCTTCTCCTTAAAAATGCAAACAAAGATACATGATAATATTATCCTTTTTATCCGCATTTGACAAGCATTTCATGGGGTTTTTTATAATTCGTTACCAAATTTGCCCGCGATACCGATGAAAAAACCGTGTCCTTCTTTCGATGTACCGGGAACGATCCCCCTCTTTCTTTGGCATAATCCATCTGCAAAATACTACTTTGGTACAGATTAATTCACAAATTGTTTCGTTGACAGGGTTTCCCCGCAATGCTATACTTTTTTTACGAGGAACGGTAGTATCCGTACCATAGAGATATTTAATGTATTAAAAAGATACGGAGGTAATCATCATGAAAAAATTCGTTTGTTCTGTTTGCGGCTATGTGTATGAAGGAGCCGAACCCCCGGCAAAATGCCCCCAGTGCGGCGCTCCTGCTTCCAAATTTGTAGAGCAGGCCGGCGATATGACCTGGGCTGCCGAACATGTTGTAGGCGTAGCCGCTGATGTTCCCGAAGATATTAAAGCCGACCTGCGCGCCAACTTCAACGGCGAATGCACTGAAGTAGGCATGTACCTGGCCATGGCCCGTGTTGCGTTCCGGGAAGGCTATCCGGAAATCGGCCTGTACTGGGAAAAAGCTGCGTACGAAGAAGCGGAACATGCCGCTAAATTTGCGGAACTGCTGGGCGAAGTTATTACCGACAGCACCAAAAAGAATCTGGAAATGCGCGTAGAAGCCGAAAACGGTGCAACCGCCGGCAAGACCGACCTGGCAAAACGCGCCAAAGCGCTGAATCTGGACGCGATCCATGATACCGTTCATGAAATGGCGCGGGACGAAGCCCGTCACGGCAAAGCATTCAAGGGCCTGCTGGAAAGATATTTTAAATAATCCGTAAGAGAATTAAATTATATCAGAACACAAAACCGGCTTTCTTTTTATAGGAAGCCGGTTTCTTCCGCTTGACAACAGTGTTGTAACTCATATATAATAGCAGTGCTGTAAAGCTATACGGAACGCTTCAGCAATGTTGGAAACAGTTCCGGATTACGTCGGGGCATAGCGCAGGTTGGTAGCGCACCTGCCTTGGGAGCAGGGGGTCGCAGGTTCAAATCCTGCTGCTCCGACCATAAAAACAACCTCTTAAAGCCAGCAATAAAGCGTTTTAAGAGGTTTTCTTATTTGTTAATCAGACTTTCGTACGCTAAAGCAATTTTGAGTTTTTTGCACTTATTTAAACAAAAACAAGTGCAAAAATAAGTGCAAAAAATTAAAGGCATTTGCCTTATTAAAATTTAAAGTCCGGCAAGTCTTTTGTTTTCTCTGCCAGCTTTTGAAATACATTTTCATAAAGTTTGAAAGTAGTTCTTTCAGCGTAGCAAATATCACAAGATATTTTGTAATAGCTTTGCTGTTTTATAAATCTCCGTTGCAATAGTTCCCTGTCAAAGTCATTTTCACAGTAATCAAAGAGTGATAATATTTTTGCTTTGTATTCCTCTGTTCGCCTGATCCGTTCTTGTAGGTAAGCAATTTCACACTTGTAATGCTTTCGTGCGGCTTCTATGTTCTTTATACCAAATCTTTTTTCAAGCTTGGCAATTTGCTCACGATAAAAGGCAATAGAAAAGTCACATAGTTTGTAATTACTCAAGTGTTTTTTTAAATCTTTGATTATCGTAAAAATCACCCCTCTTTTATTATTTTTGTTAACTACATTTTATAATAAGTTAACATAAAAAGACAAGTATTCTTTTCAAGAATGTGTCAACCATGCGGTTTATGGCGATTTCTTATGATAGTTGGAAGGTCATTTTCAAATTTTATAAAATAGACAGGCGGTGCGGGGTAACCGACCGTGCAAACCCCACCCCCTGGGGGAAGTACCTTTTTCTTTTTCCCTGCCCTTGTGGGCGTTCCTGCGTTGCCCTGTGGCTGCGCTTCTTTTTCCGTTGGTGTGTTGGTATGCCTTGCCTTGTTTCCGTGCGTTGTGGGGCATTTTGTGACGTTGTTATTTTCCATGCACAAATAAAAAAAGACCGCCAGCGTGGCTACTGGCGGTAAAAATAAAAGAGAGTGTATTATGTATGACGATATGATACCTTGTCTTATTATACCATGCCTTGTGTTATAAATCCATTCCAGCTTTGGACAAGTGTTGTGTGTTGTGATATTTATTATTTATTTGTTCTCTGCAATCTTTTTCAATGCCGGATAAAGTTTCGGTGATTCTGTTTTCACACAGTCCAATATTCTTTTCTTTTCTTCCGATGACAAAGACATAAAGCTATTATAAAGTTCTATAACCAGTTTTGCTTTTTCATCATTTATCATAATTGCATTTCCTTTCTTTGACATTCACAGTGTTGTTACTCTGCGTTTAGTTCTGCAAGTTTCTTTTTATAATCTGCTATCTTATCAGCATTTTTCTTTACATCTGCATGAACAAGATTACGGACATATTCAGAGAATTTGCAGCCCTTAATAGCAGCAAGGCACATTACTCCCTCTTTGTCTTTTGCTTCAAGGTTAATCTGACAAGAAACATATTTATCAGCCATATTGTCACCACCTTTCATTTTTACTTGACAATACTATATCACAATGCTATACTGATGTAAAGAAAAAAGTTAATAATGAAAGAATGAAATGATTTTACATAATGTTTATTATCGGACGTAAAATAATTATAGTGCTGAAAGCCAGTATTCATGCGGTTTTCAGCACTTTCTTATTTTTGAAAAATAATTATTTATCGTCTTTCACATAAAAACAAGATAGGTTACGAAATGTTCACCACAGAAAGACAGCAAAGTTACATTGTTACTAATTTAAAAATTGTTTTCATAAAATAATGTTAAATCTTTATAAATGCCCTTTAAATCGTTTCTGACGCATTTTAATACGCAAGGCATATAAATACTTGTATATACCATTTAAAACGCATTGTAGCTAATTTTGTGCGGTTTTTTATTCTCTGCCAAAAATAAAAAAGTCCGGCAGACGATTCGCAGCCGGATAATTTTAACATTATGTTTTTTGTTGCCGTTCTGTCATTCTAATTCTTCACCCCAAGGGCTATATTTTGGCGTGTCCTGTTCTTGTTGCGCCGTCTCATCTAATGCCGCTTGTAATTGCCGGATCATTTCGTTTTCATATTCTTTTCCTGCCTCATAAAACAATTTCCCATACTTCACTGCCTCTGCAAAGCTTTCAAATGGTTGCGGTATATAAAAACCACTGCCGGAATATAATCTTTTTACAATTTTTTTCTCTATAGCCGTTAAAGATTCGTTATGTGAAAAATGTTTTAAAGGGCATAAAATAATAAATTTGCTATCCCGTATAGCGTATTTTTGCCCACAACGAAAAAGTTCACAACAAAAAGTGTAAGCGGTAATATAATTACCACTTTGCACATTAAAAGTTTTGATATGTTCCAAGCCACATTTTACTAATAATTCATTGATTCTATCAGTAGCGTTCATTGATAAAAACCTCCATTCAAATAGTTTTGTCACTGATAAGTCACCCATAACCACACTGGAAAGGCGCATGGTGGACGTATTCTTGACTTATGCGTGACAAAAGTGACATTATTTTCTATATGTTACTTTCCATATATAATGCTATTACTATATATACATACTATATAAACGCTAAAATATATAACAACAATAGAAAAGTTTTGTCACTATTGTCACAGTGTCACCAAAAGCCGCATGATTACTGGGTTTTCAAACAATCCATTGTGTCACTGTTTCGTCACTGGTTTAAGTCCTTCAAAAAATCTGTCGTTACTATTACGATTTTTCTTAAAGCCGTGACGTTCCATAAGCTGCGTAAATTCCCTGCGTGATATTCTTTCATTTGTGGTTTTTCCGGCAGAAAGCCAATCATTGACCGCTTTTAAGGCATCTGTTACATTGTATTTATATTCGCTGCCAACATCACAACACTGTTTAACCCAGCTTCCGATTATATCATTATCACTTCTGAATTTACCCTCTGCCGCCAGCATGAGCGTGGTTTTTTCCGGCAAACCGCCCATACTCTGCCACTTTTTAAACCCCTCAAGCAGCCATGCCATAACGTCAGCTAAATTATCAGGCTTTCGCAATTCTGCCTTTAGCGTGTTGTTTCGGATCGGTTCAATATCGGCGTTAAAGGTTACAATAGCCAGCCGCCGATTTAATCCGCTATCCGTTGCATCTGATACGTGCGGCAGATAGTTTGTGGAATATACAAGCTTGTGTGTGGGCATGAAAGTTTCAGACCTTGAGTAAAGTTGCCTTGCTGTCAGCAAATCGCCGCCTGTGAGCCATTTCAATTTTGCTTCATTCAGCTTGCTTGTTGTTCCGCTTTCCGTACACAGTGCCAGCCGCTTTCCTTTTAGCTTGACTATTTCCGGCGTTGCAGATTGTCCGTTTGAATTTTGATTGCTTTTCAATATCACTTCCACTGGAATAGTTGTTGCATAATCCCCCAGGGCGGCGGCAATGGTTTCAAAGAATGTTCCTTTTCCCCTGCCGCCCTCACCATACGCAATTAAAACCAGTTCTTCTGATACATCACCACAAAGAAAAGTTCCGCAAAAACATTGTAACCAGTTCCGTGTTGGTTCGTCCGGCATAATTTCTCTTACTGTTTTATCCCACAATCTGCCGTGATAATCTGCACTTGCATCTGCCGTTGTTGTTTGCGTTATAAAGTCGCTTCGTGTGTGGTTATGGTATTCACCAGCCATTAAATCAAGCGTTTGCGTGGGCATATTCAGCAAATAGGGATTAGCATCAAATTCCTTTCCGTCTGTCAGTATCATTGACTTAAACATATCTATTGCCGGACGGATTTTTGACATATTAGGGCATTTCCTCAAGTAATCCAAAATAACCGCTTTCATATCAAGATTTTCACATCGTATTTCGTCTGCTTCTGCCGCTTTAATAATGAGACGGAAAGCGTATTTTGCCGCTTGTTGTAATTCCATTCCCACACTTTCATTCCATGTTTTGCCGTTCCACTTGTAAAACGTCTTTTTCGCTGGTTCATATAGCCAATCGCTGCCGTAAAATAAGTGGATTCTTTCGGCGTTTCCTGCATCAGTGTTTTCACAGAAAAAAGCTTCTTGCAATCGTTCCGCTTGCAGTTTATCTTTTCTTTGACGTTCCAATTGTTTTATCATTTCTTGCAGTTCTTTTTCTGCCTTTTCTTTGGCATAAGCAGCCGGATCGTAGCATTTTCCGTTCCATGTGTTCAATGCTTCTTTTATTAATCCGTCTTGATAATCTTTGCGCTTTTGCCACTTGTCACGTTGCGCCAGTGCCGACATATTGAATATGCGGCGCATTTGTTCTTTATCACCTCCACACCAAAAGGGCAGCATATTCATTAAAGCCATATCTGCGGCGCTATCATCATTGTTGTATGTAGTAATATCACCATAGTCAAACAAGCGTGAAAACTTGTTTCCTTTTTCGCTCTGCCGGATTTTGTCTATGATATTGTTTTCTGAAAGAGTAATCACGGCAGTAAGTGGTTTTACTTGCTTCGTTGCAGTTTCAGAGCGTTTATTTTTGTTTAGTGCCGGATATTCTGCAAACAGCCAGTCAATAGCATCTTGTCCGTTCTTAATCACAGACTGACCGCCGCTTATATCTCCAGTAAACGTGAGAAACCGCCGTTCTTGATAAACTTCAATTTCTTTTATTCCGTCAATCTTAAGGCTTCCTGTTTTTGTTCCAGTTCTGCCAGCCGTGATATAATCATCAATTTTGCCTTTACAGATAATATGATACCCTCTGCCACTTACAGAGCGTTCAATATATGCTACGTTACAGAATTTATCAATAATCTGCTGTGCCTTTTCGCTGGCTTTTCCGTCTGCATCAATACATTTATCAATATCAATAAAGACGTAGCCGCCGCCAGATTTTAGAACAAAACCCATTCCGTCATATTTTCCGCTTCTGTATGCGTTCAATGTTTCTTCAAACGTGCGCCACGTTTTAGGATTGTTTGCTTGCGCATTGACCGCATTTCCGTTTCTGAATAGGTTAGGGATTTTCAATACTTTGGTAGTATGCGATTCACCTTTATTACTGGTTCGTTCCTCATAGTTAAAACATACCCACTGTGGCAGCGGTTTTAATTCCTGCGGCATATTATCATAATTTACCATATTCACACCGCCTTATTTGTGATATAATATAATAAACAAGGGATATATATTATCATGTTGCCCCCTTGTCACCTTAACCGTCAGCACTTGCCCTGCTGGCGGTTTTTTCTTTGCTTAATCAATGCTTTTAGGTATTCCGTTCTGCTGGCGTATTGTTCCGGCAGTTTGTTCACGTTCCGGCAGCGTTCCTTTTTTGCCCTCTGTGGCGTGTAAATCGGTACTGCCTTTAACAGTTCCAACCGCTTTAATGTTTCTTCCTTGTCGAACAAATACCGCCGCCCACAAGGAATATAGGGCAATAGTCCGCTTCTTGCGTGTGTTTTAATCATCTGCTTTGGGAAACCTGTTTGTTCACAAAACTGTTTTAATGTGACTATCATGTTTTTACACCTCATCTTTTATTAACAATTCCTGCGGTTCAATGCCGAGAGCCGCTGCCAACGTGCCAACCTTTTTAGCGTTTACGTTTTTGCCTTTGTTAATAGAAACAATTATGTTTCTTGACACGCCAGCTTTTTTCACCACCTCCAAAAAGGTAAGCCCCTTTTTTGCACAAGCTGCAAAGAATTTTGTTTTGTCGATTTTCATGTTTACACCTCCGCTTAATTTTTGCCAATAACTCTATTAGCTTGTACACATTGTAACATAATGATTTTTAAAGTCAATCAAACTGTAAATTGATATTGTGTTGTAAACACAATTTATCGTTGACTTTTTACACAGAATGTTTTATTATGAAACAGGGTGATACAAATTGCGTGATAATATCAGAGAAAGTTTTAAATTTAACCTAAAAAAATACCGCCTTGCCGGAAAACAAAGCGGTTTGAAATACTGCAAGAGCGCAAAAGCTTTTGCAGAATATATAAATGTTAACTACAATACCTACATTGATTATGAAAGAAAAGGCAATTCACCACCTTTAGACATTTTGGTTATGATAGCCCAGGCGCTATGTGTTTCTGTTGATAGTCTTTTAGGCTATGACATTAGCGTTTTAAAATTTCTTAATGATTTAGGCATTAAATTTAACACAGAATTTAAAAATGATGGTAATTATTATATTTTATATGCGCCAATTGATACGTTGCAGACTATCAGCGTTGATTATGCGACATTGAAAGATGTTATATCGGAATTTCAAGCGTTAAATGTTACCATAAAAGATACGGCATTGAAAAGCTATATTTTTTATAAATTCGTTATTGAATTTGATGAATTGCGTTACAACGATTTACATAATACTGCATTACATCGAAACAAGATTTTGCCCTATGTAAAAGCATGGTGTGACGATTTAGAAAAACTGGACGCAATTAAACAAACTGGGGATTTTAGAGCTTATTTTTCTTTTTTGCATAATATGTTTGATAAACAAAAGAAAGTAAAAAAGGATGATATTTCAACATGGTATTACGGATTTATGGATTTTAGAGGAGGGAAATAATAATGTCAGATTACGGAAACGGCAGCTTAAAAGAAACCAAAGTTGGCAAATACGTGTATTGGACAGTACGCTATTATGATAATGAGGGCAAACAGAAATGGAAACGATTCCCACACACGGAACAGGGAAAAAAGGAAGCAAAGAAATTTCAAAAGGAAGTCAACAAAAAGAAGTCTGACGGCGTTCTTGTTTCCTGCACACACACTGTGGAAAGCTGGATAAGCGAATATATACAGACTTATAAAATCAATTCGCTGCGTGACAGTTCTTTATCAATTCTGCTGTTAACCTTTAACAAGATAGAAACCAGTCCTATTGCTGACATTCCGCTTGATAAAGTTAACGGCGCAATGATTCAAAACTTTTATAATATGCTATCTGATACATGGACAGATAAAAACGGAAAAGTTCATAATCCAATAGCCAGTAGTAGTGTTGGCAAGGTACATAAACTGCTGGCGGCAGCGTTCAAAAAAGCAGTTCAGTTGCGTATGATAGCTTACGATCCGATGAGTGTTGTTGAGCCGCCCAAAGTAAAATATGCAGAAAAGGGAATTTTTACAGAAGAAGAAATTAAAAAGATATTCACAGCAGTAAACACAATAGCTTCAAAAAAATGTAACACAAGGCAGAGCCACGATTATAATTTATTATTCACTATGCTGTTACAATGCGGTATGCGTGTCGGTGAATTACTGGCGTTGCAGTGGCAGGATATAAACTATCAAACAAGGGAAATTCACATTCACAGTACAAAGGTAAGATGTAAGCAGGAATTTAACGATACAAAAACTACGGCAGGGAACAGATACGTTCCTATTATCAATGATAATCTGCTGGCCAGTCTGAAAAGCTATCAAAACAGAAACGGCGTTACACGGCTGGCAGGATATATATTTGAGGATTCCCACGGCGGCGCTATGGAATACCGCAATATAACAAGGTACTGGACACACATTCGCAAACTGACAGGCATTGAAAAAAACATTCATTGTTTCCGGCACACTTGCGCTACACTGTGGCTGGAAAAGGGAATACCTGTTGCAGAAGTCAGCCGGATTTTAGGACACAGTGACCCAACAATTACCTATTCCATGTACACGCATAGCATACCTGGCTATAACCAAAAAATCATTGAGCAATTCCGTCAAAAACAAGTGCAATAATAATAATAAGTGCAAAAACAAGTGCAAATAAAATAAGAAATGCGTCAACCATGCTATTTGTAAGCATTTTGTCACAGTTCTTGGGAGCAGGGGGTCGCAGGTTCAAATCCTGCTGCTCCGACCATTTTATTTGTAAGAAAAATCTGATTGCAGAAAAATTGGTTCTGCACAACCGCACAATGAAACAGCAACAGCCGGATACGTTTTTGTACCCGGCTGCTTTGTTTTATAGCACAGCTATTCTTTTCCGACATCATCTCCGCATAGCGGCATGACAATTACAAATTACGCTTTCAGGTCCAGCACTTCTTCCGCGATGCGGGCCGCATTCATGATGCAGTCCGGACAAGGCGTTAATACCTTCCCTGTATCCAGGCCTTTCAGTTCTTTGCAAACCAGGGAATGGCACTGCTCCTGGAATTTATTCACGATTTCTTCCGCCAGCTTGTAGGTTTCCAGCTTGCTGTCCGGTGCTTCCAAATTCCCCGTGCTGCGTTTCATGCCGGCCAGTACGCAGGCCCCGCTTAACGCGCCGCAGGTCGCCAGCGTGCCGCCCATGCCTTTCCCCAAGCCTTCCGTCACTTTAAACATGGCAGCTTCATCCAGACCTACCAGGTCGGCATAGGTGCAGGCCACAGACTGGGCGCAGTTGTACCCTTTGTCGTGGCGTGCGATGGTCTCTTTTACTCTTGTCATGATACCCCTCCTCAAATACGTTAATACTATAATTTTGTCCCTTTTTTTGTCCCATAATCAGATTTAGCGCAAAAAATTTGACAAATCATCATATATCAATTATAATGTTTTTGTCGCAAAAAAGGACTATTTACAGTCCTGAAGCACTGCGACCGCAAGGTTATGCGATAACTGAACACAGGTAAAACGTTAAAACGCGGGTGTAGTTTAGTGGTAAAACTCCAGCCTTCCAAGCTGATGTTGTGGGTTCGATTCCCATCGCCCGCTCCATTTTTTTGTCTAAAAAGACTTTCTGTAACGCAGGATGTAAATCTGGCGATTCCGACGCAGAAGGTCTTTTTTATTTTGCATACAGGCGTTTTCCTTTTTAAAGCGGGACAGTTCCCTGCCTTCCTGCTTATTTTTTCAGAACGCCGCTGTTCTTCTGATTTGCGTCTATAAACTCCTGCACCAGATACCGGGGACGGCGCTTCACTTCCAGATAAATCTTCCCCACATATTCGCCGATGATGCCGATAGCCAGCAGAATCAGTCCGCCCAGCAGCCACAGGGAAATAATCAGACTGGTCCAGCCCGCGATGGTCTGGCCGGTAAAATGCCGGAACAGCGACCAGAGCAATACCAGCCCGCTGATCACCGAGATACCAAGTCCCAAATTCACAATGAATTTAATCGGCTTGGACGACAGAGAGGTAATGCCCTGCCAGGCAAAGGCAAACATTTTTTTCAGGGGATATTTGCTCTCCCCCGCCAGCCGTTCTTTACGCTTATAGTACACACAGTCATGTTTCAGCCCGATCATGGGAACGATGCCGCGGAGGAACAGGTTGACTTCCTGATATTCCCCGAAAGCCGCCAGCGCCTTTTTGTCCATGAGGCGGAAATCCGCATGGTTAAAAATCACTTCGGCCCCCATGTTCTTCATAAAACGGTAGAAACCTTCCGCCGTAAAACGCTTAAACCACGTATCCGACTCCCGGTTATCCCGGACGCCGTACACGATATTACAGCCTTCGTCATATTTGTCCACCATGGCGTCTATGGCATCAATGTCGTCCTGCAAATCCGCATCGATGCTGATGGCCGCGTCACAGTAGGGCTGCACCGTCATAAGGCCGGCCAGCACCGCATTCTGATGCCCTTCGTTGTGAGCCAGGCAAATGCCGGAATATACCGGATCCTTTTGACAAAGCTCCTGGATCATTTCCCAGGTACGATCCCGGCTTCCATCGTTCACAAAACAGATTTTACTGTTTTTGCCGATCTTTTTCCGCGCAATTAAATCTGAAATTTTATTCTTTAGTTTTTCCGCCGAATCCGGCAACACTTCCTGCTCATTGTAACAGGGGATCACCATATACAGCACAGTTTCTGAAGACATACTCCGACCTGACCTCACCGTAAACTATCTGCTTCTGTAAATACAGATTCCCGACTTATTTTCCAGCAGCTCCCAGTTTTCGCCGCCCATCTTTTCTTTCATTTTCTCATACATGTGCTCGCGCATGACGATGTATTTCTGACGCGGATCCTGTTTCACCGCATCCAGGGATTTTTCACTGTTGACATCCGCCTCAATGCCCGGGATATCTGTGTAAAGCATAAAGCCCGGGCGCAGGAATCTGTCCACATACAGCACGCGCGACGCGTCTTTTTCCGCAGCCATATAGGTCGCGGCAATAGTCTTCACACTGAAGCGGTCCTGGATCTGCGGCATCAGCACGCCGAACGCCATAACCATCGTCACCAGCCCGGTTACCACATGGAGCCAGGCGGCGCTTTCCACATTGCAGTATTTTTTCAGCGCCAAAAGATTCAGCGCGCCCAGCACAAGAGTGGCAACGCCCAGAATCATACCGCCCATGGCAAGTTCCGGCATCTGGCGTCCGCCGACGATCCAGCCCACGCCCATCAGCAAATACATGACGAAGGTGCCTATCACCCAGCCCGTCTGGCATTTCCCGTTTTCGCAGGTCATCCGCTCAATGTTCCAACCGATGATCATGGACAGGGCCGGCAGCAGTACCAGCATGTAGGAAACCTGTTTCGTTTTGGCAATGGAAAAGAAAATGAATACAAAAATCCACCAGATCTGCAGGAACAGCAGCCTGGTACTTTCCCTGCCCACGCTTTTCGTAACAGCGTCTTTAATGGATTTCAGCAACACGCCGGTCCAGGGGAACAAGCCCAGGATAATGACAGGGAGATAAAACCACCAGTGTACCCTGTTAGGATGCAACGGCGCGGAAAAACGGCTTATGTTATGGAAGCCGATAAACTCATAGATAAAATCCATGCCGTGATTCTGGTACATAAACACATACCAGGGCATTCCCACTGCCGCCACCAGAATCAGACCGGGAATCACGTGCATACGAAGCATCCGGCCCAGATCGCGGGTTACCAGCAGATACAGGAACACGATGGCGCCGGGAAAGACAACTCCGATGGGGCCTTTCGTCATTACCGCAAACCCGCAGAACAGATACATCAGCCAATATTTTTCATGCATAAAGCAAAGCAGCGCGCCTGTCATAAAAAACAGCAGCGTCGTGTCCGTCACCGAAGCCTTGCCCATGTACATAATCATAACCGTGGTGCCCATGACCAGACCGGACCAGAACCCCGCCCTGGCGCTAAACTGCCGGGCAGCGGAAACCGTCGTCATCAGAACCGCGCCGATAGCCATCAGGGAAGCAGGCAGACGGGCGGCCAGTTCGGAAAAACCGCCGAACAGTTTCAGCGAGCCTACCAGCAGCCAGTAAAAAATCGGCGGCTTGTCATACCAGTATTCATTGTAAATACGGGGGGAAAGATATTCGTTAAAACGGATCATTTCCTTGGCCGTTTCCGCGTATACCGGTTCGTCCGGGTCCAACAGCGCCACCCCGTCGATACCAAACAAAATATTAAAGCCTACAATAACCAGTAACAGAACGATTGCTTTGACAGGTAATTGATTCATCATCGCATCTCCAACTATTTCCGAACACTATTATAGTACGTCAACATATTTGATTTATTATAACACATAAGGGCGTAGAAAACACAGGTTTTCCTATGTTTTCCCTCCATGCATCCGCCTGCTTATTTTTTATAGGTGTAAATCATCTTCAGCGCTTCCACCGCATCTGCGCACTTCAGGTAAGGCGGGTACGTTTTCTGTTCACCGGAAGCACTGCGCAGAGAGTTGTTATAATAATAGTAACCGGCTTTCTCTTTTGCCTGCGTTTCTTCTGCAGAAAGGCTGTAATACGTTCCGTATTTAAATAGAAGGGCATGACTGACAATATGCTCCGGGTCGGAATAGACCGCCAGCCGGAACGCATTTTTCTTTGCTATATCGAATTCAATTTCAACGGTTTCTGCATTTACATCCTGCTTACCCAGCGTAATGTCCATGGTTTTGGCTATTTTATAATAGTTGATGTTGGCCGTATCGGAGTTCACTGCTTTATCTATCCGGAAAAAGTGCAATTTGTGCTTTTGCGCTAACGCTTCTACGTTTTGCGGTGTCATGTCAGGATGCAGTTCTGTAAAAAACCGGTGCAAATCTGTTTTCGGTACGATGTCCCGGGGGGATTCTTTATCGAAAAAGAAAATTAAGGCCAGCCCTATAATAAGGAACAGGGCTACAATCAAAAAGTCACGGGAACCGGATTTCTTTTGTCGTTCCGAATCACCGGCGGTGCTGACTTCTTCGGATGTACGCTCCGGCAACACAGTCGGAGTTTTCTTGCCGTCCTCTTGATTATCAAGGCCGGCAGACGTTTCCGTTTCTTCGGAAATATGAAATTCGTTGCCGCAGTATTCACACCGGGCATGATGGTTTTTTACATCGGTTGTCAGCGTAGCGCCGCAGTTTGGGCATTTAAAATTATATAGTTTCAAGGGATGCTCCTTTGTCTTATGTCAATATCAGAATCGAAAAAAATCTTTATCTTGTTTTCGCTTTCTCGCTCGCACTGATGAAAATATTATACCAAAAAAATCAGGCCTGGCACAATCGCCGTCTTTTCTTTTTAGGTATTGCAAGTGATATTTTGTTGTGGTATAATGTATTGTCAGTTTGAGAAGGATTGCCACAGGTTTTATTTACTGCAGACAGTGACCATGCAGAATTAAATGGTACAGTAATCACCCCGGTAAACGACTGTCACCCTTCGCAAACCCTATATGGTCCAGTAGCCCAGTTGGATAGAGCAACGGCCTTCTAAGCCGTGGGTCGGGGGTTCGAATCCCTCCTGGATCACCAAAAGAATGCAGTCCCCATGCGGTTTTGAGCCACATGGGGACTGCTTGTATTTTTATACATTTTGGCCAAAGTGTCTCAAAATTGTCTCACTTTGTTTCGGAACCAATAATTTTATCTAATATTTTTTCCCAGGCCGGCATCGCCTCTTTTGCCAGCGGATAATAATCGCTTACGTACCGGAGGTCCAGCGGATTGCCATTGTGACCCATAATGTAATCACTAACACGGGGAGGAATCATTGCCGAATTTTTGCGCTCAGTATCGCCCAACTTTCTCAATGAATAGGGGCAAACGCTTTTTTCGAGCAAGAGGTAGTTACTAATTTTTCGAAGCCGTGTCCGCATTCCATCTCCATATGCGCTAATGACCTGGTTGTTTTCCACATTTCTGCGCTGGAAAAACAGAATGTTTTCTTGATTTGTGTACTTGTGCTTCTCCAAGTACTTCTCAGATTCTTGCTTAAAATCAGTCAACGCTGCAATCGTCCGTTTTGATAGCGGTATTTTCCGAACTGAACCGTTTGTTTTCGTCTCTCCAATCGTAATTCGATCCACACCTAATTCTTCTGCATCTTTTTTGGATATAACTGTAATATCCTTTTCAATCATCATACTGCCTTCCTCGAGATCAATATCGTTCCAGGTCAGCGCGTATAATTCAGTCGGCCGCAAACAACCGTCCAATGTCAGCAATATCTGAACTTTTAATTCCAGGCTGAAGCTACGGTCTGTTTTATGATTCATGATGAACCTGATTACTTTCTTTATATCTGCTGGTGCTACGTTGCCACGATTTCTTCGCAGATTAACTCTTTTGCCAATTTCAAACTTTTTCAGCTCTTTCATCGGATTTTCCCTGATATATTTATTGATTTCAGCATATTCAAAGTAGTCGTTTAATAATCGTCTGAAATCACGGAGCGTTTCTTCGGAGTAGCCGTTTTCGTCTCGTAAATCCCGCAGAAATTGTTTTATATCGTTTCCCTCTATTGTATATATCAGCTGGGAGCCAAATTTGTCTTCGATTTTTTTTCTGTACCATTTACGTTTTACTACAGTGTTGATACTGTACTGCGTGTTTTCTTTGTAGAAACATTCGATAACATCCACCATAATGCGCTGTTCCCTGATGTTCAAAATCTGGGCACGGCGCGTTTTTACTTTTTCAGCAAACATTTCGTCTGCATCTTTTTTGCTTTTTGCGTACACGTAAACGGTTTCTTTAATCTGTTTCGGCTTGCCCGTTTTGGGATCCTTAACTCGGCAGATACTGATACGTTTGGTAAACCGCTTCAATTTTTCTTTCATTATAAAAATCCTCCTTAAGCTGGGTTCCTACCCAGTATTTTTAAATCCAACTCGCTCCGATAGAGGCGAATTTTTTTACCTTTTCTCGCTTGGAGAGGGTCTATAAAAACTACTACTATTATGAAAGGAGGTATCATTATGACTAATAATAATATTATTAATCGTAAGAACGACGGAACGAATGGCTATATTCCCCGCCTCAAACACGATCGTGTTAAAAAGGAGTGGAACGGTGTGCATTCCAACAAAAACTTGATCAGGAAATCCAAGTGATTTGCTGATCATGTTTATAGTGGCTTATATCTGTTATTGTTTGATGCTATCTCACTGTACGGATACTAAGCCACTATTTTTATTAATTTATTAAAAATTTGATTTAAAAGGAGTATTAATTATTATGAATGCAAAACTGAATTTGTACAAATCGTGGAAGAAAAAACTGTTTAATATTGATGAATCAAAGACTAAAGATTATATCGATTCCGAATACCAGTATTTGTTTGAATACATCAATCCTAATTTCTCTCAAATGGATACCGATGATTTAATCGTGTGGCATGCAAAAATGGCTGTATTATGCAGATATATGGATCTCAAAGGATATGCAGAAGGACATGTAAGCACGTTATTTTATCTTTCTTTGTTCTGACGCAGATAAAGGCAATACAACAATAACACATAAAAACGACTATTCTTTCTTTTACAATGATGCTGGGATGTCGGTAAATGATAAATATATTCCAGCCGATGGTTCACGGGCTGAAACAATGGTAGCTTTAGGTGCTGGTGAACTAGTTTATTATACTAAAACCAAACACCCTTTTTATAAAGGTCGCTTTGACCAGAGTTTTTATGATAGGCTGAATCCGTAAAGCCGCCTGTTCAGAAGATATAATTCGCTGCCCACTGGCTTATTCCCGCGGGCGGCTTTTTATTTTCGGTTCTTTTCTTTTCAGTGCATCAATGTTATAATGAACATAAGTTCTATATAATGGAGATGATACTAATGAAATCCAAATACAAACCCGATCAGCAAGTGTATTTTCTTATCTGCGGGCGGTATGTTACTAAGGCAAAAGTTGTTACGGCTTCTTCATGGTTCGTTACAATCCGGTTTAATAAAAATGCGGGCGAAAGCATCATCCGGCTCCCTCATAACAGGATCTTTGCTACGGAAGAAGAAGCACGAAAACATATCCATCCGGCTTTGCCGCCTATACAGCCAGCAATACGAGAAGGAAATGGCGAGTATGTATGCTCCCGGCGTTGGGAATGGGAATAAAAAAGGCCGCGGCCCCGGATTATACGTCCGAGTACCGCGGCTTAGCTGTCTTTTAACTGAAACGGTTTAAGCTTATAAAGGACTTATTGTATATTCACCAACAGTTCCGTCTCCCTTTTTACCATAAAAACGAATCGGTTCCAAACCTTGCAAACTGGTAAGAAAGATGGTGCTGTTATCTGAAAGAGTAATTGTAACATCAGAAGATGTTGCTGTGACGCTGCTGACAGTAGTGTCATACGTGAAACAAATTCGGTCATACTCACACTCAAACCCAAATATGGTGTTAGTTCCGGTTGGTTTCGTAGAGAAAATAAAATCGTCCTGTTCAGAATCCCCTTTTACAGTTAAGTGCCACTCTGAATCGGAAATATGGTTGTAGCCTACTAATATACCACCGGTAAGGGCGTTGTGGCCCGCACTGACATAGAGTTTATCTTTTCCTAGACCGCCAACAAGCATGTCGTTACCGGCTTCTCCATATAGTGTATCATCGCCATCACTGCCATACAGCTGGTCATCGCCATCGCCGCCATACAGAGTGTCATTGCCGCTATCTCCTTGCAGTAAGTCTCTGGAGTCGCTGCCATACAGAGTGTCATTGCCGTCTCGGCCTTCTATTATGTTGCCGCGACCGCCGATTACGGTAAGCGTATCGTCATAATTGCTGCCCGTAATACGACTACTATAATTAGATTGCACAGAAGCTGAAACAGTGACGCCGGTACTGACAGAGTCGGCATTAATAATTGCGCCGGTAGAGAGAACTTCCACGGAAAGAGATTTGTCTGCAAAATCATCATTCATTTCAACCCAAAAATATAAATCGTTTTTAGGAAAACCAGGAAGCTGCAAGGCATTTCCTTTTTCAATGACTTTTGTCAGTTTATCTGTCGCATCTGTAACAGACAGAATGTTTTCTGGGCCGCTCATTAGTGTTACTGTGTAATGAGGATCACCAAGTCTTGCTTCCTCCTTAATTTTTACTCCGGTTATAGTATTCTCAAACTTAATCGTGTCATCGGCTTCGAAGTCTTCGATTGTCGCAGTTCCGGAGGTGTGGACAAAAGAATCCATACCCGCGCCGCCATAAAGGATGCTGTCTTTTCCACCGTTAATGTTAATGGTGTCATTTCCCTCATTACCGTAAACCGTATTACCGGTACCGCTTCCGCTGATGTTAAAAGTGTCATTGCCGGCATTTCCGTAAATGATGCTGTTTGATCCTCCTAAAACGTTGAATAACTCATCGCCGGTATTCCCCTGGTAGGTTCCGGTTGAACGAATTTCTATTACCCCGTAGGAAGGCGACGGATTCAGCGACCCGTTAATCTCACCGCCGGTAATAGATCCTCCGTCCGCAAACTGTATTTTCGACAGCGGATTCGCTCCCCAGCCTGTTACGGAAACGGTTCCCCCGCTTTTATGTGTAATAGTCAGGGTTCCACTGTCCAGACGGTACGTTACATCGTTTTTATTAACTTTTGCCAGCGTTAAAACATCTGCATCGCCGGAATTGAAATCGCTTTGGTTTATGGAAATTTTCGTGCCTGCGATGAATGCGGAATTGATTACATAATTATCTGTGCCGGTACCGCCGCGCAGAGCGTAGCTGTTCCCTTTGGTTTGTGTGCCGTCGTTGATGGTGATTGTATCGTTGCCTGTCCCGCCGTTGAGCGTGCCGCCGGCTTTGCCCGCGTAAATGGTGTTGTTCTGAGCGTTACCGGTAATATTCACAGATTTTGCTGCATTGCGCCCGTCAATGGTCTTCACGGTAGATAAAAACTTCGTGGCGTCCATGGTACCGGTGAAGTCTTTGCCTAATTTGATCGCTGTACTAGATGCAGTGTAGCTACCGCGGCTGTCTTTCAGGCTGATGGTCTTTTTGGCAGCGCCAGCCACTGTTATGCTGGCTTTACCGGCTTTGAAGGTTACATCTTTGCCCTTAAGCGTTGTTGAAGTGATGACCCCGCTGTTTACTTTCAGCATATCCTGCCCGGCAGCATAATCTTTGATGGTCGCAGTAGCTTTCTTCTTGCCAAAGATATACGTATCCTTTCCCGCGCCGCCGTAAAGGTAATTGTTAGTACCGCCATTGATATTAAAGGTGTCTACACCCTTGCCGCCGTAGAAGTAATTCTTCTTCCCGGCGTTGATGTTAAATGTATCTTTACCGGACACTTTACCCTTGGCGTCGTCGCCGTAAATCTTATTGCCCGATCCGATTTTACTGGTTATAGTGATGGTATCGTTACCAGCATCGCCATAAATATAATTAAGTTTACCGCCTTTAACGGTAAAGGTATCTTTTGCAGCCGCGCCGTATATTTTGTTTTTCCCGTTTTTCGAGATTTTATTTGCAGAAGGCTTCTTACCGGTCACCACGATAACGTTGCTTGTGTTTACGGTGAATTTATCAACCTTTGCGGTTCCTTTTACTGTTGCCATAGCGATACCTCCCAGGCTTTTATAAAGATAGTATAGCGTATGTGTTGATGAAGAACAAATAATATTATTTAGTAATTTATCATATCCTATTTAAGAGAAAAATACAAATTTTTTCTGACATGTTTCGAACAACAATACCCTATGGGTATATATAAGGATAAACCGGCCAATTTAAAATCGGTCGCGCGCGGATTTATATCTTCCGACACGCGACCGATATTTAAATACTTATACCATGCCAGCTTTTGTTTTTATGGCTGCATAAGACAATTTTGTGGAATCGAACTTGATGCCGTTTGAAAATGCTCCATTCGTGAAATTAGTAATTTCCAAACGGCAGTTATCGTATTGGTCTGTCAAAATCAGCGTGGATCCGTTATGGGAAAAAACATAGTCATCACAAGAATCGTTTATTATTAACATATTATTAGTTACTGTGTTTGCAGCTGCATTGATTTTACATTTTTCATCATTAGTCCATTGCCAATCTAAAGCTATAGATGTTTTCCCGCCAGTTAATGTCACTGATGCAGAACCATCTATATTTATAGTATGCCCAGTGCCACCAGATACAGTAACTGAATCTTTATAACCGCTATAAGCAGCATCGGTTTCAACAACGTACTTGGTGCCGCCAGTAATTGTTATGGTATCGTTGCCGTCGCCGCCGTCAACAGTCATTTTACTGCCACCGGAGACGGTTATTTTATCATTTCCACCAGCTCCATAAATAGAATGACCAGTTCCAGATTTAACTTTAATTATGTCACTGCTTGAATCGTCACCCCAATTAGTAAAAATGCCACCACTTATGAAACTGTTCTTCCCGCCAGTTACTACAATTGTATCACTACTAGCACCGCCATAAATAGCAGCATTACTCCCACCTTTAACATAGATGGTATCTTTACCAGCATCACCAGAAACACTAATCCCATTGCCCGTCTTTTTCCCGATTGTTATTTTGTCGTTTCCGGCATCGCCGTATATAAAGTGATCTTTACCATAGTTTACAGTAATAGTATCGTTCCCTGAATTTCCTTGAATATTGTGAGCGTTTCCTTTATTTATAGTAATGCTATCGTTCCCTGAACCACCTTGAATTCTATGACTATTTCCCTTATTAATACTTATTTTATCATTACCGGCATCTCCGTAAAGCCAGTGAGAATTACCTTGGTTAACCGTAATCTTGTCTTTTCCGGCATCTCCGTGTATTCTATTGTATCTCCCTTTAACAGTAATAACGTCGTTTCCCTTTAATGCACGGATAGTAAGAAGTACCCCATTAACCGCTATACTGTCATTCGCATTACTGGCCTTATACGTGCTTTTATTATATCCGTTATATTCTTCGTTAAATGTATATGTCCCCATAATAAGCTCCTTTCATAATTCGTTTGAAAGAATACTTTAAATCTATATAATCTATCTTTTAAAATATTATAACATATGCGGTAAAAATAGAAAACTGCCTTTTCCAAATACAAGCAAGGTCAGCAAGTTAATTTTTACAACATATTTTTGCCTTCATCCCATATTATTAAAATCTAAGCGTGCCAGGCTGGCAAACTTTCTTCATTAGTAGTTTTAACTATTTCCCATTCCTTATTTTTCATGTTATAATTTCAGCAGCAGCGTAGCGTTTGTTATCATATTTTTTAAAGGAGAGAACTGACTCATGAAAAAAATTCTTTTCTTAGCGTCTTTGCTACTATTATTGTCTGCTTCTTGCTTTGCAAAAGTAACCGAATGGATTGATCCCACATTTAACTTTAATAACGTAAAGCGCGTATATGTATTTCTAAATATTCCTGGTTATTTCCGCGACGGTGCTAAGGAATTGGAAATGCAACAGGCGTTCTTCCCCAAGATTAAAGATTCTCTTAAAACCAAGCTTCCACGCGGTTATGAAATCGACTCAGTTTTTAAAGTGATAGAAAGAATTAAGACCGAGAATTTTGTTGACATCGAAGCCTTATATAAAGAATCTCCCAATGAAGCCGCGGATATTTTTTATAAGTTTGTAGGCGAAAATTATGATCTAGGGATGTATGTAACTATGATTGCTTACGATAAAGGCTACGAATATAGGGAAGGTATTACATGGTATCAGCCAACAACTTATACATCCACTGTTACAGAAGTTTTTCACCCCGGACGTCAGTGGAACGTTACTACAACAGGCCCCGCGCGCGAAGTAAAGATTGGTAATGGCATTTTCCCTGCCGTTTATGTCACAGCACGTATGGATGTTTTTAACATGAGTAACAGAAAATCAGTCTGGTCACGTATTGATCGAAGAGAGCGGCTACTCAAACCTTTGAATAAGACAACAAACGAATCCATGTTTTCACGTATGTCAGAGGATTTCGCAGACAGTTTATACAAAAAATTAACGACCGCTGATGGAAAACCTACTGGGAAAGCAGTTTCGTCTAATCCCGCGGGATTTTAAACAAAAAATAATGGTCGGATAATAGCTCCGTGAAACCTCGCAGTACAAAAGCGGCCGCGGCCCGATTTCTAAAATTGGACTGCGGCTGTTCTGGTTACTTTTGTCGGTGCCATATTATAATGCACGATTATCCAAATTAACATTGACAAATAAAATGCTGGTGCTATAATAACATACGTGTTCCGTGTATTGTCTTTCTTGCTTTCCGGCGAACAGGGAGCACAAACAAATCGGTTCAGGGTACCTAACCCTGAGAAATCCCGGAATCTCCTCCGGGATTTTTTCTTTATAAATATGCGCCAGTGCATTTTAAATCTTGAAGAAGGAGGTACCACAATTGACGAAAAATCCGACAGTTCTTCTGCTTACCAGCCGTGATTTTGATTACGATGATTGCGAGTTTGAAGTTTCCAACATTTCGTATTACTATATCATCCCCGCCGGCAAACTGAAAGAACAACAGATCGAATTCAAAAATGAAGTCGCCGACGACGAACTATTACTTATAATCTTTTTTAAGGATGCACTTCACGCAATAAGAATGCAGATTAAAACAAATATTGATGAAAATCAACGGCTTGTAACATTAAGAGACGCACTTTTGCCTAGGTTGATGTCTGGTGAATTAGACGTTTCTAACATAAATTTTTAAACCATTAAATTCTCATTTTTCTTAGTTTTCAGTAGTTCCAAATACAATCATAAAAGGAGCGATATGCTATGCCTGGTTTTTATACGGAAGCAGATTATGAAAATTCTGTTATAGAGCTTTTTGAAAATATGGGATATCAGCATGTATATGGTCCTGACATTGACCGGGACTTCAACAGCCCTTTATATGATGTTGTATTGGAAGAATCTCTTGAACGGTTAAATCCGAATCTTCCTGCCGATGCAATCAAAGATGCGTTATATAAGCTTCGCAATTTTGATACCGGCGAGCTGGTTCAAAAGAACGAAATATTTATGGAGTATCTGCAAAACGGGATACCGGTACGCTATTTTGTAAAAGGCGAAGAACAGTCCAATATTGTTTACCTCGTTGACTACGAGAACCCTGAAAACAACTCCTTTATTGCAGCCAACCAGTGGACGTTTATAGAAAACAGCAACAAACGCCCGGATATTCTTCTGTTTTTAAATGGCTTGCCTGTCGTGATTGTCGAACTGAAATCCCCGTCCAGGGAAGAAACTGATGCCAGTGAAGCCTATCTGCAGCTTAGAAATTATATGCAGGAAATTCCTTCCATGTTTATCTATAACGCCATCTGTGTTATGAGCGATATGGGTACATCAAAAGCCGGAGCGATCACTTCCGGTGAAGACCGGTTTATGGAATGGAAAACCAAAGACGGCAGCTATGAGAATACGCAGTATGCGCAGTTTGATACGTTCTTTGAAGGAATGTTCCAAAAAGAACGGTTCCTGGATATCTTAAAGAACTTTATCTGTTTTTCGGATGAAGGAACCGGGAAAATTAAAATACTGGCCGGCTATCATCAGTACTTCGCAGTAAATAAAGCGATAGAATCGACCCGGAGGGCTTCTGTAACAGATGGAAAAGGCGGTGTGTTCTGGCATACCCAGGGCAGTGGGAAATCGTTATCCATGGTCTTTTATGCCCATCTGCTGCAGGAAGCGTTAAATACCCCTACGATTGTCGTACTGACCGACCGCAATGATCTGGACGATCAGCTGTATGGCCAGTTTGCAAAATGCAAAAAATTCCTCCGGCAGGATCCGGTACAGGCGAAAAGCCGCGAACACTTAAAAACGCTTTTGGATGGGCGGGTTGCCAACGGCATCATCTTTACGACCATGCAGAAATTTGAGGAGTCGCACGATGCCTTATCCGACCGCAGAAATATTGTCGTTATGGCAGATGAGGCTCACCGTGGGCAGTACGGCCTTACCGAAAAAATTAAATTTACCAAGAACGAAAAGGGCGAAGAAATTGCCAAACGGGTGATAGGCACCGCAAGGATCATCCGCAACAGCTTACCCAATGCAACCTATATTGGCTTTACTGGGACTCCAATCTCTGTAATAGACCGCAACACCCGTGAAGTGTTCGGTGATTATATTGATATCTATGATATGACGCAGGCTGTCGAGGACGGAGCCACGAGGCCGGTTTATTACGAAAGCCGCGTTGTTAAGCTGCAACTGAACGAAGAAACCTTAAAACTGATCGACGATGAATACGATGTAATGTCCCAGAACGCGGATCCGGAGGTTATCGAGAAAAGCAAAAAAACGCTGGGGCAGTTAGACGCAATCCTGGGCAGCGCGCAAACCATAAATTCGTTAGTCTGCGATATCCTTGACCATTACGAAAATTACCGTGAAAACCTGTTGACCGGGAAAGCTATGATTGTTGCGTATTCGCGGGCCATAGCGATGAAGATATATAACCGGATCCTTGAACTCCGACCGGGCTGGACCAAAAAAGTCGCAGTCGTAATGACGGAAAACAACAACGATCCGGAGGAATGGCGCAAGGTTATCGGCAATAAGCATCACAAGAATGAACTGGCAAAGATATTCAAAGATAATGACAGTGAGCTGAAAATCGCGATTGTTGTGGATATGTGGCTGACGGGTTTTGATGTTCCTTCCCTGGCGACCATGTATGTGTTTAAGCCCATGTCAGGGCATAACCTTATGCAGGCAATAGCCAGGGTCAACCGTGTGTATCGCGATAAGGAAGGCGGCCTGATCGTTGATTATATCGGCATTGCGTCTGCATTGAAAAAAGCGATGAACGATTACACAGTCCGTGACAGGAAAAATTACGGGGATACGGATATTGCGAAGGTCGCTTATCCGAAGTTCCTGGAAAAACTGTCCGTGTGTCGCGACTTTTTCCATGGTTACGATTACAGCAAGTTTATGACCGGTACGGATCTGGAGAGAGCCAAAACGATCAGCGGCGCGGTCAATTTTATGGTCGCACCCAAAAAAGAAGAAACCAAGAAGAATTATATTAAAGAGGCTATATTGCTTCATCAGGCTCTTTCCCTGTGTTCGTCCATTGTTTCGGAAGATATGCGCTTTGAAGCTGCATTCTTTGAATCTGTACGTGTCTTAATCTTACGGCTGATGAATCAGGGCAGTGGTAAAAAGATTTCGCTTTTGGAAATGAATCAGCGGATTAATGACCTTTTAAAACAGAGCATAAAGAGCGATGGTGTTATCAATCTGTTCTCCGATGTCAAAGAAGAATTCTCGCTCTTTAATCCGAAGTTCCTTGAAGAAATTTCGAAGATGAAAGAGAAAAACCTGGCTGTCGAGCTGCTGAAAAAGCTGATCGCCGAGCAGGTTTCGATTTATCGCAGGAGCAACATCGTCAAATCGGAAAAATTCAGCGAAATCATTAAACGGGCTATGAATTCGTATCTGAACGGGATGATAACCAATGAAGAAGTGATACAGGAACTTCTGAAACTGGCAAAACAGATTGCCGATGCGCAAAAAGAAGGGGAGAAGTTAGGCCTTACAGCAGATGAGCTTGCTTTTTACGATGCCCTTACTAAGCCCCAGGCCATAAAGGATTTTTACGAGAATGAAGAGCTGATCGCTATCACTAAAGAACTGGCAGATACGATGAGAAAGAATCAAACGATCGACTGGTACAAACGCGATTCTGCCCGGGCCAAGATGCGCATGTTGGTTAAGAAGCTGTTAAAGAAACACCGCTACCCGCCAGAAGGCATGGAAGATGCCGTGCAGACCGTTATGTCCCAGTGTGAATTGTGGGCAGATAATACGGAGCTGGAAGCAGTATAATCGTGTAACATACTACCGTATTCGTCCAGGTGTATCTCGAGCGCGTTTATATAGAGTACCTATGGAAGAACGGAACTATTGGCGGGTTGGAAATGTAAGATGCCAGTAGCAATGCGGATTTTGAATATCTTGCTTACTGTTTTGGAATCTGGTTTTTGGTAAATATCGAAAAAATCCTGTAATCATATCATAATAGTATGAATTAAAACTTTAGTATATGTTGTCGGCGCGCAAAAATATTAAATCCCGGAGGGATTCAATGATTCCTTCCGGGATTATTAATATTAATGCGTTATCTCTGGTTACCAGTATTAACTGTAAAATACATTCCGATATTTGTATCTACCGTACCGCAAAGATTCAGACTGATTATTTCGGCTGTACCGCCTTTATCCATACAGGCTGCTATGATGGGCGCGTTTTCTTTATTTACGTTACCAATCTTAGTATCCGTACTGCCAGTACGATAACGTACCTCGACGCAGTTTTTATCTTGTACGCAACTGTAATCGCGCATCAGCAACAAATCTGCCGGTCGTATTGCCCGGCCGCCAGATACAATGCTACGTAATAATTTCTGGCCATTGCAGAACGTACTTCCTTTAAGCTGACAATAAATTCTCATTAATAATACCTCTTGACTTTCTCGCTATCTTCCAAGCATAATATTGTTGGAGCCGTTTTTTAGACTGTATTTTTCATTTAAAATTACTGTCTCAAAAGTGTCTCACTTTTGTCTCACTCGCTCCATTTTTGGTAAAATGTCTCACTTTTGTCTCAGAATTTGGGACATTTTTATACAAATTTATATATCTTTTACATCTTTTTACATCCTTTACAAATCCAGTTATTATGCGGCTTGCAGAACATTTTTTAGGGAAAAAACGGCTTATACAGTTAGATTGTATTTTATGCACACTCCCCCTTCTAAGCCGTGGGTCGGGGGTTCGAATCCCTCCTGGATCACCAGTATTCATGCAGGTTCCCAATTTGGGAACCTGCTTTTTTTGTTTGTCTGACACCTTACTGGCACCTTACGTGTATTTCCGATGATTGGTTTCCGCTCTTCAAGATCCACTCATATTCTTTAGTTAAACGGGAGCAGCATCTGTCCCAACTTGCTGAATCGAATGTAAGATGATGAAGGGCAGCTAACACATTTATCTTCGGGCGTGGTGTCCCAATTGGAAATTACGTTAGCCAATCACCTTCATCATAAAAAAAGAGCAGAGACTTTAAAAGCCTCTACTCATATATTAAGAATTGGAATTTACTTCACTCAGGATCGCCATATCCACCGCTATTGAAATTTTTTGGTTAATACTGATACTTTCTACGCAGACGAACCATGAACAGGCTCCCGGCAGTTGCCGCCATCAGCTCGGCAAAAACAATGGAATACCATATGCCTTCCACGCCAAACAACACCGGCAGTAAAAGCACAGCCCCAAGTTCAAAGAC
>JAEEGH010005956.1_pt1 | contig 30214 bp, 24 predicted proteins | sample 9134181 | NCBI WGS metagenome assembly JAEEGH01 (sample SAMN16246544, study PRJNA631951) | gut metagenome | biome: gut microbiome; feature: rumen; material: DP-attached | host: Bos | place: Iran: Karaj | collected 2018-10
CGTATAATGAATCATAGATAATGTATAATTTTAAATGGCGGTAGCAAATTTTTCACTTTTCACTTTTCACTTTTCACTTTTCTTTGTACCTTTGCACCCGAATATAAACGTTTATAGAAGAAAATGGCATTAAAATGTGGTATTGTCGGACTCCCGAATGTGGGTAAGTCCACCTTATTTAATTGTTTGTCGAGTGCAAAGGCTCAGGCAGCAAATTTCCCCTTTTGTACGATAGAACCCAACGTCGGCGTCATCACCGTTCCTGATGAGCGTCTGACGAAACTCGCGGAACTGGTGCATCCTGGACGCATCGTCCCTGCCACTTGTGAGATTGTAGACATCGCAGGTCTGGTGAAGGGCGCCTCGAAAGGCGAGGGCTTAGGCAATAAGTTCCTTGGAAACATCCGCGAGACGGACGCCATCATCCACGTGCTCCGTTGTTTCGAGGATGAGAACATCACCCATGTGGATGGCACCATCGACCCCATTCGTGATAAGGAAATCATCGATACCGAGCTACAACTGAAAGACTTAGAGACCATCGAGAGCCGTCTGGCCAAGACGGAGAAGGCCGCTGCCGCTGGCAATAAGGATGCGAAGATCGAGGTCGCCGTGCTTCATGCTTATAAGGAGGCGCTGGATCAGGGCAAGAACGCCCGTATCGTGGAGTTCGAGTCAAAGGACGAACAGGACTGTGCCCGCAATCTCTTCCTGCTCACGTCGAAACCTGTGCTCTATGTCTGCAACGTTGGTGAGGCAGATGCCAAGGACGGCAACGACTTCACGAAGAGGGTAGGGGAGCTGGCCCAGGAAGAAGGTGCAGAGATGATGGTCATCGCTGCCAAGACAGAGGAAGATATCGCAGAACTCGAATCGTATGAAGACAAGCAGATGTTTTTGGAAGAGCTCGGTCTTGAAGAAAGTGGCGTGAACCGTCTCATCAAGAAAGCCTACGCCCTGCTGAACCTCGAGACTTTCATTACCGCTGGTGAGATGGAGGTGAAGGCCTGGACATACAAGAAAGGTTGGAAGGCTCCTCAATGTGCTGGTGTCATCCATACGGACTTCGAGAAAGGTTTCATTCGTGCCGAGGTCATCAAGTACGATGACTATATCCAGTATGGCTCTGAAGCCGCTGTCCGCGAAGCCGGCAAGCTTGCCGTCGAGGGCAAGGACTACATCGTCCAAGATGGTGACATCATGCACTTCCGCTTCAACGTATAATAACGACCACTAATTACACGAATTTAGCGAATTATAATTAGTGCAATTCGTGTAATTAATTCGTGGTTAAAAGAAAAAGAAAATGAATCAATTATTGTATATCATTTGGCAGCCGGATCTTGAGGCTTTTCATGTGGGGCCGATAACTGTGCGCTGGTACGGGCTGATGTGGATCATCGGACTGGCACTGGCCTACATCGTCGTAAAGCGGCTGTATAAGGAGCAGAAGATCAAGGATGAACTCTTTGACCCCCTCTTCATCTACTGCTTCTTCGGCATCCTGATTGGTGCCCGCTTGGGCCATTGCATCTTCTACCAGCCACAAGACTTCCTGACCTCTTGGCAAGGTATTGTAGAGATGCTGTTGCCTATTCATTTCCTGCCTGATGGCGGCTGGAAACTCACAGGCTATGCCGGCCTTGCCTCTCACGGTGGTACCTTAGGCCTGATGATTGCCCTCTGGCTCTATGTCCGCAAAACGAAGCTCAGCATCTGGACGGTTCTTGACAATATTGCCATCGCCACAGGAACAACCGCCTGCTTCATCCGCTTAGGTAACCTCATGAACTCTGAGATCATCGGTAAGATCACAGATGTGCCCTGGGCCTTTATCTTCGAGCGTGTCGACATGATGCCTCGCCACCCAGGACAGCTCTACGAGGCCATCGCCTACGCCATCCTCTTTGCCATCATGTGGTATCTGCATAAGAAGATGCCAGAGAAGATCGGCACAGGCTGGTACTTCGGCTTTTGCCTGACGTATATCTTCACCTTCCGCTTCTTCATCGAGTACACCAAGGAGATTCAGGAAGCCTTCGAGGCCTCGCTGCCCATCGACATGGGACAGATCCTCTCCATTCCCTTCATCATCCTTGGCGCCTGGTGTATGTTAAGGGCAAAGAAGAAGGTTTCCGTGTGAAAAAGGGAAGCATTCTGTTGATACTAATGGAATGGATGGCTGTTGCCCAAGCCCAGTTTCTGCATGAGGGAGATACGATTGCTATCATCTCTCCATCAAGTGCGACAGATACGGCAACCATCAACGGAGGCATTAGGACACTCGAAAGTTGGGGTTATCATTGTGTAGTAGGAAAGAATGCTCTCAATGATTATCACGGCTTTGCCGGCACCATCGACGAACGACTTGCCGATTTGCTTTGGGCCCTGAAGGAACCTTCTATCAAAGCAATAATGTGTTCGAGGGGTGGCGATGGGGCAGTTCATCTGCTCACCCATTTGTCTCTTGACACCCTGCGCCAATATCCAAAACTCATCATTGGCTTCAGCGACATTACGGCTTTGCTTTGTGCTGAGGCGAGGGCTGGGGTAAAGGGCATTCACGGTTCCATGTGTCACGCCCTGAAGACGTATGAGGGCAATGATACCGTCAGCCAATACCTGCGCCGCATGCTGCAAGGCGACTTGCCAGAATATCGTGTGCCCCCTCATCCGCTGAATGTCGAGGGTAGGGCAGAAGGCATCGTCGTGGGTGGCAATATGTCTGTATACAACGACCTCGCTGGCTCTGATTTCGATCCCTTGCTGTTGCCTGGCATCATCCTTTTTATGGAGGATACTGGCGAAGGGATGAGCAAGGTAGACCGCATGCTGCACAATATGGAGATGCGGGGTCTGCTACCCAATGTCCGAGGCATCATTGTGGGCCAGTTCAATAAATACAAACATCCTGAGAACGGCTTCGACGATATGTACACGATGCTCCATGAATACCTTCGCCACTACAACATCCCCGTCTGTTACGATTTCCCCGTAGGCCACGCCCACCTTCGCAACTTCCCCCTCCTCACTGGCGCCAAGGCCACCCTCGAAGTCACATCCGAAGGCGCCACCCTCCGTTACTGACTATTGGCAAGTTTATTTGCGTCACTCCTCTTCTTCGGATTCATCGTAGGCGGCGTAGCCGAGGGCATCGAGGTGATCGTAGGCGAAACGCTTGCCGTTGAAGGTATAATGCGTGTATTGCGTCGCGATTCCTGGGGCACTCTCTATGACCAGAATGACTTGGAGATACCCTTCGCCGAGGGCGTAGGTGATATGCGAGCCTGGCCAGAAGGGACGGAATTCGATAAACGGCTCGTCCTTTGGCGTGAGCTTCGACGTCTTGGGATTATAATCGTAGAAGCAACCGAAATATTTTCCCTTGGGTCCTGCCTCAGCGAGAATGACGGCAAAAAGCAGATGGCCATTGTCACACTTGTAGGTTCTGGCCTCGACCATGTGGTCGTCTGAATTCTCAAAGTCGTACCAGCAATGACAGTAGTCCTCACAATCGACGAAGGCTCGCCCAGAATTGCCCTCTGTGGCATCGTTTGACACATAGAGCTTATCGCCAGCCTCAGCCAGCAAAGCATCTGTACTCTTATAGTGCCACACCTTATTAAATGCCCTCAGGAGCTGGATAACAGTTGGCGACTCTCCGCCATTTTCGACGGCAATTGTCTTCTGGCGCCAATGGGTGTGGATGTTCTGGGCCTGCAAGCCTGTGGTCAAAAAGAGGCTCAGCAGCAAGGAAAAAGCAAACAATAGTCGTTTCATAAGAATCTTTTTTATAAGAGGTTACAATATTCAAACATGTTCCGATAGGCAGTCACCTTCTTGTCAAAGGCAAGCGGGTAGGCACGGGAGGAGGAAGGCAGACGATAAAGCACCAGTCCACTCACCAAGGGTCTGATCCCTTGGGAGGTAGGAATGGGAACGAAAGTGCCGACCTTGGGCATCTCTGGGATATGAAGCGAGGCACAGATGGTCTCCGTCGCCTTCTCACCTGTGGTGACGATAGCCTGGAGATGTGGCAGGTGGGCGAGTAGGGTAGGGATGTCCGTAGGCACCACCACTTCAAGGAATTTATCCGAAGCATTATCCTTCAGCCGTCTGATGGCGGTAGAGGTATCAAAGAAGGCGATGCCCTTGGAAAGACAAAACGCCACAATCTCCTCCAGCTTAAAGCACTTCTTTTCAACGTCCACAAAGTGATTACGGTCACCAAAGAACACTTGCCCCTCGATGCGCCAATGGTCGTTGATGAAGTTAGGATAATAGAAATCGATGCACCAGCGTTTCCGTTGTGGCGGAAAGCTGCCCAGGAACAGCACTCTGGCGTTCTCAGGCAGGAAAGGAATGAGCGGATGCCACTCCACCCGATCCGTGCTTCGCTCGATGTTCTCTCTGTTCAGATACATTCTTTTTGGGGGCAAAGATAGGGAATTAACCGTTAACAGATAAGAAATTTCGGCCTAATCTTACATTTTTTCTTGATTCTTAACTATTAACTCCTTTTTTCTTTGTACCTTTGCCGAGACAATCAACGATAACGATATGAATCTGAAAGAAAAGTACGTCATTACGATCAACCGCGAGCTTGGCTCTGGTGGCAGGACCATTGGTAAGATGTTGGCAGACCGTCTGGGTGTGCCTTTCTACGACAAAGCGCTCATTCAGGAGCTGGAGAAGAAGTATGAGCTGACGGCTCAGGAGATTGAAAGGCTGAAGGGCCAGCAGCACAACTGGTGGGCCGACTTCAAGCGCAGCCTGAAGATCATGCCCAGCTTTGCCGCTCCCCAGCTCATTCCAAGCAAGAGCGCCATACCTGATTTCCTCATCACAGACGACATCTTTGAGTCAGAGAAGGAAATCCTAAAAGGAATCGCTGCCGATGAGTCGTGCGTCATTGCAGGCCGTAGTGGATTCTTTGTGCTCAGAGACCACCCCAACCACATGAGCATCCTTATCCAGGCAGGTATGGAGTTCCGCATCAGCCGTCTGATGGACAAGCGGAGCATCACCCGTGAGGAGGCCGTGAAGATTATCAAGGAAGTGGACAAGTCACGTGAGCGCTATGTGAAGAAGTACACAGGCACCTCTCGCTACGATACCCGCAACTACGACATCGTCCTCACCGTCGACGGACATAGCGAGGAGGAGATCGTGGATATGATCTTACAGTACATCAAAAAGTAAAGGTAAAAAAGTAAAAAGGTAAAAGATAATAATGGCGAAGAAGGACGGGGAGCTGACCCCAATGATGAAGCAGTTCTTCGATCTGAAGGCGAAGCACCCTGATGCGGTGATGCTTTTCCGCTGTGGTGACTTCTATGAGACCTACTGCGAAGATGCCATCACGGCAGCGAAGATTCTCGGCATCACCCTCACCCATCGAAACAACGGCGCTGGGGCGAAGGGCGACGAGATGGCGGGCTTCCCTCATCATGCCCTTGACACCTATCTGCCCAAGCTCATCAGGGCTGGCAAGCGTGTAGCCATCTGCGACCAGTTAGAGGATCCCAAACTGACGAAGAAACTTGTCAAGCGAGGTATCACAGAACTGGTGACGCCTGGTGTCGCACTGTCAGACAACGTCCTCAATTACAAGGAAAACAACTTCCTCGCCGCTATCCATTTCGGCAAGGCATCGTTTGGTGTCGCCTTCCTCGACATCTCCACAGGTGAGTTTCTCACAGGCGAGGGAACGGCAGACTATGTGGAGAAGCTCTTAGGCAACTTCTCGCCCAAGGAAATCCTCTTCGACAGGAGTCGCAAACAGGACTTTGAACGCCTCTTTGGCACCAAATACTTCACCTTCCAGCTTGATGACTGGGTATTCACAGACCAGACCTCTAAGCAGAAACTGCTGCGACACTTTCATGTGAAGAACCTGAAAGGCTTTGGCGTAGACCATCTGCAAGCAGGTGTCATCGCAGCAGGCGCCATCTTAGTCTATCTTGAACAGACGCAGCATACCCAGATAGGCCATATCACCAGCATCTCCCGCATTGAGGAAGATAAGTATGTCCGTTTAGATAAATTCACCATCCGCAGCCTTGAACTGATCCATCCGATGCAGGATGACGGCAAATCGCTGCTGGATGTCATCGATAAGACCGTCTCTCCGATGGGAGGGCGATTGATGAGACGCTGGCTGGTCTTCCCCTTGAAAGACGTGAAGCCCATTAATGAGCGCCTTGATATCGTGGAGTATTACTATCGTGAACCTGACTTCCGTCAGTGTGTCGATGAGCAGTTGCATCGTATTGGCGATCTGGAACGAATCATCTCAAAGGTAGCCGTAGGACGTGTGTCACCTCGTGAAGTAGTGCAGTTGAAGGTGGCTCTTCAGGCCATCCAGCCCATCAAGACCGCTTGTCTCTATGCGGATAATGATGCCTTGAAAAGGGTAGGGGAGCAACTGAACCTGTGCGAGTCGCTGCGAGATAGGATTGAGAAGGAGATTCAGAACGATCCTCCTCAGTTAGTAGCGAAGGGTGGTGTCATCCGCGATGGCGTCAATGCAGAACTCGATGAGTTAAGAACCATCGCCTACTCAGGCAAGGACTATCTGTTGAAGATTCAGGAGCGGGAGGCTCAGGAGACAGGTATCAGCTCATTGAAGATAGGCTATAATAACGTGTTCGGCTATTACCTGGAAGTGCGCAATACCTATAAAGACCTGGTGCCCCCAGAGTGGGTGCGCAAGCAGACGCTGGCCCAGGCAGAGCGCTATATCACCCAAGAGCTGAAAGAGTATGAGGAAAAGATCCTTGGGGCTGAGGACAGGATACTCTCATTAGAGGCAAAGCTCTTCAACGACCTCATTCTGGGTATGCAGGAATTCATCCCCCAGATACAGATCAATGCCAATATCATCGCCCACCTCGATTGTCTGCTGAGCTTTGCAAAGACCGCTGAGGAGAACAAATATGTGCGTCCTGTAATAGACGAGACGGAGGTGATAGACATCAAGCAGGGTCGCCACCCTGTGATAGAACAGGAACTGCCCCTTGGCGAACGCTATGTACCCAACGATATCCTGCTCGACAACGAGCGTCAGCAGATCATCATCATCACAGGTCCCAATATGGCTGGTAAGTCTGCCTTGCTCAGACAGACGGCACTCATTGTATTGCTCGCCCAGATAGGCTGCTTTGTGCCAGCAGAGGCAGCCAAGATTGGTCTGGTGGATAAGATCTTCACCCGTGTGGGAGCCTCAGACAATATCTCTTTAGGAGAGTCTACGTTTATGGTGGAAATGACGGAGGCATCAAACATTCTGAATAATGTCAGCAGCCGCTCATTGGTGCTCTTTGATGAGTTAGGCCGAGGCACCAGCACCTACGACGGTATCTCCATCGCCTGGGCCATCGTGGAATACCTCCATGAGAACGCCAAGGGTCACCCTCGCACCCTCTTTGCCACTCACTACCACGAGCTGAATGAGATGGAGAAGAACTTCTCCCGCATCAAGAACTACAACGTCTCTGTGAAGGAAGTCGACGGCAAGGTGATCTTCCTGCGCAAGTTGGAAAAGGGTGGGAGTGAGCACTCCTTTGGTATCCATGTGGCAGAGATTGCCGGTATGCCTCGCAGCATCGTCAAACGCGCCAACGTGATTCTGAAACAGTTGGAGTCGGATAATGCCCAAGTAGGCACTGTGGGCAAGCCTACGGCAGAAATCGCAGCCTCCCGCGAAGGCATGCAGTTGAGTTTCTTCCAGCTCGACGACCCTGTACTTTGTCAGGTCCGCGACGAGATTCTCGGCCTCGACGTGAACAACCTCACGCCCCTTGAAGCCCTTAACAAACTGAACGACATCAAGAAGATTGTCTCAGGGAAATAATGATTTATAAGAGTTATTATTAGCTTTTTGTCATTTTTTCCTTAAAAATATTGCATCATTCAGAAAAATTCCTTAACTTTGACCCCAAATTAGAGTTAATAAACAACATTTACTAATCAATTTAAACTTCAAGCGTATGAAAAAACTGTTTTTAACTTTGTGTGTTGCGCTGTTTAGCGTAGGTGCTTTTGCACAGGAACAGGGTGATATGGCTGTTGGTGGTTCGTTGAACTTCAACACTAAGGCATCTATGTTTGGTATTGGTGCAAGATACCAGTATTTCTTCATCGACAACCTGCGTGGTGATGGTGAGTTTGCTTACTACTTCAAGAAGGATGGTGTATCTACATTTACCATTTTGGCTTCGGCTAACTACCTGTTCAACGTTGCTGATCAGATTGATGTCTATCCTATTGCCGGATTAGGAATTGGACATAGCAGTTCTAGTTCTGTAGATATTAATGAATCTTATATGGGACAGACTATTCATATCACTAGCGATGGAGGTAGTTCTACTAATTTCATTGGCCAGATTGGTGTTGGTGGCCAGTACAACTTCACCGATAAGTTTGCCGCTAACTTTGATGCCAAGATACAGTTCAGCAGTGCCACAGCCTTTGTGATTGCCGCTGGTATCATCTACAAGCTCTAATATCGTTTAAACCCTATACGCCTCCCGTTTTCGGCAAAGAATTGCTGGAAACGGGAGGTTTTTTGTATTTATTTGGTTTTTCTTTTGGCGGTCTGCTCACTTATTCGTACCTTTGCACCCTCAGTAATAATGTACGGAAACAATAAAATTAAAGCAAAGATACAATGGATTACAATTTCAGAGACATCGAACAGAAATGGCAGAAGCGATGGGTGGAGAATGGCACCTATCGCGTGGTGGAGGACAAGAACAAGAAAAAGTTCTACGTGCTGAACATGTTCCCTTACCCCAGTGGAGCAGGCTTGCACGTAGGTCATCCCTTAGGCTATATCGCCAGCGATATCTATGCCCGCTACAAGCGTCTGCAGGGCTTCAACGTGCTGAACCCCATGGGCTACGACGCCTACGGTCTGCCTGCAGAGCAGTATGCCATCCAGACAGGTCAGCATCCTGAGAAGACCACCTTTGAGAATATCGACCGTTATCGCTCGCAGTTGGATAAGATCGGCTTCTGCTTCGACTGGGAGCGCGAAGTCCGCACCTGCGACCCCATCTACTATAAGTGGACGCAGTGGGCCTTCCAGCGGATGTTCAAGAGTTATTTCAGCACATCATCGCACAAGGCTCAGCCTACCATCAAGCTCATTGAGCACTTTGAACTGATGGGTACTGAGAACTGCAACGCCCTGGGTACTGAAGAGCTTCACTTCACGGCCACAGACTGGCATAACTTCTCTGAGAAGAAGAAGCAGGAGGTGTTGATGAACTACCGTATCGCCTATCTGGCTGATACGATGGTGAACTGGTGTCCTAAGCTGGGTACCGTGCTCGCTAATGATGAGGTGGTCGATGGTGTCTCAGTTCGTGGCGGTTATCCTGTAGTGCAGAAGAAGATGCGCCAGTGGTGTCTCCGTGTCTCTGCCTATGCCCAGAGACTCCTTGACGGTCTGGAGGTCATCGACTGGACAGACTCTTTGAAGGAGACGCAGCGCAACTGGATTGGCCGTTCTGAGGGTACTGAGGTAGAGTTCAAGGTGGCTGACAGCGACAAGCACTTTACCATCTTCACCACCCGTGCCGATACGATGTTTGGTGTCACCTTCATGGTCTTGGCACCTGAGTCAGACCTTGTGGCAGAACTCACCACTCCTGAGCAGAAGGAAGAGGTGGAGAAATATCTCGACTATGTGAAGAAGCGTACAGAGCGCGACCGTCAGATGGATCACAAGGTGACGGGTGTGTTCTCTGGCAGCTATGCCATCAATCCGTTCAACGATGAGAAGATTCCCATCTGGATTGCTGAATACGTGTTGGCTGGCTATGGTACTGGTGCCATCATGGCCGTACCTGCCCATGACTCCCGCGACTATGCCTTCGCCAAGCATTTCAACCTCCCCATCATTCCGTTGATTGAGGGTGCCGATGTCTCTGAGGAGAGTTACGACGCCAAGGAGGGTATCATGTGTAACTCTGCCAGCAGCAAGTTCTCCCTGAATGGTCTGACTGTGAAGGAAGCTATCGCTGCCACCAAGAAGTTTGTGACAGAACAGGGTCTGGGTCGTGTAAAAGTAAACTACCGCCTGCGTGACGCTATATTCTCTCGTCAGCGCTACTGGGGCGAGCCGTTCCCTGTCTACTACAAGGACGATATGCCCTATATGATTCCCAAGGAGTGCCTGCCATTGGAACTTCCTGAGATTGACAAGTACCAGCCCACAGAGACGGGCGAGCCCCCATTGGGACGGGCTAAGATGTGGGCATGGGATACCAAGTTCGACAAGGTGGTATCTAAGGATGAGATCGACAACAAGACCGTCTTCCCCTTGGAGTTGAACACGATGCCCGGCTTTGCTGGTTCATCGGCTTACTATCTCCGTTATATGGATCCCAAGAACGAGAAGGCCCTCGTCAGCCGTGATGCCGATGAATACTGGCGTTCTGTTGACCTCTATGTAGGTGGTACAGAACATGCCACAGGTCACCTGATCTACAGCCGTTTCTGGAACAAGTTCCTCTATGACTCCGGCTACTCCTGCGAGGACGAACCCTTTAAGAAGCTCGTCAACCAAGGTATGATCCAGGGCCGCAGTAACTTCGTCTATCGTATTGAAGACGAGGGTGCCGATAAGGGCAAGTTCGTCAGTTTCGGCTTGAAGGACAAGTATACCACGACACCTATCCACGTGGATGTAAACATTGTCTCTGCTGATGTGCTCGACATCGAGGCCTTTAAGGCTTGGCGCCCTGAGTATGAGAATGCTGAGTTCATTCTCGAGAATGGTCAGTACAAGTGCGGATGGGCAATAGAAAAAATGTCGAAATCGATGTTTAATGTGGTGAATCCGGATATGATCGTTGAAAAGTATGGTGCCGACACTCTCCGTCTCTATGAGATGTTCCTCGGTCCTGTGGAGCAGTCTAAGCCTTGGGATACCAACGGTATCGACGGCTGCCACCGCTTCCTGCGTAAGTTCTGGAACCTTTATCAGAACTACGATCAGACCACCCCTAACCCCTCCTACTCAGGAGGGGAAGAAGATACTCCTGCAACGCCTGAGAATCTGAAGAGCGTACATAAGCTCATCAAGAAGGTATCTCTAGACATTGAGACCTTCAGCTACAATACCTCCATCTCTGCCTTCATGATCTGCGTGAACGAACTCTCCCAGCAGAAGTGCAAGAACAAGGAACTTCTGAAGACACTTGTCATCCTCATCGCTCCCTTTGCTCCCCATATCGCTGAGGAACTCTGGGAGATGCTGGGTGAGCAGGGCAGCGTCTGCGACGCCAAGTGGCCCACATGGAATGAGGAGTATCTGGTGGAGAGCCAGGTGAAGCTGGGCATCGCCTTCAACGGCAAGGCCCGCTTTGAGATGTCGTTTGCCGCTGATGCCGACAACCAGACCATCCAGGATGCTGTGCTGGCAGATGAGCGTTCGCAGAAGTACCTCGACGGCTTTGAAGTGAAGAAGGTCATCATCGTTCCCAAACGCATGGTGAACATTGTGCTTGGCAAATAAATCAGTAAATCGTAAATAACGTGACCATTAACCACAAGCTGATTCAGAACGAGGTGAAGGACTATTTCTTCATCTTCATAGGCCTGGTGTTCTACGCCATCGCCTTCACCGTCTTTCTGATGCCCTATCAGATCGTGGCGGGAGGCGTCACAGGCCTCTCTGCCATCATCTACTATGCCACGGGGTTCCATCTGGAGAACACCTATATCATCATCAATGCCGTCCTGCTGATGGTGGCCCTGAAGATCCTGGGCCTGAAATTCCTCATGAAGACCATCATCGCCATCCTCACCCTCTATTTCCTGATGGCCTTCTTCCAGGCTATACTGCCTACACAGGAGAACGGTCTGCCCTTCAAATTGATGGGTGAGGGACAGGACTTCATGTCGATGATCATCGGCTGTGTGCTGACGGGTATTGCCCTGGCCACGGTGTTCATGCACAACGGCTCCACAGGCGGTACGGATATCATCGCCGCCTCGGTGAACAAGTTCCACCCCAATGTCACGCTGGGCAATGTGCTCATCGCTGCCGACTTCTGCATCATCGGATCCTGTATGTTCTTCCCGCAGTTCGGTACTTATCTGGAACGGGCCCATAAGGTGATGTTCGGCTTCTGTGTAATGACGATGGAGAACTATGTACTCGACTATGTGATGAATGCCCGCCGCCAGTCTGTGCAGTTCTTTATCTTCTCCCACAAGTGGCAGGAGATAGCCAATGCCATCGGTACTGAGATGAACCATGGTGTGACAATCCTTGACGGTCACGGCTGGTATACTGGTCACGACATGAAGGTGCTCTGTATCCTTGCCAGGAAGAACGAGAGCGTGAACATCTTCCGTCTCATCAAGATGATCGACCCACAGGCTTTCGTCTCGCAGAGTGCCGTCATCGGTGTCTATGGCGAGGGCTTTGATGAAATGCGCGTCAAGATAAAACAACAGAAGGTTAATAAAAACGACAACTCAGACAACTAAAACAACTAAAATGAAGATTGTCTTTGCAACAAATAATGAGCATAAGCTCTCTGAGATCCGCAGTATCCTGGGAGCGGACTTTGAGGTGCTGTCGCTGAAGGATATCGGCTGTGATGTGGACATCCCTGAAACTGGCAAGACCCTGGAGGAGAATGCCCTGCAGAAGGCACAATACGTCTACGACCACTACCATATCGGCTGCTTCGCTGATGATACTGGTCTGGAGGTGGAGGCTTTGGATGGAGCGCCTGGTGTGTACTCTGCCCGTTATGCCAGTATGGAGTCCAACGACACGACCGTTTCTCACGACTCTGAGGCGAATATGACCCGTCTGTTGAAGGAATTAGGAAATAATAACAACCGCCGTGCAAGATTTCGCACCGTCATTGCGTTAATACAGAAGAAGGATGTCTGTCCCTGTGGCTGTACAAGCATCAAGGAGATCCATCAGTTTGAGGGTATCGTCAATGGTGAGATCATCCGTGAGCGCAGGGGAGGCGAGGGCTTCGGCTACGATCCCATCTTCCAGCCTGAGGGCTACGACAAGACCTTCGCCGAACTGGGTATGGAGATCAAGAACCATATCTCCCATCGTGCCCGCGCCGTGGCGAAACTCTGCGAGTTTTTGAAAAAGTAAAAAAGTAAAAAAGTAAAAAGGTAAAAAAGTAAAAAATGAGGCATGTCAGTCAATGGTTCAATCAGACAAAGGTAAAAGGTCTATTTCTTTTACCTTTTTACCTTTTTACCTTTTTTTTACCTTTACAAGCGCAGGTCGGTACCTGGAAGCATTATCTCGCCTATCACGAGGTACAGGATATCCAAAAGGCAGGCGACGATCTCTTTGTATTGGCCTCCAACGGACTCTACCAGTATAACCTTAATGACCAGAGCATCACGACTTACGACCGTACCAACGGTCTCAGCGACACCCATATCACCCATATCGGCTGGAGTCAGCAGGCCAAGCGCCTGATTGCCGTCTATGAGAACTCCAACATCGATCTGGTGGATACCAAAGGCAATGTGACAAATATCTCTGCCCTGTTCAGCAAGTCTACCACAGAAGACAAGACCGTCACTGATGTCCGCATCGACGGCATCTATGCTTGGCTGGTCACTGGCTTTGCCATCATCAAGGTCAATATGCAGAAGGCTGAGATTACAGACACCTACACCCCTTCTCACCCTGACTATCCTACATCACTCCCAGAGAAAAGCACGGCCGACTACGACAAGTATATCTCTATTGTACAGACGCTGGATCCCATGGGACCTGACTATAACCACTTCTATGAGGGAAAGTTCCTGAACGGCCAGCTCTATACCACCGGCGGCTTCTTCATCTCAGGTATGCCAGATCCGCACTACCCTGGCATCATACAGGTCTATAACGGCAACGACTGGACGACCTATGAGGAGAATATCGACAAGAAGACAGGTTATCGTTATATCGACATCAACTGTCTTGACGTCATGCCCGGCAATCCGCAATATGTCATCGCTGGCGGACGGACAGGTATGTATGAATTCAACAACGGTGCCCTTGTCAGATACCATAACAAGGACAACAGTCCGTTGCGTGGTGCCGTTGACAATGGTAAGCATTTAGGCAATGACCATGTGCTTATCTCAGGTATGAAGTTCGACAAGAATGGTCATCTCTGGGTACTGAACAATCAGACGGAAGGCGTCACCCTCCTGGAATTTGACCCTGTAGAGAATAAATGGACAGACCATCACAACAAGATCCTGACGAATGACAACGGCATCGGCAAGCATGCTTTCCGCAGCATGATCATCGACAGTCGCGGACTGCTCTGGTTCGTCAACGACAACTGGGTACAGCCGGCAGTCTTCGTTTGCGACATGGAGAACAATGTCATCGTAAAGTACGATAACTTTGTCAACCAGGACGGTACACATTATAACATCAACTGGATCACTTGCGTCTGTGAGGACAGAGACGGCAATATCTGGGTGGGTACCGACATGGGTCCGTTTATGATTCAGAAGAGTGAAGTAGGGGAGAGCAGCGTCACCTTCTATCAGGTGAAGATTCCACGTAATGACGGTACTAACTATGCCGACTATCTGTTGACTGGCGTCAGTATCAGCACCATCGCCATTGATGGCGGTAACCGCAAGTGGTTTGGCAGCGACAATGCCGGCGCCTTCCTCATCAGTGCCGACAACATGCAACAGCTGCAGAACTTCACCACGGCCAATTCCAAGCTCATCTCTGACAACATCTCCTATATCACCATCAATCCTACGTCAGGCGAGGTGTTCTTCCTTTCAGACTATGGCCTTTGTTCCTATATGAGTGATGCCTCAGAGCCGACTGAAAGCATGGACGATGATACCGTCTATGCCTATCCTAATCCTGTCACGCCAGACTATACAGGACTGATTACCATCACAGGCCTGACCTACGATGCAGACGTAAAGATTACTTCTTCCAACGGCGCATTGATCGCAGAAGGAAGAAGCAATGGCGGTATGTTTACCTGGGACGGTAAAGACCGGAATGGAAAGCGTGTTGCCGCTGGTGTCTATATGGTTGTCACGGCTACCTCTTCCGGCAGCAAAGGCACCGTCTGCAAAATCGCGGTCATTAACTAATATTTTCCCCTCCTAAGTTAGGAGGGGTTAGGGGTGGTCTGAACGATCGCTCAACTCAGCTCTAACATCCTCTCAATCGGCTTAACCGCCTCTTTCGCTATCTCCGGATCCACCTCCACCTCTGGCCAGCCATATTTCAGCGTATTGTATATCTTCAACAAGCTATTCATCTTCATATACTGGCACTCGTTACAGCTGCATTCCAGGCCGCTCTCGCTGATTTCAGGAGGCACGGGGATAAATTCCTTATCCGGACACGTTCGCTGCATCTCGTGCAAAATACCGGCCTCTGTGGCCACGATAAACTGCTTTTTGTCACTCTGCTGCGCATAGTTCAGCATTGTAGCCGTCGATCCCTTCACATCTGCCAAGGCCAAGACAGGACCCTTGCACTCCAAATGAGCCATCACCACAGCATCAGAATACTGCTGTTTTAACTCCAATATCTTGTTCACTGAAAAACGCTCATGCACGTGACAACCGCCATTCCAGAGCAGCATCTCCCGGCCTGTCACCTCATTGATATAATTACCAAGATTATAGTCAGGACCAAAGATCAGTTTGGCATCCTTCGGTAGCTGATCCACTACCTTCTTCGCATTACCACTGGTCACTACTACATCCGTCAGAGCCTTCACGGCAGCCGTCGTATTCACATAACTGATCACCTGATAGCCTGGATGCTCTTCCTTGTATTTCTTCAAATCCTCGGCCTTGCAGGAGTCAGCCAGCGAACAGCCTGCATTCAGATCAGGACAGAGTACGGTCTTATCCGGCGAGAGCAGCTTACAGGTCTCTGCCATGAAATGCACACCACACATCACCATCACTTTCGCATCCGTCTCTGCAGCCTTTCGCGCCAAAGCCAATGAATCACCTACAAAGTCGGCTATCTCCTGAATATCACCGATGGTATAGTAGTGTGCCAGGATGATCGCATCCTTTTCCTCACACATCTTACGGATCTCTGCCTTCAGATCTGTTCCTTCAGCTACTGGTTCATCAATGAATCCTTGTTCTTTCCACTCCTTTTTCAACATCACAATATTATTTTATTTTTTATTTCTTTTCTTTTTAAAAAAGAGAATATAAGTATAATAGGCCGTGAATATCTTGATAACTTTTTGCTCTTTTTCTTGCGTATGAAGTAATCAACTATAGACTATAAACATATCAACTATAACCGTTCATTGTTTCTTTCTGATTCTCAGCCGTTCAATGACTTTATCCACAATTCCCTTTTTCGGTGCAAAATTAATAAGTTTATATCTTTTTTCAGCAAAAAAGTGTGGAAAACTTTCAAATTACTTGTGAATAAACCTGTGGATATCCCAATGATGACCCCTCTTCCTGTTGTTTTGTGGATAACTGAACACATTTTCCACAGAGTTATCAACACACTTATCAACAGTTTTTCTGTATAAATGTGCTTTATTTCAGGAATTCTTATTATCTTTGCCAGCGCAAACCAATTTAATTCGTCATCGTTATGAAGAAAAAGAGTATTATTTTGACGCTGTTCGCCGTCAGTCTTGTGTTAGTTTCGTTCTCCGCCTGCCATCAGAAGTCATCGTCAGAAGGAGGTAAGCAACTCTCAGCCGAGGATTATGCCAGGAAGATGGCTGCCGACAGTATTGCTGCTGAGTCCAAGGAGGAAGTAAAGGAAGACTCTGCCATGTTCACCTATGCGATGGCGATGGAGATCGTCCAGCCGAAATACAAGTGCGACGAGAAATTCTTTGCCAGTCTCTTTGGCGACCTCAATCTGCCCATGGAGTATTCAGAGCAGTATGTGTCAGATGCCGACTGGGGTGGCGACAGTCCGGCCATCAGCTATTGTTTCGGCAATAACGTGAAGTATGATGACTATAAGTTCACGTCTACTGCGGTGCCTTACTATGGCGTACACTTCAATTTCTTCTTTGACGAATCCCGTAAGACAGGCCGAGTAAGGCAATTTACTATCATTACCTCCAATGATGGTTGGTATGAGAAGTTTATGGCTGATATGAAGGCCGACGGACTGAAATACGTGTCAAACGTTGATCCTGATGTCTATGGCAAGAAAGGAAAGATGTATCACAAGAAGGGTGAGCCAAACGAGCATACCACCGAACAACCCTTCTATTATGTCTATGACTTCTCTGTCAAGGGTGTGTATGATGTAGAAGTAGGCTACGACGACGGCATCGACATGTAATGTTTTACCTTTTCACTTTTTTACCTTTTTACCTTTGAAAAAGCTTCGCACGATAGAGATGCAGCGGCTCACGGTAGAGGAGTTCCGTGAGGCTAAGAAACTGCCGCTGGTGGTCGTTCTTGACGATGTCCGCTCCATGCATAATGTGGGTAGCGTCTTCCGTACCTCTGATGCCTTCCGCGTAGAGGCTGTTTATCTTTGTGGCATCACCTCTACGCCCCCAAGCACAGAAATCCACAAGACTGCCCTGGGGGCTGAGGACAGTGTCGCCTGGCACTATTACAAGACAGCTATGGAAGCTGTGGAATCATTAAAGGCTGATGGCTATGAGATACTCTCCGTCGAACAAGCCCACGGTTCCACGATGCTACAGGACTTCTCGCCCGCTCCTAATAAGAAATTCGCCGTCGTCCTCGGCAATGAGGTCAAGGGTGTCCGTCAGGAAGTGATCGATGCCAGCAACGGTTGCTTGGAGATTCCCCAGTTCGGCACCAAGCATTCCCTCAATGTTTCCGTCGCGGCCGGCATCATCATCTGGCATTTCGCAAAAGTGGACTGGCAGCTCTCGTAGTCCGCTCATCGGTATCTTCTTCCCCTCCTAACTTAGGAGGGGCCAGGGGTGGTCTGAACGCGCGCTATTCTTCCCCTGATTTCTGATGACAAGTAAGGTGCAAGGCGAACACAGAGTTGAACTCGTTCGAACTTTGCTGAGCCGAAGCCCTTACTCTCTGTCATGCCCTGAAAAACGTTGAATCAAAAACAACGTTTAAAAATGGAGAATAATGAAGACTTAGAGTTACAAGAGCTTGCCCTAAACAAACGAGTGGGTAAACGACAGAAGACATTGGAAGAAAAACGGATGATAGTTAGGGCTCATCTGTTAAATCATGTACCAATTAGCCAACTAAGTGCAAATTTTGGTGTTGACAAGGTGACAATTTGGAGATGGATTCGTACCTTTGCAGACGGAAAGGTGCCTGATGGTAGAAATCTGCGCACCCCAGATGTCAAACCAAATCCGTCTAGTATGTCTAAAAAGAGTCAGAAACCAGTGGAGACCGAGGCTGAGGAACTGGCCCGTCTCAGGGAAGAGAACAAGCGTCTGGCGGAAGCGTTGAAAATGTCCGAGTGGATGAACCACGCCAAGGACGTGATGATCGACGAGGCCGAGAAGATGTTCAACATTCCAATCAGAAAAAAAGCTGGCGCCAAACAGTAACAAAGCTTGCCGCGGAGAAGGTCAAGGGTCAGACCATGGGCCTTCTCTGCCGGCTGTTTGGCAAGAGCTGGCAGGCATACTATCAGTACAGGGACACGTTAAGCAAACAGCGGCTAAAGGAAGAGATGGTTATCCAGTTCGTCAAGGATATACGCCAGCTGGATCCTGGTATTGGTGGCGAGAAGCTTCACTACATGTATCGCGAGCGTTTTGGAGCCGACTATGAGTATATGGTGGGACGTGACAAGATGGAGGCAATCATATCCAAGAACCATCTGAACGTGAGGCTTCCAAGACGTCGTCCTCGCACGACGGACTCTACCCACGGACTCCCTACATATCCGAATCTCGTAAAGGATCTCATACCGATACGCAAGAACCAGTTGTGGGTGACGGACATCACATACATCCCCGTCTGGAATCCTGATGGCAGCTACGACTTCTGCTACCTGTCGATGATTACGGACTATTACACCAAGGAAATCATCGCCTGGTACGTGGGCGAGACGATGGAGGCCTGGTGCAGCGTGGAGTGCCTCATGCAGGCACTGGAGACGCTGCCAGAAGACGAGGCCGCCGGCCTTATCCACCACTCTGACCGTGGCGTACAATACGTCAGCGCCGCATACACGTCACTGCTCGTCGAAGCACGTATCAAGATCAGTATGACGGAGAGCGGAGACCCCAAGGACAATGCAGTGGCTGAGCGCCAGAACAACACCGTCAAGAACGAACTGCTCAAGGACATCAAGTTCCACTTCATAGGCGAGGTCAGAAGGGCAATGGCCAAAGCTGTGGAGTTCTACAACAACGAGCGTCCACACATGTCGCTGAACAACATGACGCCACGTCAGGCAGCCTCATGTAAGGGTAAAATACAGAAAAAATGGATCAGTTACAGAGAAAAGTACCTCGAAAATTTGGAGATTCAAGAAGGAGCATGTACCTTTGCACCGCAAACCCTGAATATGATTGAACGGCTTTCCGCGGAGCCTGTTCAACAAAAACAAGGGTTAAGAGAGAATGATTCAACTTCTGCCAGGGATAAGGATTAAGGTACCAAACATGTATTCAACCTATGGCAGGGTTATAGTAAAAACCATTCAACTTTTTCTAGGGTAGTACAGGTTATTATGGCAGTAAACATTAGTTTCATCTTGGAAAATTTGCAAGTTTGAAGAATAATGGCTACCTTTGCGGCCGAAAAAATGCAAAGGACAATGAGAAAAATTGCAATAATCATGCTGCTGATGATGGCAATGACTGCCGTACAGGCTCAGGAGAAGAAGGGAATGAAGATGGATTTGTGGCCCAAGGGGGCGACGGTTGCCGGTAGGGACAAGGAGGATAGGGCGGAGATAACCGTCTACTTGCCCGACGCGAAGAAGGCGACTGGCAGAGCAGTGGTGTGCTGCCCAGGCGGCGGATATTCGCACTTGGCAATGAACCACGAGGGACACCAGTGGGCTCCGTTCTTCAACAACCAGGGTATCGCATTCATCGTGCTGAAGTACCGCATGCCGCACGGAAAGCCGATGGTGCCGGTCTCAGACGCCGAACAGGCCATCAAGACGGTGCGCAGGAATGCCACGAACTGGCATATCGACCGTACGCAGGTGGGTATCATGGGGTTCTCGGCCGGCGGACATTTGGCTTCAACCATTGCCACGCACGCCACTGGCGAGGCGGCACCGAACTTCCAGATATTATTCTATCCCGTGATTACGATGGATCCGGGGTTCACGCACAAGGGCTCGCACGATAACTTTTTAGGGACGGACCACTCGAAGAAAGAGTGGCGACAATTGGAAGCGGACTACAGCAGCGACCTACGGGTAAACCGTACAACACCCAGGGCCTTCCTCGCGCTGTCGGACGACGACAAGGTGGTGCTAGCGACCAACGGGTTTTCTTATTACGAGCAGCTGTACAAGCACGATGTGCCTGCATCAATACATATCTATCCGACGGGAGGACACGGCTGGGGATACCGCGAGAGCTTCGAGTATCACTACCAGATGGTCTTCGAACTAAAAGGGTGGTTAGAGAGTTTTTAATCCGTGCCAATAAAAGAGGCAACCATTTGGTTGCCATTCTTTGTGTCGACACTTGGATTCGGACCAAGGACCCCCACCATGTCAAGGTGATACTCTAACCAGCTGAGCTATGCCGACAAATTTCGTTTTGCGGGTGCAAAGGTAATTCTTTTAATTGAGAATTGAGAATTGAGAATTGAGAATTGAGAATTTTTAACGTTTCCGCTAGATATTATTGGAAACGAACATGAATAATGTGAATAATTTTATCCACGAATATGAAATTATTTATTCGTTATTATTCGTGAGTTGATTATTCATATTATTCACATTCGTTTCTAAATACTACAACAATTTTTTGATTTCCTGTTCGAGATCCTTGATACTGGCGGCACGAGAGACAATGTTGTTGCCGCGGTCGATGAGGAAGAAGTCAGGAATGGTCATGACGTTGTAAAGCATCACGCGCTGGGAGTTGACGCCATCGGCATCTCGTACACTGACCCAGGGCAGGGCCTCAGTCTGCTGCTTCCAGAAGTGCTCATCGGGGTCAAGGCTCACCTGATAGATCTCCAAGCCCTGGGCGTGGTACTTGTTATAGAGCTCACGGAGGGAGAGGATGCGTGCGGGCGACTCCTCCATGGCGAAGACGTGGAAGTCGAGCAGCACCACCTGACCTTTCAGGTTGGTGAGATGGCGGATCTGACCCTTGTTGTCGGGCAAGGCGATATCGAGCACACCAGCCTCGTTAACCTTGCTGGCATCGACCTCGAGATCCTGATTCTGGGCGGCGACGATGCGCTGGTTTTTCATGCCCTCGATAGCGATGTTATGCAGGTTCTGACCACGCTCGGCATGGGGGTAGTAGGTGTCCCAGCTGGTGGCGACGGCAGCGAAGGCCCTGATGTCGTCCTTCTCGGTACGGGGATTGAAGATGAGCCACTGGCCGAGGGTCTGGAAGAGGGCGAAGTAGGCATAGGCCTTGTTCGGCTCCTTGTAGATGTAGTTCTTGGTCACATCGTCCTTATAGGCGCTGATCAGACTCTGGATACTGTCGCCGATGACTTTCACACCAAGGGCGGTATGCTGTTGCAAGGCGATGACGCGCGCCTGGAGATCCATCTGCTTCAGCGTGAGCTCGCGGATCTTCTCGCAGTTGTCGGAGCCGCTGACGGTATAGTGGGAAGCCATGCCGGGGTATTCAGCCTTCACCTGTACGGTCTCGGTGGAGTCAATGCAGACGTTGATAATCTGGTCGACGATGCGGAGACGATAGAACTCTGGAGCATCGGTGGGGTCACCGCTGAAGGCGAAGCTGCCGTCTGAACCGAGCTTCACGGAGTCGAGCACCTGGATGCCCTCCAGGCCGACATTCTCAAAATAGAGCACTGAGTCGCCGGCATTCGCTATCTGGCCCTCGACTTTAAACTTATTGTTGCTGCACGAGGCTGCTGTCATTGCGGCCAGCACGACAGCGGCCACCTTGAAAATATGATTCATTATTTAACTACTATTTACGATTTACAATTTCGGGTGCAAAGGTAGTAAAAAAAACACAGATTACGAAGATTACGAAGAAAAATAAGAAAAAAAAACGTAAAATATGCCCCTTTCTTCGTTTATTTATAATATAATGTGTAACTTTGCGCCGATTTTTAGCGACCACGACGTTATGGTCGCACTTATTTTTATATTTTTTAGATGTTTTAAACAAGATGAACGTAATTACAAAGACCATTCAACTGGCTGATGGAAGGACCATCACCATTGAAACCGGGAAAGTGGCAAAACAGACCGACGGCGCCGTCATGCTGAAGATGAACAACACCGTGCTCCTGGCCACCGTTTGTGCCGCAAAAGATGCAGTTCCCGGAACAGATTTCATGCCGCTGCAGGTAGACTATCGCGAACAGTACAGTGCCGCAGGCCGTTTCCCCGGTGGATTCACCAAGCGCGAAGGCAAAGCCTCAGACAATGAAATCCTCACATCACGACTGGTGGACCGTGTGCTCCGTCCACTATTCCCAAGTAACTATCACGCAGAAGTATTCGTCAATGTCATGCTGCTCAGCGCCGACGGTGTTGACCAGCCCGATGCCCTTGCCGGATTTGCTGCCTCTGCAGCCCTGGCATGCTCGGATATTCCTTTCGAGTGTCCCATCTCGGAAGTGCGCGTTGCCCGTATCAACGGGGAGTATGTGATCGATCCTACCTTCGAGCAGATGAAGGAAGCCGACATGGACATCATGGTCGGTGCCTCGGCTGAGAACATCATGATGGTGGAAGGTGAGATGAAGGAGGTCAGCGAGCAGGATCTGCTGGGTGCCCTCAAGGCTGCCATGGACGCCATCAAGCCCATGTGTGAGCTGCAGGCCGAACTGAGCAAGGAGCTCGGCAAGGACGTGAAGCGCGAGTACGACCACGAGGTGAACGACGAGGCGCTGCGCGAGCAGATGAACAAGGAGTGCTACCAGCCCGCCTACGACGTGACAAAGCAGGCCCTGGAGAAGCAGGAGCGTGCTGAGGCATTCGAGAAGATCCTCGCCGACTTCAAGGAGAAGTTCTTTGCTGAGCATCCGGAGATCACCGACGACTCTGAGATCTCGAAGGACGAGTACGAGGCTATGATGGAGCGTTACTACCACGACGTGGAGCGCGATGCCATGCGCCGTTGCATTCTCGATGAGGGTATCCGTCTCGACGGTCGTAAGACCACCGACATCCGTCCCATCTGGTGCGAGGTCAGCCCCCTGCCCATGCCTCACGGATCAGCTATCTTCACCCGTGGCGAGACACAGTCGCTCTCGACCTGTACCCTCGGCACAAAGCTCGACGAGAAACTCGTCGACGACGTGCTGGAGCATGGATACATGAAGTTCCTGTTGCACTATAACTTCCCCCCGTTCTGTACGGGTGAGGCTAAGGCCCAGCGCGGTGTAGGCCGTCGTGAGATTGGTCACGGACATCTGGCTTGGCGCGGTCTGAAGGGTCAGATTCCTGAGGACTTCCCTTACACAGTCCGTCTGGTAAGCCAGATCCTCGAGTCTAACGGTTCTTCTTCTATGGCTACCGTATGTGCTGGTACCCTCGCCCTGATGGACGCTGGTGTACCCATGAAGAAGCCTGTTTCTGGTATCGCTATGGGTCTGATCAAGAACCCCGGTGAAGAAAAGTATGCTGTGCTCAGCGATATCCTCGGCGATGAGGACCACCTGGGAGATATGGACTTTAAGACCACCGGTACGAAGGACGGTCTGACAGCCACCCAGATGGATATCAAGTGCGACGGCCTGTCGTTCGAGATTCTCGAGAAAGCTCTCATGCAGGCCAAGGCTGGCCGTGAGTATATCCTCTCAAAGCTGACGGAAACCATCGCCGAGCCGCGTGCAGAGTTCAAGCCGCAGGTGCCCCGCATCGAAGCCTTCGACATTCCCAAGGAATTTATCGGTGCCGTCATTGGCCCGGGCGGAAAGATCATCCAGCAGATGCAGGAGGATACAGGTACCGTCATCACCATCGACGAGGCCGACGGTGTGGGTCATGTGCAGGTCAGTGCTCCCGATAAGGAGAGTATCGATGCCGCCATCGCGAAGATCAAGGCCATCGTGGCCATCCCCGAGGTGGGTGAGATCTATGAGGGTACCGTCCGCTCGATCATGCCTTACGGCTGTTTCGTGGAGATCATGCCCGGCAAGGACGGTCTGCTGCACATCTCCGAGATCGACTGGAAGCGCCTCGAGACTGTCGAGGAGGCCGGTATCAAGGAGGGTGACAAGATCAAGGTGAAGCTGCTGGAGATCGACCCGAAGACTGGTAAATACAAGCTTTCTCACCGTGTGCTGATTGAGAAGCCAGAGGGCTATGTGGAGCGTCCTGCCCGTGAGCGCAGCGAGCGTCGTGAGCGTCCTGAGCGTGGAGAGCGTGGAGAGCGCCGTGACCGTCGTCCGGACCGTGGCGACCGTCGCAATGGCGAACGTCATGGTGACCGCCGTCCCCGTCCCGAGCAGCAGGAGGCACCCGCTGAGCAGCCCGCCAAGAAGGACTTCAGCGACTCACTCGACGACATGGACTTCTAATAGTCAATGATTCATATGAAGCGCCGGGATGGTCAGTCCCGGTGCTTTTTCAAATAAAAACACTTCAGTATGAAGATTAATTTGCTACAACTGTTTGAGGAGACTGTCGGGAAGTTCCCGAAGAAAACGGCTGTGATTGATAAGGACAGGGAAATCAACTTTTCCGACCTTAACAAGAAGGCTCTGCTGACGGGTGAGAGGATAGCCCAGCTGGGTATTCCCCAGAACAGGCCCGTCGGTGTGTTCCTCGACAAGTCGATAGAGAGCGTTTATGCCGACCTCGGTATTCTCTATGCGGGTGATTTCTACATGAACCTCGACATCAAGACCCCTGCCGAGCGCATCAGGAACATCATCCAGCTGGTAGAGCCTGCCGCCATCATCTCCACACAGGTACAGATCAAGAGTATCGCCGCCGTCATCCCCGACAGCGTCAAGCTGATCCTGCTCGAGGAGACTGACGATGCCATGGCCATCGACGTACAGATGCTCTCCAAGCGCAGGGCCACCCTCATCGACACAGACCCCTCGTGCATCATCAACACATCAGGGTCGACAGGTACGCCCAAGGGTGTGGTGCTCAACCATAAGAGTTTCTTCGATTTCATCGACTGGAGTTTAGAAACATTCGGCTTCGGAGAAGATCTCGTGATGGGTTCACTCTCGCCGATCGTGTTCGACATCTACAGCTTCGAGCTCTGCATGCTCATGGCAAAGGCCAGCACCCTCGTAGTGCTGCCAGCCCATCTCGCTGCCTTCCCCGCGAAGATCCTCGAGGTGCTGGAGAAGCATCAGGTGAACTTCCTTTTCTGGGTGCCCACCATCATGGTGAACATCGCCAACATGGATCTGCTCTCTGCCTTCAGGCTCGAGAGCCTCCGTACGGTGTGGTTCGCCGGCGAGGTATTCCCCACTAAACAGTTCAACTATTGGTATCACCATCTGCCGCAGGTGACATTCGCCAATCTCTACGGTCCCATCGAGATTACCCTCGACTGCACCTATTATATTATTAATAAGGAGATTCCCGACGAAGAGCCGCTGCCTATTGGCTATCCCTGCCACAATACCGACATCCTGATCCTCGACGACGAGGACAAGGCCGTCAGTGAGCCGGGAGTTGAGGGAGAGCTCTGTGTCAGGGGCACGTCGCTGGCGATGGGTTACTATAACAACCCGGAGAAGACGGCTGCCGCCTTCGTGCAGAACCCGCTGAACAAGGCCTATCCCGAACTGATCTACCGCACAGGTGACATCGTCTGTCTGAACGACGAGGGACTCATCATGTTCAAGGGCCGGAAGGACAACATCGTGAAGCACATGGGCTATCGTACCGATCTGGGCGAGATAGAGCACGTGATCATCAACACGCTGAAGCTCGTGAAGAACGGCTGTATCGTCTACAACCAGGCCGAGAAGCAGATCACCCTCTTCTACGAGGCTGCCGAGGAGATTCCCGTGCCGCAGTTCCGCATGGAGATCGGCAAGGTGCTGCCCAAGTATATGATACCTACGGTCTACCACCGTCTGGAACAGCTGCAGCGCAACACCAACGGCAAGATCGACCGCCTCTTCTATAAGAAAGAGGTTAATTCGTGAAATTCGTGTAATTCGTTGTTTCATTATTATCTGTGGTTCAATGAAAGAAAAAATAATTGAGATTCTGAAGACCATCCGTCCGGAGTATGACTTCAGCGGCGATGAGGACTTCATCGAGGCAGGCATGCTCGACTCGTACGACATCGTGACGCTCGTCACGAATATGGAGATCACCTTCAACTTCCGCATCGACGGCACGGACGTCGTTCCTGAGAACTTCGGTTCCGTCGACAGCATAGTAGCCCTCTTGGAGAAGTATGGCGTACATTAGTTATCTTGAACTCCCCAAGCACTGGGGACTGGAGAAGGGCGACAGCGTGCTGCTCTCGTCTGACATCATGCAGCTCACCTTTACCAGTATGCGTAACGGTGAGCGCTTTGATCGTGACAAGTTCCTCGAGGCCATCCTCGACACCATCGGTCCCGACGGCACCCTGCTCATCCCGACCTTCAACTGGGATTTCTGTCACGGCGTCGCCTTCGACTATCACAAGACCCCCTGTAAGACGGGTACGTTGGGTACCGTGGCTCTGAATCATCCCGCTTTCCGCCGCACGCAGCATCCCCTCTATTCCTTCGCCGTCGCCGGCAAGGACCAGCAGCTGCTCTGCGACATGGAGAACGTCAGCTCCTTCGGCGACGACTCGCCCTTCGGCTACCTGGAGCACTGTCACGGCAAGAACGTGCTCATCAACCTGCACTACACTGACTGCTTCACCTTCGTCCACCACATGGAGGAAGTATGCGGCGTGAACACCTACCGGTTCCCCAAGACCTTCACAGGCCAGTATATCGATGCCGAAGGCCGTGAATCCACCCGCAGCTACTCGATGCTCGTACGTTCCTACGAACTCTACGAGGAGACCGACCTCACGCTGATCGGCGAGAAACTGGAGAATCCGTGGCGCCCTGACGATGCATCGGAGATACAGGCTCCCGCTGCCCGTCTCCTTATCCTCAACGACCTGCCCTACCGCATCGTCGACCTCGCTGCCGCTGCGCCTGTCATCGCCGATGACATCCTCCACAACGCCAGCCGCGGCCTCTGCAAGCATAAGATGCAGTAAGAAAGAAAACAAACATCCAACAGACTATGATAAGAAAACCTTTATTGATGCTGCTGATGATGCTGGGCATCGTCGTGGCAAAGGCGGACACCAAGCGTGTGCTGTTCGACGCAGGATGGCAGTTCACGCAAAACGGCAAGACTGTCAAAGTAGACTTACCCCACGACTGGGATATCTATGCCGGTCCCGATGCCAAGACAGGAGCTACGGGCACTGGCGGCGGCTGGTATCCCGGTGGCAAGGGCGAATACCGGAAGACGTTCAAGACACCTGAAGGTGAAGTCGTCAGACTGCACTTCGAGGGTGTCTATCAGAAGGCAGAGGTCTTCATCAACGGCCAGAAGGCCGGACAGCACGCCTACGGCTATACCCCCTTCACCGTCGACATCACACCTTATTTATATAAAGAAGGCGATAACGAGGTATTGGTCAAGGTGGACAACTCCGAACAGCCTAACTGCCGATGGTACAGCGGTTCCGGCATCTACCGCCACGTGTGGCTCGTCACGAGCCCTGCCCTCCACATCGCGGAGAACGGTGTCTATATCAACACCCCATTGGTGGACGACGAGGCGATGGTACGGGTGGAGGTGACCGTCGAGAATGCCTCCGACGTCGAACGTACCGCCACTGTGATGGTAGGTGCGGAGACGATGCCGATCACAGTGCCTGCCAAGGGCTCTGAGACCGACACACTGGTCTTCTTCGTCCAGAATCCCAAGCTCTGGTCACCCGACACGCCCATTCTCTATGAGGTACGGGCCATGCTGCAGGAACAGGGTAAGACGATCGATAGTCAGCTGGCCCGCTTCGGCATCCTCAATTTTTCCTACGATTCACGGATGGGCTTTATGTTCAACGGCAAGATAACGCCACTCAACGGTGCCTGTGTGCATCACGACGACGGCATCCTCGGGGCGATGGCCTTCGATGCCGCCGAGATCCGCAAGGTCCGCCAGATGAAGGACGCCGGCTTCAACCTCATCCGCACCTCCCATAATCCGCCCTCACGAGCCTTCCTCGATGCCTGCGACTCGATAGGCATGCTCGTCATCGACGAGGCCTTCGACGGCTGGCGCCAGGCAAAGACACCCTACGACTACTCCACGCTCATCGACTCCTGCTATCGTGAGGACATCCATGCGATGGTCAGGCGCGACAACAATCACCCCAGCGTCATCTGCTGGAGCATCGGCAACGAGGTGATGGAGCGCAAGGACATCCAGGTCGTCACCACCGCCCGGAAAATGAAGCAGGCCATAGAAGACTACTACTGCGAACGTCCCGTCACCGAGGCTCTCTGCTCATGGGACAGCGACTGGGAGATCTACGACCCCCATGCCGAGGTACTCGACATCGTGGGTTACAACTATATGATCCACAAGCACGCCTCCGACCATGAGCGTACCCCTGAGCGCGTCATCCTCCAGACGGAGAGCTTCCCCCGTGATGCCTGGAAGAACTGGCAGATCGTCGACGAATATCCCTACGTCATCGGCGACATCGTATGGACGGGTCTCGACTACCTCGGAGAGTCCGGCATCGGACGCTACTACTACGACGGCGACACCCCTGGCGAGCACTATGTCGAGGGAGGACAGCCCGAATGGCACGGGGCCTACTGCGGCGATGTGGACATCACCGGCTGGCGCAAGCCCATCTCCCACTATCGCGAACTGCTTTGGAACCGTGAGACAGCCCCTGCGCTCTATATGGCCGTGAAGGAGCCTAACGGCTACTACGGCACCATCCGTGAGACCGCCTGGAGCGTATGGCCCACCTGGGAGTCCTGGAACTGGAAAGGCGGTATCGGCCCGAAGGGCGAAACCGTTCCCAGTTGGGAAGGCAAGCCCATCGAGGTGGAAGTCTATACGAGCCTCCCCGCTGTCCGTCTGTATCTCAACGACCAGCTCGTCGGCGAGCAGCAGTCCGCTGAGTGCAAGGCCGTCTTCACCCTGCCCTATCAGCCCGGCACCCTCAGGGCCGAAGGAGTGACGGAAGAAGGCAAGACCGTATCCGTCAGCCTCTCTACGGCAGGAGAGCCTGCGCAGATCCAGCTGACAGCAGACAAAACCACGTTCCTCGCCGACGGTCAGGACCTTGCCTATGTCACCGTGGAGATTCTCGACAGTGAGGGCCGTGTTTGTCCCGATGCCGCCATCCCGCTTACGGCCACCGTCAAGGGTGCCGGCAGCCTCCTCGCCTTCGCCAGCGCCGACCTCAAGGATACCGGTGTCTATACCGACCAGCGCTGCACCACCTGGAAGGGCCGTGCCCTCATGGCCGTCCGCTCCTCAGCCAAGTCCGGTAACATCAGCATTCATGTTCAGGGCAAAGGTCTCAGCCAGGGAGAGCTAAAACTCAATACCATTAACAGACGATGATGATGTTGTATGTTAAATAATCATAAAACTTATATTCCTCCCATATATAAAAGAGGTGCGAACGGAAAAATGTTCGTACCTTTGCAGACCGATTATTGGGGAGAGACTTAGAATCCCCGTGGATTGAAGTGTGAATAGCGGCGTCTTTGGCCGGGCGCAGTGGTTCGTGAATCGTCAGTCCAGAAAGCCTGGAGGGAGTAATCCCGAAGGGGACGTTCGTTAGACTTGCAGCCGGGTTTAGACTCTCGGATGTGGGTTTATGTGCGTACAACAATTAAGTAAACTGTTTTTTAGTAGTAAAATTAAAAGAAATGAACACTTTAAGTTACAAGACGCTTTCCGTGAACAAGGAAACAGCAAAGAAGGAGTGGGTGGTAATCGATGCCACAGACCAGGTTGTTGGTCGTCTCGCTTCTAAGGTAGCCAAGCTCATTCGCGGAAAGTACAAGCCAACTTTCACGCCGCACGTTGACTGCGGTGACAACGTCATCCTTATCAATGCCG
>JAEEGH010005958.1_pt1 | contig 30212 bp, 30 predicted proteins | sample 9134181 | NCBI WGS metagenome assembly JAEEGH01 (sample SAMN16246544, study PRJNA631951) | gut metagenome | biome: gut microbiome; feature: rumen; material: DP-attached | host: Bos | place: Iran: Karaj | collected 2018-10
GTCTGAGCTTGCTGAAATAAATTATCATTTATCTCCGTATTCTTTCGTACTTTTTCATCCAAACTTGAGAGGATATCTACGATCCCATCCTGTTGTGTTCGCGGCGGAATGGGCACCGGCATTCCTCCGAGAGTTTGAGCGTTGATGTTTCCTCGCGTGCTTCCTGTATTAAAGGAGTGAATCCATCCCTTGTATGCGTCAGACATACAGTAATACTTTATATATTTGGGATTCACTTTGTTTGGATCAATGCTGAACTTAATAAGGAATCCAGCGTACACAAATTCTCCATCGGTTCCATCATAAAAGTAGTTGCGACCGGTGCTTGCTCCAGTTCGCGCAAAAACTATATCGTTCGGCTTCAATAGATATTGAGAGGCTTTCTCATCATCAACCGATTTCAAATCAGCCATATTGAGAGTTCCGTCATCCCGAATGTCCGTGATGCGAAGATAAGTATATAAATCTTCAGAGCGTTCAACTGCTGATGCTCCGATTCCATATGAACCACGTCCGTCAACAGATAGTGAAGCTAATGTCGCATTCTGAATTTCCATTATATCTCCGTCCTAACCTATATATTTCCTATGAGCTGTTTTCACATTGCTCTGTTTGACCATTGCGTATTGCAAGGTCGTATCTATCCGTTGATGCCCAAGAAGTCGTTGAAGCTGCTCGATAGGCATTCCTTTATCAATCGCCATTGTAGCCAGTGTCCGCCTGAACTTATGCGGATGTACTTTAGGGATATCCAGCTGTTTCCCAATCTCACGGAGCCGATGTTCTATACCTCCGATCTGTATCCGTTCGTGTGGTACCCTCAAGGTCACAAACAGTGCAGGATTATCATCTGTTCGGCTATCAAGGTATTCTTGTAGGTGCAGTTTGGCTCTGGCATCAAAATAAACAATCCGCTCCTTATCACCCTTACCAAACACCACGCATTCCCGTTCCGAAAAGTCGATGTCATCACGGTTTAAAAGAACCATCTCGCCGACACGCATTCCCGTCGAAGCTAGCATATCAATCATCGCCAAGTCTCGCAGTTCCTCACAGTTATCGCGTAGCTTCTCCAAGTCCTCATCAGAATAGGTCTCTTTGATGCTACTTACTGTTTTTACCTTATGAATACGGCGAACGGGACTTTTTACTATGTAATCCTCATCCTCAAGCCACGAAAAGAAGCTGGACAGGATACGACGTATGTTGTCGATTGTTACCCGGCTCGACTGGTTCTTGCTCTGATACTCGGTAAGGTATGTCCGCAAATCTTCCGTAAGAATATGTCGGACATTCTTACCGAGAGATGATACCAAGGCATCAATCGTGGTCTGATAATACTTTAATGTCTTTTCAGAGCACCCCTCGATCCGCTTGGCGGCTAGGAACATTTCTATAATGTCATTGCTATCGTCCACCTCCGTCTTAACCACTGCACCAGTCACTTCATAGTGAAAGAGTGTCTGCTCCATCACTATTTTCAATTGCCTCAGTTGAGAGTTGTCGAGGTAGGGCAACATTTTCTGCATTACCCCCGTCATCAGTTCATCCTTCATGTCGTTTCTCCTTTATATTTTATTTCCAGAGAACGACATCAACGGCAGTTCCGTTGGCGTTACTCTCGCCGTTGGTGAGAGTTGTTCATATATAAATGATAATTTATCGCAGCAATTAAGACTTATTTTTCAAAATATGTTTATTGATGGTGAACACCCAGAATGGCCTATCGATAAACTGGGGAACTATCTATCATTAGAACGAGGTTTGTCGTATAAAGGCAAATATCTCTCTGATTCCGAAGGTGTTCCTATGGTGAACTTAGGTAATATTTTACCTAATTCAGTGTTTCGATCAGAGAAACTAAAATACTACACGGGAGATTTCAAGGCCAAAGCAACTGTCGTCCCAGGTGATTTAGTTGTTGCCAATACTGATCTAACTCAAGCGCGCGAAGTTTTAGGCAGTGCTATTATGATCCCTGACCTAGGATGTAAAGTAATCATTTGCTCGCATCATATAAGTATTGTCAGAAACTGCAAAATATCTAAACATTTTATTCAGGGCATGCTTAATTCTCCTGTTTATCGCGAAAGAGTTATTGGTTTTGCTACTGGAACCACTGTTCTGGCTTTGCCAAACGAAACTATATTAAACTGTGAATTTGCATTGCCCCCCAATAAACTTGTTATGGAATATGATTCCATTGCTGAATCTATACACCAGAAAAGCGAGCAAATTCGATTAGAAAATCAAAAACTAGCTAATCTGAGAGATTACATTTTGCCACGCTTAATGTCAGGAGAACTTGATGTTTCCGAGGTAGAACTATGAAAGAAAAAGATTTGAGAATTCCTTTCAATGCTCCCCTAAACCATCAAGATACGGAGTCACAGACTTATGGATGTCGTCAGAATAATCCTGACATCTGTGGAAATAATGGCTTGTCTAATATCTGTGCTTTTGTCTGTGATGATGGAATATGTAGGAAACCATCAAGGGCGTGGAAACGACAGTATCAAAAGCTAAAGGGTTAAGCCGCTAAATTATCATTTATTATCAAGGAGATTGTAGGTATGAGTGCAATAAAGGAAATATATGATTTGATTAAAAGCTTGATGGATGAAGCAAAAAAGCGAAAAAATAACGAACTGTTAGATAAATTATTAGATATAAAACTGGCGGTTAATGAGCTAGAGGATGAAAATAGAGAGCTTAAAAGCCAGTTGGAGAAAAAAGAGAGTATAGTCAGACATAAGAATAAAATGTATGTAACTGTTAAAGATGATCCTCAGGAAATTCATTATTGCACTGTGTGCTGGGGAAGAGACGGGAAACTTATTCAAATGTATGATGATAAAACATGTTACGAATGCATTATGAGAGCTAAAAGAAATTGAGCAGATTAAGGAGAAATGTTTTATGTCGGGATTTATTGAAGCAAGCTATGAAAATTCCCTTATAGAATTATTTCAAACCCTAGGATACCAGCATATATATGGCCCGGACGTTGTGCGAGACTACAATAGTCCTCTATATGATGATGTTTTACTTGAATCACTTCATAGTTTGAATCCTGAATTGCCAGATGTAGCAATCAAAGATGCATTATACAAACTTAAAAATTTTGAAAATGGAACTCTTGTACAGAAAAATACTGTTTTTATGAACTATCTTCAGAGCGGTATTGAAGTTAGTTATCATCAAAATGGTGAAACCAAATCAGATATTGTCTATATTATAGATTACTATAACTTTGAGAATAATTCTTTTATCGTAGCAAATCAGTGGACATATATCGAAAATAGTGAAAAACGTCCGGATATGCTTCTTTTTATCAATGGAATTCCCGTTGTTCTTATAGAGTTAAAATCCCCATCAAGAGAAGAAACTGATGCGTCGGAGGCTTTTTTGCAGATTAGAAATTATATGCAGGAGATTCCTTCGATGTTTGTTTATAATGCGATCTGCGTAATGAGTGATATGTCCGTATCTAAGGCAGGCACTATTACTTCTGGTGAAGACCGTTATATGGAATGGAAATCCAAGGATGGAGACAAGGAAAATACTCAGTATGCTCAGTTTGACACATTTTTTGAAGGGATGTTTGAAAAAGAACGCCTTCTGGATATCTTGAAGAATTTTATATGTTTTGATGCTGACGGAATTAATTCCTATAAAATCCTTTCGGCATATCATCAGTATTTTGCAGTAAAAAAAGCAATTGAAAGTACAAAGAAGGCATCTGCTGAAGACGGAGATGGAAAGGGAGGCGTTTTCTGGCATACTCAGGGGTCTGGAAAATCTCTTTCAATGGTTTTTTATGCGCATTTGCTTCAGCAGGCACTGGATAGCCCTACAATTGTTGTGATCACAGACAGAAACGATCTTGATGATCAACTGTTTTCTCAATTTGCTAGGTGTAGTGATTTTCTTCGTCAAAAGCCGGAACATGCTACAAGTAGAGAGCATCTTATGAGTTGGCTAAATTCCAGAAATGCTAATGGAATTATATTCACCACTATGCAAAAATTCGAAGAGTCAGATTCTGCTCTTTCAGATAGAAGAAATATTGTTGTTATGGCAGATGAGGCACATAGAAGCCAGTATGGTTTGTTTGAGCGTATTCGTATGGTGAAAAATGAAGATGGCAGTACTGAGGCTAGGCGTGTTATCGGCACGGCCAGAATCATTCGTGATTGTTTACCTAATGCAACATTCATTGGTTTTACCGGCACTCCGGTATCTTCAAAGGATAGAAACACCAGAGCGGTTTTTGGAGACTATATTGATGTTTATGATATGACACAGGCAGTAGAAGATGGTGCCACGAGACCTGTATATTATGAGAGCCGTGTTGTGAAACTCAATCTTGATGAGGAAACTATAAGGCTCATAGATCAGGAGTATGACTTGATTGAAGCAACTGATCAAGCAGATGAGATGGTTATCCAGAAGAGTAAGCAAATGCTTGGGAAAATGGAAGCTATTCTGGGAAATCCTCAGACTATTAATTCCCTTGTTAAGGATATCATTGATCATTATGAGAATCACAGAGCTAATCTTCTTACTGGTAAAGCTATGATTGTAGCCTATTCCAGAAGTATAGCTATGGATATATACAAGAAGATTCTCGAATTAAGACCGGAGTGGATGAAAAAAGTTGCGGTTGTAATGACGGAAAGTAATAAGGATCCAGAAGAATGGCGTAAGATTATTGGAAATAAAACACATAAAGCTGAACTCGCCAAAGAGTTTAAGGACAATGATAGCCCTTTGAAGATAGCTATTGTTGTAGACATGTGGCTTACCGGATTCGATGTTCCTTCTCTTGCTACTATGTATGTCTATAAGCCTATGTCCGGTCATAATCTTATGCAGGCCATAGCGAGAGTAAATAGAGTGTTTCAGGATAAAGAAGGCGGTTTGATAATTGATTATGTTGGCATAGCTACTGCTTTAAAACAGGCGATGAATGATTATACCGCCAGAGATAAGAAAAACTATGGCGATACAGATGTCGCTAAGGTTGCATATCCGAAATTCATAGAGAAATTGGAAGTCTGTCAGGATCTTCTGCATGAATATGATTACTCTGACTTTGCTAAAGGGACGGATCTAGTGCGAGCAAAGATCATTACGGGTGCAGTAAACTATATTGCTGCTCCCGATAAAGAATCACTTTTAAAGAGCTACATCAGGGAAGCATTACTATTGCACCAGGCTCTTTCTCTTTGCTCATCTCTTACTACAGAGGATGAACGAATTGAAGCGGCGTTTTTTGAAGCTGTAAGGGTGATGGCCGGACGTATTATTGTTGATGTGAAGAGCAAGATTTCCCTTAAAGAATTGAATGAGCGAATTAATAATCTCCTTAAACAGAGTATAAAGAGTGATGGGGTTATTAATTTGTTTGATGGAGTGAAAGAGGAATTCTCTCTTTTTGATCCGAAATTCTTGGAAGAAATTTCTAAAATGAAACAGAAAAACCTTGCAGTTGAGCTGCTGAAAAAGCTTATTGCAGAGCAAGTGGCTGTTTATAGAAGAACTAATCTGGTAAAATCAGAGAAATTCAGCGATATGATTCATCGTGTGATGAATGAATATTTGAATGGCCTTCTTACAAATCAGCAGGTTATAGATGAACTGATGAAACTGGCTAAAGAGATTCAGGAAAATCAAAAGGCTGGAAATGATCTTGGACTTACCGATGAAGAGTTGGCGTTTTACGACGCATTAACCAAGCCTCAGGCGATTAAGGATTTTTATGAAAATGATGAGCTTGTCGCTCTGACCAAGGAATTAACTGAAACATTACGACAAAACAAGACTATTGATTGGCAAAAACGTGGCGATGCCAGGGCAAAGATGCGAATGATGGTTAAGAAACTGCTTAAGAAGTATAAATATCCACCTGAGGGGATGGATGATGCGCTCGAGACGGTTATGCTTCAGTGCGAACTTTGGGCTGACAATGATTTCTCAGGTTCAAATATTATGTTCTACGCTGATGCAATGGCTTCAGGAGTGAAGAACATGACTTTGGATAACGCTTTGAGTATAGCTAAAAGAGAAAAACAGAATATAGATCATGTGACGGAATATGAAAATGGATTTGTGTTCTCAAGTAAAGCAGATGAGAATTATATTGGTGGAATTGGTCATTCGCCTATTGTTGTAATAAAAAAAGATGGAACTATAACAAATATGATTAACTTTATGAATCAGGGCACAGGTAAGGAACTGGGTAGAAAAAAAATATAGTAGTAGATTCAGACATTGATAGTAAACAATATGGAGGGATATATGGGTATTCCACAGATTTCAAAACAGAATATTATTGATGCTATAGCATATATCGATGAACATGGAGTTCCGGATGCACATAAAAGTATTAAGTATGAGGTGGTTGTTGGAAATGGGAAAAAGTACCCGCCTAAATATCTTATGGCTGTCGCTTCTCATTTTGCAACTGGTGAGGGGATAAAGTTTTCTGGATATAACTCTGTGATTGCTAAAAATTTTTTTCATAAAATGGGATATTCAATAGATTATAAACATGAAAAGTATGAATTGACGATTACTTCAAATGAGGTGGTTTCCACAGATGAAGGATTTGATTTCAATAATCTTTATCTTGGTGATGAGTATAAGCCTTTAGATGCATATTTTCAGAATGCTGATGGGAAAATTGTACATAGATTGTATAGAAAGGGTGAAAGGAAAAACACCAATCAGACCCTTCCGAGATTATGTTGTCAAATATATGAGAATCAATTGGCTGCACTCACGGATTATGATAAAAAGAATTTTCCTATATGTAAGTATGCTCCGGAGAAAGAAATGATACGTGGAATCTTTTCTTCTCCTCAGGAGTTTAAAAAGTATAGAAATACTATAGAGTATTTTAGATACACTTCGGATAATGGACCGAGTTTTGTGATCTATTGTTGGAATTTGTTTTCAACTATATATTTTGTTCAGGAATGTCTGAAGAGATATGGCGATGAAGGAGATAAATTTGTTCTTGTATACAGAGATAAAGATGATCAGGAAACTTCAAATGATAATCCTGAAGATGAGCTGACTGATGATTCAATCGGTGAAATTAATGAGTATAGAAATGTTTATTCAGAAAAACTAATTAAGGCAAAGAATATAATTCTACGCGGTGCTCCCGGAACGGGAAAAACATATTTAGCTCATCAAATTGCAGCAGATATTGTAAGCAATGGATATGAAGATGATTTTGATAAGCTGACAGATGAACAAAAATTGCAGGTTGAGTTTGTGCAGTTTCATCCAAATTACGACTATTCTGATTTTGTGGAAGGATTACGCCCGGAAACTAGTGAAGATGGAGGCATGAGATTCACTCTTAAGGATGGAGTGTTTAAAAAGTTTGTTGATAGAGCTAGAAAAAACTATGAAGATTCTCTTAAAAGTGAGGAAGCAATTAAGAATGAATTATCTGTGCAGGAAGCGTTAGATGATTTTTTCTCTTCCATAGAATACGGAGAAACTCCATTTGAGACGGTGACAGGCAATCGTTTCTATATTGATGAAGTTTCTGATAGTCATATTTATTTATCTATTCCGCAGAACGAAAAAGCTAATAAATTAGCAATTAGAATTCAAGATATATTGAAATTACTAGAATCTGATATTGATTTTGAAAAAGTTGGTGAAGTGCGAGATTACTTAAATAAAGGTTATTATAGTCAAACGTATTCATATGATTATGTAATCTATCGGCATATTAAGGCTAAATTCAAGAATGGAAAAAAACAAAAAATTAAGAGAGAAGATGTAAAGAAATATATATTTATTATTGATGAGATAAACCGTGGAGAGATTTCTAAAATCTTCGGTGAACTGTTCTATTCTATAGATCCAGGATATCGTGGGAAAATAGGAGCAGTTTCTACTCAGTACGCAAATATGCATTCTGATCCGACTGACAGGTTTTATATTCCGGATAACGTGTATATTATAGGAACAATGAATGACATTGATAGATCTGTTGATAGTTTCGATTTCGCTATGCGTCGAAGATTCCGTTTCATAGAAATTAAAGCTGATGAAAATACGGAAATGCTTGAAAGTTTAGGTGAGAAATCTGACGAGGCAGTTAAGAGAATGAGCGCTCTTAATAAAGCAATTGTTGACGTTTCGGATCTAAATGAGAATTATCAGATAGGTGCATCGTATTTTTTGAAGTTAAAGTATCTTTCTCCAGAAGAATTATGGAATGATTATTTAAAACCGTTGCTTAAAGACTATATAACCGGAATGTATGATGAAGAAAGCATTATGAAGAAGTTTGAGAAGGCGTACGGCTATAATTCTTCACCTGAGGCTTTTGCGGATGAAACAGATCAAACTTAAAGATAATGAAAATAGAAATAAGGAAGACTTCATTGATATACCGGGTATAATCGAAGCAGTATCCGACAAATCCTTAGATCAACTGGAAAAGAATGGGATATTTGTTTTCCCGGATCTGGTTAATGAAACAAATGATCTCACCAGAGATCAATTTGTTCTGAAAAGTATCAATGATAACTATTGCTCGTCCAATGTTATGGGCTTTTTGGGATGCGGCGATGAAAGATTAACAATTGAATCCAGATTTAGTAATGGATCGGAAGATTTCTTTTTTCAGTATTTGCTTGAAAAGGTATTGGAGTGTCCAAATATTATTAGTATGAAGACGGATGCATCAAATAGTGATAGAATGCATCCTTTGCTTATATTTTTATTTCCTACATATTTGAAAAATGCTCTCAGGAAGGGCGTTTTTAAGATGTATGTGCATAAGGAATACAACGATCAAGACGTTAAAGGCATTATAAATATAGATAGACATATACGAAAGAATACCCCATTTATTGGCAATGTTGCATATAGTCAGAGAGAATATGTTTACAATAATTATCTTATTCAATTAGTCAGACATACTATCGAATATATAAAGAGAAAACCGTATGGATTATCAGTTATATCAAAATGCAAGGATGAAATTAAAATAATTACTGATGCTACACCTGATTACAATGCTAAGGATTTAAGAAAGATTATCATTGAAAACAAGAAGAATACTGTAAGGCATGCTTATTATTTTGAATACCGACGATTACAGAATTTATGCCTTTTGATTCTACAAAATGAGAATCCTAATATAGGTTTTGGTACTAAGAAAGTATTTGGGATTCTGTTTGACGGGGCGTGGTTGTGGGAAGAATACATTGCACAGTTACTTGGCGAAGATAGATTTTACCATCCTATGAATAAAGCTCGCTTAGGAGTGCAATATCTCTTTTCTGTGAAAAAAGGACCAATATACCCGGATTTTATTGGAGTAAATTCTGAAAACCGGATAATTGCAGATGCAAAATATAAACCCGAGGATAATATAAGTAATAAAGATTATCTGCAGATGCTTGCTTATATGTATCGGTTTGAAGCTAAGAGAGGCTGTTACTTGTATCCGGAAATTGAAGGAGCGGAAGATACTGTTTTATGGCTTAATGGCGGTGTGTCATATGAAGAAAATTTATCTCGGCGTGATGACATTTTTGTTGTTAAGCATGGATTGAAAATTCCTGGTAATTCTTCGTCTTATGAAGAGTTTATATCGGAAATGCTTATAAATGAAAGATTATTTGTATATAAGTTGGATATGCGGTTTTCTGCTGATGTAATAATCCGTGATGAATAATGGAAAATACTTTAATGCTTAGAGCAAGTGGTGCAGATACAAAATTAGATTAAATGCATATTGTTGGAGGAATATATGAACGGAGTGCAACAGATTCTAACCCACTTTTATGTAAATGTAGCATTGGGTATTCTAATAGTATGCCTTTTGACAGTAGGATTATTTGTTATTCGGAGTTTGATATCTAGAACCTCAAAATCGCATAAAGAGAAGAAATATAAGGAATCTTCGAAGGGGCTGGAAGTAACAGAATCAACAATTATAAATGAATTGAATGACAAAGGTGATATGATTTGCCCCAGATGTGGAAGCAAATTGGTTCTCCGTACAGCCAAGAAAGGCGATAACGCGGGAAATCAGTTCTATGGATGCAGTGCATTCCCAAAATGCAGATATATAAAGAATTTGTAATATGGACTCAACGAAGTACATGATAATTGCAAAGGGAAATATCCGTACCCGTCAGGTGAAATCATGTGTCTATAACTCATCAACAGACAAATATGACATAACCTTTATGGGTGATAAACGTTACTCTTATTCTAGGAGTAACGTTTCTTTTCTGCGGAATCCTAATATACTTCGTTTTCAAAACTGTATAATTTCCTCCCCCGATGGTTTGAGCTTTTTGGATGTAAAGCAGGTATATGAATTTGATGATGATGGAGTAAAATACTGGCACTTTACGTCTGCAGGAATTCCCTATGATTATAAAAAAGACGATCTTAAGATAACTGGGGAATCTAAAACAGATTATCATGTATCTTCCAATGTTTTTGAGTATTTAAAGGATATTTCCGGTCTCAGTGAGATTCCTAATGATTTCGGGGAGATAATTCTTCAGAAGTATTATGACAAGATTACGAGTATATCTGAACACTCGGCATTATATAAATATTTGAACCCGAAAGTTCCCTTTGATTCTTTAAGGGGAATAATCCCTGTTTTTCCGTTTGGCTGTAATTCCAGTCAGTATAAAGCAGTATTAAATGCCTTGAATAACCAGATAAGTGTTATTCAGGGGCCTCCCGGAACCGGTAAGACACAGACCATTCTTAATATAATTGCTAATCTTATCATAAATGGTAAATCTGTTCTTGTTGTATCCAATAATAATTCGGCAACCGGTAATGTGTTGGAAAAACTTTCCAATCCTAAATACAACATGGGATTTATGGTTGCACCTTTGGGAAGTTCCGATAATAGAAATGCATTTATTGAAGCTCAGTCCGGAAAATATCCGGATCTGTCATCATGGCAGAAAAGCATCAAGCCCGGATTTATGACCAACGTTACCGCACTTTCCAACAGATTGCAGCGTGTTTATGAACTTCGTGAAGATATAGCGATTTTGAAAGAGAAAAAGCATGAAGTGGAGCTTGAGTATAAGTATTTTGCGGATTGTATTAATGATTCAGAGAACGGTGTGATTTCTGTCAGGCACAGGATGGGGATATCAGCTGACAGGGTTATGAAAAGCATTGGAGAAATTCAGGCGTTTTCAGAGGAATCGGGGGATTTATCATGGTGGTTCAAACTTAAAAGCAGGTGGATATACGGGCTGGGTGATAAAGAGTTCTATGAGCATAGATTTACCGATATTATTACCTCATTGCAAGATCTTTATTATAGGAAAACACTTCAGGAGACAGAAGAGCGCATACAGAAAGATGAAAAAGAATTGTCAGACTATCCGAAAGATATTGAAGACAGTTTGATTGATCAGAGTCTGGAATTCTTCAAGTCTATCATAGCCGGAAGATACAAATGGAATGGTGCGAGAGAACTCTTTTCGGATAAATCACTGCTGAATAAGCCTGAACGATTTGCATATGAGTATCCGGTGGTGCTCAGCACTACTTTTTCAGCACGTGCATGTTTGAACCCAAATAAACATCAATTTGATTATGTGATCATGGACGAAGCATCTCAGGTTGATGTGGCGACCGGGGCACTGGCATTATCTGTTGCCCGGAATGCAGTTATCGTGGGTGATACAAAGCAGCTACCCAATGTAATAACCGATGAAACAAGAAAACAGGCGGATGATATAAGGCGGAAATATCTGATATTCGAAGGATATGATTATGCCCGTAACAGCTTTCTTCAATCTGTACTATCAATACTTCCAAAAGCTCCTGTGACTTTGCTCAGAGAACATTACAGATGTCATCCGGAAATAATATCATTCTGTAATAAGAAGTTCTATAATAATGAACTCCTCATTATGACTGAAGATGATGGAAACAGAAATGCACTTAAGGCAATCGTTACAACCTTGGGCAATCATTCCAGAGGACATTATAATCAACGACAGATTGATATCATTAAGAACGAAGTTCTTCCGACTCTTGATGTACCTGATGATGAGATTGGGATCATTGCGCCCTATAACGATCAAGTTAATGAGCTTAGGAAACAGATTCCGGGTATAGATATTTCTACTGTTCATAAGTTTCAGGGAAGAGAGAAGGATGTAATTATTCTTTCTACGGTCGATGACAAGATAGGTGATTTTACGGATGATCCAAATCTTCTGAATGTAGCTGTTTCTAGAGCTAAGAAGCAACTAATAGTAGTTGTATCCGGAAACGAGCAATCTAAAAACGGAAATATTGTTGATCTGGTCTCATATATCAGACATAACAATATGGAAGTGGTTGATAGCAAAGTATTCTCTGTTTTTGACTATTTGTACTCACAGTACAGAGAACAAAGATGGAAATATCTTAAGAATAAGAATCGTATATCCCAATATGATTCAGAGAACCTGATCTATAATCTGCTTTTGGAGGTGTTAGAAGATCATACCGAGTATGGTGTACAGTGCTTTACACCCTTGAGAATGGTAGTCAAGGATCATTCAGGGCTTTCCGAGGAAGAAATTAGGTATTTACGTAACCCGAATACTCATATCGATTTCATGATTTACAATAAGCTTAGTAAGCTCCCCGTAGTTGCCATTGAAGTTGACGGCTATTCATTCCATAAAGAGGGTACCGATCAGCATGAAAGAGACTTGAAGAAAGATCATATTCTTGAGGTTGTAGGTATTCCTATAGTTAGACTTAATACTACGGGAAGTGGTGAGAAAGAGAAGATTCTGAGTGTTATAGGCATGTAATGCCGATTGTTTAATATGTGAATTATACATAGTGTATAATGGATGTGTCGTTGGCATACGGAGAGTTATTATGGACCATTTTGCAGTAATAGATACTGAAACCACATGGAGCGGTGCACTTATGACCGCAGGTGTTCTTATAGTAGAAGCAGATTCGCTTAAAGTGGTGGATTCCAATTACTATATCGCAGTGGATACTCTTGCAGAAGGTGGGTTATACAGTCATGAAGTTCATATGAAGAATCTCGATGAGACAGAGACTACATCTGCGGATATAGGACCTGAGATCCATAAGTATCTGACGAAGCATAAGGTCAAAACCATTCTGGCCTACAATGCAGGATTTGACAGGAACTGCTTATCATACCTGCGTTCATACAGATGGTGCGATATTATGCGCCTTGCTGCATACAAGCAGTACAACTCCGCCATTTCTGAAAATGACGAATGCTGCAAGACAGGCAAGCTTAAGAGAGGATACGGAGTCGAGCCCATCCTTAGGATGCTTGGTAAAGAGATGTACTATGAGACACATAATGCACTGATGGATGCAATGGATGAACTAGAGATAGTCAGACTATTGGGTCATCCGGTTGATATGTATCCGGAAATTTAAGGAAATATATATTTGGTTTTAGTAATTGTCTGGGAGATATGAGTGTATAAGACATTAGATTATTATGACAATAATGCTCAGAAGTTTGTATCTGGGACTTTGGATGTTGAGTTTACTGATACTCAGGATAAGTTTCTTTCATATCTGCCTGAGAGTGGGATGATACTTGATTACGGATGTGGTTCCGGAAGAGATACTAGATATTTCCTTTCGAATGGTTATAAGGTTGATGCAGTTGATGGATCCGAAACTCTATGTAAGATTGCTGCTGAAAACACCGGAATCAAAGTTCGACAGATGCTGTTCTCTCAATTGGATGAGCATGAGAAGTATGATGGTATTTGGGCGTGTGCTTCAATTCTTCATCTGACTAAAGATGAACTCCGAACTGTGTTGAACAAAATGATTCGTGCTGTTAAGCCAAACGGTTACATCTACATATCATTTAAATATGGAGAATTTGAAGGGTATCGCGCCGAAAGGTATTTCACGGATTTTACGGAAAACACTTTTAGTAGCTTTCTGACAGCTTTTTCAGGAATTATGTTGATAGAAGAATGGATTTCATCAGATGTTCGTCCTGGCAGAGGTGATGAAAAATGGCTGAATATAATCCTTCAGAAGTCGATTACAGGCTGACTATAGACGAAAAATACCATAACACTTTGGATATAGAAGGATTCTCACATATGATGAAGGATCCTTCCTATTGCTATAAGTTTTATTGGCTTGAAGGGTTAGTCAGACTTCTTTCAGAAGGTGTTCAGAGCACTACCTTTGATTCGGTTATTAATGAAATGATTGCAAGTGCCTGGTATTCTGTCAGGGAGTTTCATATTCATCTTAGCGGATTGCAGGCGGACGGACAGGTTAGAGATGGACTTGAGCGTGCTATTTTGACATTGACTGAATTAAGTGATCTTCCTTCAAATGCTTCACGAGTTGAGATTTTAAATGCGATAAGGGAACACGATTCTGAACTAAAGGCAGCCAAGGAACAGCTTACCAATATGGTTCCTTATCGTGCATTATCCGGTTTCTTTGAAGATAAAGAATCTGATATCCCTTGGGGGAGTGTTAAAAGAATTACAGCATATATAGAGAATGTCAATAGGAACGTTATTCCGCTTCCATATACACTTGGTGAATCAAGTAAACTAAAGAAGGAGATTTTTTTCAATCCGGCCTGGGCGGAGATGATTCGTGACAATACAGTATCTATTTTGGGATGGATCAATTATGAGAAGGTAAAGTGGTTACAGAATAATAACCCTGAGGTTCCGGGACTTGTGTATAAACTGGCACCAATTGATGAAAAGATCCGAAAGCTAAACAACGTCCGTAAACTCTGGGAAGGGATATTGGAACTTAGTGAAGTGAGGGATGTGTTCACCGGGAAAGAGATAATATCTAAGAAATATGATCTAGATCACTTCATTCCCTGGTCTTTTGTTATGAATGATGAGTTATGGAATCTGATGCCGATGGATTCTTCTTTAAATTCTGCCAAAAGCAATAAACTTCCTAAATGGGATCCATTCTTTGAGAGATTTGCCGGTAACCAGTACATGCTTTATGAATTAGTCCATAAGCGGGAGGGTATCCATAAATTGTATGTAGACTGCTATAAGGATAATCTACATTCCATTTGGGCAGGTCAGGAACTATATAGAAAAGGTAATTCTCGTGAAGAATTCTATCGTATTCTTGAGAACAATATGTATCCTGTATACAATTCGGCAAAGCGACAAGGGTATGAAATCTGGGATTTATAATTTTTTAAACATATTTTAGAGAAGTATGATAGATATCTCATTTGATTTCACAACTGATTCACCGGGATATTGGGACGGATTTTGGAAGCGAAATGATGGTTTGGGATATGGAGGATCTGATCCCGATGTTTCCAGTCCGACTCTTCAGGAGTACCATAGACTATTATGGAGTAAGCAGCTTCCGAATGGTGAGATGATGAAACTGGAAAAGGGAAATTCCGGATTTGATTATCTTACATGGAAAGATTTTCGATTTGGAAGTGATTCGATTATTGTAGGATTTAGATATTCCAAATATAGATATATGATGGATCAGGTTAAAGAACGGGTCAATGACTTCCAGGCCTATTATGAGGACCTCATCAGAAAATCGTATTCCATTGGCGGAACCATTATCTTCCCTAAGCATCCATCCAGTATGAATCAAAACAAGGGAACCAATAGTCTTATATCCGATAGATGGGATCTCACCTTGGAATGCATAAGACGTTACTATTCTGGCGAGGATAGTCCATTATATTCTGTAATAGCGAACGACAAGGACTTTTTTGACTTGTTTGTAGATTTTAAGGGATATGTGGATTATTTCTTTCTGCAGGACGTAGTGTCTGATGACTATAAAAGCGTAATTTCATGGTGCGGGGATTATTCATTTACTGAAAGTGGTCTCCCTAAAACTATAGATGAATATTTCACCTTTATAGGTGCGGAGTTTGACTTTTTGGAAAAAAGAAATTTGAGAATAAAAGAATACTCTATACGAAACAGAATATAAAAATGTATCTGAATGTAAACTGCGATAGGTTCTGTCACGACTGCGGAAGCTTTTTTATATGATGAGCATACGTCTGTTCCAACCCTTCTCACTGCTTGCGTCAGTACGTGTGGTAACTTTTATATGTTTTTTTCACTTGTCTATATAATGTATTCATTTTTTCGAGGTGTTAGGCAGAATGTTTATATATTATGTATTGGGGTGTTTAGCCGGAATTGTATTTGGAACTATATTGTGTTGGTATTTGATTCGCAGACCTATATATATTCGTTTTGAGCATTCTTTTTTGATATGGTCCGAACCGGTTTTGGTTTGTTTTGTTTGTATCATCGTATCATTTTTCTTTGATTTACTTTTCGGAAGTATAGCTGCTGATGCCTTATCTATATATTCAAATGCAACAGGGAATACACTTAATATAAGTGGATGGGTTATCTTTTTTATTCTGAAAGCGTTAGAAAATGGTTTCTTGATTCCAATATTTGTTCATATTAGTTCACTGGTTTTTGGGCGAATTGTCAAAAAACTCGGATTAATTTATTTGTATACATATTCGGAAAATGTCCCCAAAAGTTGTTTCACATTATTGACTTTACTGCTTACTTGTCGTTTGTTGATGTTTATGGAATGGGATGGGGATATTGAGGAAATAGGATTTGTAATTGTTAGAATTATGATGTGGTGGATGACAATTTATGGAACTTGGCGCGGATTTGGTTTTGGATGTAATGTCACATTTGATGAGGATGATAAAAATCCTGAAGAAAAAAAGGAACGTGAAAAAATAATTATTAGGCTGAAGAATTGGGTCGACCGTAAAAAGAATATAATAGTACTAAAACTCAAGAAAATAAGTAACATTTTTAAAGGGGTTGTAAAGTCTATAAAATCTAAAGATGTACGGTACAAAGAAGTCCGCCCAATAATCGAATCTATATGTGTTTGCTTGGTTGTATTATGCTTTCCTATGGTTTCGGAAAACGAAAAATCTTTTTGGGTGATTTTATTATTCGTAGTATTCTTTGGATTGACGATGATCACAGGACTTATATGGATGATGGAATTTTATATATTGGATGAGGAACGAAGTATAGAACAATTTGACAAGCGTATAGCCAAATTTAAATCTAAACAAAATAAGCGTGTAAGTGGTCGTTTTGGCAGAATGAAATATCATATTGATAATAATGCTTTTACCATAGATGAGGTGAATATCAAATATAGTGGATCTCAGAATTCAGATTATGTGAAGTATTTTTCTCATGAAGAGCATCTTTTTAAAGGAACTCGAAAGTTTAAAATATCTAATACTGATGAAATCAAGAAGTATTTACTTGAAAGAAGAGAACAACAAGAAAAAATGATAGATGATGGATTTAAAAGTTGCAGAGAAGTACTTAAAAAACGGAAAATGGAACAGATGAAAAAGTTGAATTAGATTGCTATATAATTCATTGTTGGATATATTTCTGTAAATTCTATTGTAGGTTTTGTAAATAAAACTAGGAGGAAATACCATGCCCTTTATCAATTCTAAAGTTAGTGTAAAGATCACAGAAGATCAGGAGAAGGAACTTAAGTCCAGACTAGGAGAAGCTATTGCCCTGATCCCCGGAAAGAGTGAGAGCTGGCTTATGACAGGATTTGAAGATGAGTATCATCTTTATTTCAGGGGAGATAACAGTGAGCCTATAGCTTTTATTGAAGTGAGCGTATACGGATCTGCAAACAGCGGTGCTTTTTCTAAGCTGACTGCGGAGATGACGAAGATATTCGGTGAGGTTCTGGGTATCGCTGCCGATCATATTTATGTTAAATACTCCGCTACATCCGACTGGGGATGGAACGGGAATAATTTCTGATATATGAAGAAGACATTTATAACTGCCTCGAAAATATTTATACTTCTCGGTGCACTTTCGATGTATGCGATGCAGATCGCAGTGTTATTGCCTTTGAGATTTGCACTCAGGGGTGAATCCGGCACGGATATAGGCGGAGGGTTTGTTCTTGCGTGCATATTATTTTGCGGTTTGTTTGGAATTATAGGCCTGATACTTGCGATAATTGCGGGAGTCAGGAAGGAAGCTCCGGCAACGGTGTTTTCCATGGTGCTCAAGTTCATGATGATCCCTTTCTTTATCCTGAATTTCCTTTTCTGGGTATTTCTTTTCCTGGGGACGCTTAATCCCTTCCTGATAGTTGCGACTCCGTTCGTTGCACTGATAGGAGGATTCCTTACTTATCTTGTTGTTCTTATGACAAGTCTTCCTGATGTGATCTTTACTTTGATCGAATTGAGATTATACAAGGGATGTCCCAAGAAGCTTTTTGTTCTGGGAATAGTATTCAGCTTTTTCTTCGTTCTTGATGTGGTGGGGGCGGTCATTCTTCACATAGCATATAAAAAGGCAGAAAGGTATAGGTTTATTCCGGGTAATGAATACAGACAAAACATTTAGACTCAATCTTTTCTTAAAGCTCCTTCCCATCATTCTTTATTACATTGCTTGGATTCCGGAAATCTTCTCCAAGAGAGGCCGGATAACCGTAGCCGATGCTTTTTATACTATGTTCCTTGCTACGCTTTTTCTTCTTATACGGGGATGGGGACTGGTCTTTATTGAAATATATATGTTTGTAAGCCCTCAGGGAACGGCTAAGACAGTTATGGGTATCATATCCCTGATTCTTTGCATCATATCCTCCATGTGGATGCTTTTTCTCGAATTTGTGGTTTTTGTTACGGAAAGGCATTGGAGCATTTCCTTTCTCCTGGGTATGTGTCTTTATATGCTTCTTGCGGGGCTTTCGGCTCTTATCCTGGCTGGGAAGGTCAGAACCAAGTGATGCCTTTATGATGGAGGGAATCTGCAGTGGTATTTTTTGAAGAGGATCAATTTGTCTCAAAGCCGCCTGTTTCGTTCCTTTTTGGAAAGACGGTCAAAGTAAGGTATGAGGATATCGAGAGGATCGAGTTTGTCGACGGCGGTGACGTTTTCTTTTACCTGAGTAACGGAAAGTGCAAGAAGGTGTCCGATCCCGGCATTGTTATGTACTACGCCGAATTCGGCGATATGATCAGGAAATACAGGATCCCTTATAAGATGAAGGCTGATGAAGTCGGAGATGCTACCATCGAGACAGTAAGGGAAAGAGCGGCTGTGTGCAAGGAAAGCGTCTCCGCATATCTGAACCGTTCCGTGAAGGAAAAGCTGGGGACCGAATATGAATTCGAAGTCAGGATCGCAGAGAGGATCATAGGCACGGTGCTTGAGTTCAGGCTCCTTAAGGATGGTGTGCTCGCAAAAGAGCTTAATGAAAATGAAGGCCTTGACGGAGATCCGATCGTTGATGAGATGGATATCGCATTCCTTTACGAGTGGGAACCTGTGAGCGAAACCGGAACTTACCTTTTATTGGAGGAAGCGAAGGACAGCGCCGCCTGCGAGAAATACCTGGAAGATGACGTGCTGGGATTTTTCTATGCCCAGTTTAATGACGGAGAGGTTAAGGATATATGATAAGGGAAGCTGTTTACGAAGATCTGGACGGGATGCTGGAACTGTATCTGCACCTGCATGAGACCTCGGTACCGGAGCATGATGACAATCTGGCTAAAATGTGGGATAAGATGATCTCGGATCCCGATTACCACATCGTGGTTAAGGAAATAGACGGGAAGATCGTATCGTCCTGTTCGTGCATCATCATTCCGAATCTCACTCATAATGTAAGGCCGTTTGCCCTGGTCGAATATGTGGTTACACATGCTGACTACCGGGGAAAAGGCTATGCTACGGACTGCCTTAACTATGCGAGGGAGATAGCAAAGCGGGAAAACTGCTACAAGATCATGCTCATGACCGGCTCCAAGAGGTCCGAAACGCTGAGGTTTTATGAAAATGCCGGATACAGCAGCGCAGATAAGACGGGATTTAACCAAAAGCTCTAAATATATGGATTGTTTTGTGACGCAGGCCCATAAGCCTGCGTCTTATTTATTGTGAGGGGATGAATTGTCCAAAAACAGGCGATTTTGTGGTAAAATACTAGTGTTGGCCCGAAGGTCAAATAATTATTTCTGAAAGGGAAAGAGAATGGCTTACGATACTAACCAGTCCAAGGTAACACAGGAAGAATTTGAATACAGCCGCGAGATGATCGGAAAGCTGGCACAATACTTCGAAAATGTTGTCGTCGGACAAAAAGAACTCGAGACATCACTTCTTACGGCTATCCTTGCGGACGGCCACGTTCTGATCGAATCTGTTCCCGGACTTGCGAAGACCACCGCAGCCAAGGCTATCGCCGAAGCGGTTGACGGTAAGTTTTCCAGGATCCAGTGCACTCCGGACCTTCTTCCCGGAGATATCATAGGAACCCAGGTATATAACAGACAGACTTCACAGTTTGATACCGTGCTCGGTCCCGTATTTGCCAACTTCGTTCTTCTCGATGAGGTCAACAGATCCTCTGCAAAGACTCAGTCAGCAATGCTCGAAGCCATGCAGGAGCATCAGGTAACGATCGGAACCCAGACCTATCGCATGCCCGAGGATGTATTCATAGTCATCGCAACCCAGAACCCTATAGAGCAGGAGGGAACATATCCCCTTTCCGAGGCCCAGACGGACCGTTTCATGATCAAGGAAGTAATTTCCTACCCGATCGCGGCCGATGAGGTTGAGATCCTTAACAGGATAGAGAATCATGCATTTGAAAAGAGACCTGCCGTAATGAACATAAGTGACATCGACAGGCTTCAGGATATAACCGACAAGGTTTATGCGGACGAGAGCATCAAATGGTACATCTCAGCGATAGTTACCGCAACAAGAGGCCCCGCAAGACTTCTCGGTGAGAAGACCGCGGCTTACGTGAAGATGGGAGCAAGCCCCAGAGCATCCATCGCATTCCTTAAGACCGCCAAGGCAACAGCTCTCCTTAACGGAAGAACCTATGTCGTGCCCGATGATGTCAAGAGGATGGCAAGATCCGTACTCCGCCACCGCATAGCACTCAACTATTCCGCCATTGCCGACAAGGTAACCGTTGAAATGATAATTGATGGAATCACAGGAGCATTGAAGGCACCCTAATGGAAATTGATTACGATTATCTGGTCGGTATAAGCAAAGATGCGGTCCTGTACACCACCCGCAAGACTACTAACATTCTTGACGGAGGTTACAGTTCGCTTTATATGGGTAAGAGCCTTGAGTTTCATGATCTTAAGGACTATACGCCCGGTGACGATATCACATCGATCGACTGGAAGTGTTCTTCCAGGACCGATTCTATTCTGGTCAGAAGATATATCGCAGAGAAAAAGCACAGCGTACTGATCATCGGGGATACCGGTGCCAAGATGGACGCCGATACTCCGAAGGGTGATCACAAATCGGACATCGCGCTGATGACGACGGGAGTACTTGATTACCTCCTCGGCAGGCAGGGCGCGGATGTCGGCTTTGCGTGCTCGGGTAAGAAGGGTCAGCTTTATACTCCCTTCGGATCGGGCGGCATAAGCGTTGAAAAGCTTCTCCATACATACGGGGAAGCAATCTTTGAAGATCCCGAATCCGATATGAACTCCCTTATCATGGATTCACTCCGTGCATTTATCACGCGCCGTATGATCATCTTTGTCATAACGGACCTTTCCGGACTTAAGACGGTCGAGAGCGAAACGCTTCTGCGTATGACGGATAAAAATGACGTTTACTTTATCTGCATCGATGATGCTCCCGTTACCGGAAAAAGAGTTTACGACCGCGTAGGTGAGAATTATATCGACGGATTCCTTTCCGGAAGCCGCACTCTTAAGAAAGCGGAAGAGCGCGAGAGAAACAGCATCCTTGAGAGGTTCAAGCTGGATGCGCTCAGAAACCGTATCGTGTTTGAACGCATAAGCAGGCAGTCCGAAGTTGTTGACAGTGTAATAAATATGTTTGAAAGAGGTCACAGTGGAATTTACGGTTAACATGCAACCGGAGATGATGTTGAATATCATCTGGCTGATTCTCGGAGGTGTGATACTTATCATCTCCGCAGGCTTCTTTGTGACACTCTTCAGGTTCAGGCTCAAGAAAAGGGTCAGGAAATACAAAGCTCCGAAGCCGGCCAAGAAGCCTCCCATCGAGTACGTAAGGAATCACACGATAAAGCAGATCGATAAATGCAAATATGACCTTGCCCACGGAAGAGCCGATGTCAGGGAATGCTACCAGAATATGAGCACGATCATGAGAAGCTTTGTTACGGATATCACGGGTAAAGATGTTACAACACATACTCTCTCGGAGCTTCAGGTATCGGGGGATACGCGCCTTTCGGATCTTATAGCGAAATGGTATGCTCCCGAATTTGCAATGAAGACAAAAGCTGATTTCATGAACGATGCCGAACATGCCAAGAATGTGGTGAAGAGATGGAATTGATGTATCCTAATTTCATAAAGATGGGAATACCGGTACTTGCGGTAGCGGTTCTTATTCTTCATATCATTCCCGCTCCCGGTAAGAAGGATTATACCGGAGGCCTTAGGACGGGTGCGGCATCCCTTATAAATACGCTCCCGGTCTTTAAGAGAGTGTATCTTCGAAGCAGGATCCTTTCTTTTATCTATGAGCTTTTCATAATCGGTGCTCTCGTTTCATCGCTTTTCCTTATGGCAAGGCCCTACAAGACCGAGAAGATGAAGATCGGTGTCCAGAAGCGTGACATCATCCTGTGTCTTGACGTTTCATATTCACTCTATCAGCTTAATTATGAGCTTGCCGATTACCTTGAAGAGGTTGTTACCGAGCTTCAGGGCGACAGGTTCGGTATCACGATATTCAATACTTCATCGGTTGTATACGTTCCTCTTACCGATGATTATTCCTATGTGGTAACAAAGCTTGAAGAGCTTGAGAATTACTTTACACTGCAGAAGGAATATGAGGATATGCTTCCTCCCGGTGACTGGATCACCTTCGATACCGACGAGGAGTGGGACGCATATTATGACCTGGATAACAGGCTTGCATATATCGAAGCGGGTACGCTCGTCAATAACCATGAGAGGGGAAGCTCTCTGATAGGTGAGGGGCTTGCCTCCGCTCTTTACAGTTTTCCTTCGCTCGGTGACGAATCGAGGACAAGGATCATAATCTTTGCAACGGATAATGCGGATGCATCCAGGGTGCAGGAGATCCCTGATCTTGCGGGTGCGAGTGCTCTCTGTAAGAAGAATGATGTTACGGTCTTTGCGATATTCCCGACGGAGGATGCTTACTTTTCGGATTACACATATTCGGATTACGAAGGCTTTAAGGCAGACCTTAAGGCTGCAGTGGAAAACACCGGCGGTGAGTTCTATGTGCAGAGCCGTTCCGAGACTGTATCATCGATAGTAGAAGAGATAAGATCCCATGAAGCAATGGCCGTTGACGATATCATCACGGAGATCCAGATCGACACCCCGCTTCCGTACATGATCGCTCTGCTCATATGCATTGCGGGTTCATCGCTTGTTCTTTTGTTCCTGAAAGGTAAATAGGATGAGAAACTTAAATCCGGTATTTCCGGTACCTGCTCTCATCGCGGCATTTTCCGTGGCACTTCTGATAGTGCTCTTTGCCTGGATAAGAAGCAGGGAAAGCAGAATAAAGAGTACCTTTGCGCTGATAAGAAGGGCAGCGATACTTGCTCTTTGCTTTCTGATAGCGCTCAGGCCCATGAAGGAAGAGTCCGGTACGGATGTAAGACTCAGCAATACCGATGTCATCTTTGTTCTTGATACAACGCTCAGCATGTGGGCGGATGACGGTCCGAGGTCCACAAGGATGAAGGCTGCGCAGGAAGATATCTCGGCAATCATGGAAGGGCTTCCCGGTGCGAATTTTGCACTGATCACTTTCCAGAATGATGCTACGGTAGCAGCTCCCTTTACTCAGGACATTGAGACGATAAACAGGTATATCAGGAATATCAAAGCCCCGAACAAGAATTACATCACCGGAAGCCGCATGGATGTTCCCTACTATGATATCGAGAACATGATGATATCATCGGACAGGAAGGAAAACCGGCAGATAATAATCTTCTTCTTATCGGACGGTGAGGATACAAGTCTCGATGATACGCCGTACAGCTATGAAGCTCTGGAGACCTTCGTAGACGGAGGTGCGGTCATAGGATACGGCACGGAAAAGGGCGGTTCGATGCAGGACAATTACGGTTTTACGGTCTATTCATCGACTTCCTGGGAGATCGGTGTATCGCGCATGGATGAGGATAACCTCGAAAGGATCGCCGACGAACTCAGTGTCGAATACATTCACCGCGAAAGATCGACGCACTTTACTCCGATCCTTGAAGAAATCATGGAAGAGAGCGGAACCGTCACCGAGAAAAACAGCGAATATACCTATTTCGGAGATACATATTATAAATACGTGCCCTACCTTCTTGTGCTGCTCGCACTCGAGCTGCTTGTGGGAATAAGGGATAACGCCAAGGCAAGAAAGAAACATGGCAGAAAGAAACGGAAAGAAAAAGAATAAGACGAAGAAGAGACATTACGTATCTGTCTTTACATGGGTTGCAATGCTGCTTGCCGGTCTTGCGACGCTCCTTTTTGCACTCTTTTTCATCCTCGGATGGACGATGAATGCATATTATGTTTCGGAGGCGAAGAAGGGAATCTATCATCCGGAGATGGAGAGGTTCTTTACACGTATTCCTTTTCCGGATGAGTATGTGATCTGGTACAACATCGGCAATTACTACTTCGACAAGGGAGATTACGGCAAGGCTGAGAATGCGTATTTACAGGCGATAGAATGCGGTATCCCATACGAGAAGGAGTGTCCCGTCAAGGTCAATCTGGCGCTTTCGATGATGTGGCAGATCGATGAGGACGACTGGGATGAATTCTACGAATGTGACGGTCCCGATAACGTTACTGCCGGTGCGAGAAGGGTTGAGAAGATTCTTAAGGATGCGAGGAAAGTTCTCATTGAGGACGGATGTGCACATGAAGCCGATGAGAAGGGACATGACAAGAACGCGCAGACTCTTAAGGACGAGATAGACGAGCTCCTCGAAAGGAGCAATCTCGAGGACGAGGAAGAGAAGCCGGAAGAAGACGATGAACCCGGCGAAGATGAAGAACAGCCCGAAGACGGTGACGAAGAGGAAGAAGATGAAGGCGACGAAGGCGCCGATGAAGAAGAGATAATGGAGCATATCCAGGAAATGCTCGAAGAGAACCAGGAAGAAAGAGTCGATGACCAGGAGCTTTACCAGGATCTGTACGGCTACGGGATCGACGAAGGTTCCCTCGAAGGCGAGCACGGAGAAGTGTGGTAAACATCAACTTTATTGAGATTACAGATATAAATGCACCGGAGCTGGATGTGTTTTCGAGGGTATCGGAGACACAGCTTTACAGGTACTTTGAGCCGGAGATAGGAATATTTCTGGCTGAGAGTGCTAATGTGATTCTGCGTGCGCTTGAAGCGGGATATGAACCTCTTTCTATGCTGGTTGAGAAGAACCGGATTGAGATCGAGGCGCGTCCCGTTTTTGATGCGATTGAAAAAATCTGCGGACGCGAAAAGCTTGAATCGATGCCGATATATACCGCAGAGAGCGATATAGTTACGAATCTTACCGGATATACTCTTGTGCGCGGCCTGTGGATGGTACTCAGGAGAAAGCCTGAAGAATCTGTCGAAAGCTTCTGCAGGGATAAAAAGCGCATCACTCTTTTATTCGATGTAGTAAATCCCACTAATGTCGGTGCACTTATAAGGTCTGCCGCTGCTCTCGGAATGGACGGGGCACTTCTTTCATATGCTTCCGTTGATCCGCTTACAAGACGCTCAGCAAGAGTGAGCATGGGAACCGTCTTTCAGATCCCCTGGACTAAAGCTGCCAGGGAGGAGTCAGAAGGGACAGGCCTTATCAGGCAGCTGCAGTCGTATGGCTTTAAGACTGTTGCGATGGCGCTTACCGAGGATTCGACAAGTGTCGACAGCGATGAGATAAGAGCTAACGAAAAGCTGGCGGTCGTGATGGGAAGCGAAGGATACGGTCTTCCGGGTGAGGTGATAGATGCCTGCGATTACCGTGTCATGATCCCGATGTTCCACGGTGTTGATTCTCTCAATGTCGCAGCTGCAGGTGCGATCAGTTACTGGGAACTTATGAAGAGGTAGATGATGACAAAAAAGCGCATCTTCTTTTTAATATCAACACTTATCCTGCTTGGGATAGAGATTCTTATCGGATTATTTACACATGGTTTTGTAAGGAATAATGTCGGAGATATCCTGGTGGTCATATTGATATATTGTCTGGTCAGGACAATTACTCCTTACGTTCCGGGTAATCCTTATATTCTTCCTGTTGCAATCCTTATCTTTGCATTCGGAGTGGAATTCTTACAGCTCTGGGGTTTTTGTGATAAGTTCGGAATTGAAAACAGACTTCTCAGGATCATTATCGGAACAGGCTTTTCCGTGACTGATCTGATCAGTTACTTTATCGGAGTGGTAGCGTGCTACTTTGTGGATGCGTATACGCTGAAGATCAATTTTTGAATTAAACAGGAGATTTGTATGCTGTTGATCGCATTTTTGCTCATTATCCTGATCATTGTTGCACCGGTGCCTGTGATGATCAGCATGCGTAAAAGAAATTCCGGCAGACCTCATTCCCTCGAAGACACCTTTTTACGGATCCCCCCTCCTTAAAAAGGTGTCTTTCTTTTTACAAATCGCTTGCGGGATAAGCCTTCCTTTGTGATAGAATGTTTATATGTTTTCAAACGGAGGCAGTCTCATGCTTAGGAATAAATCTTACAAGGTGTTAGGAATACTGATGGCACTTATGCTGTTCGCAGGGTGCGGTGCGGCAGCTGAGGATACCGCGGAGCCCGAGCTCCTTCTTGGCTTCAGCCAGATAGGATCGGAGAGTGCGTGGCGTATCGGAAATACCCGTGACATAGAAAGCGCCGCCGAAGAGCACGGTGTGAGCCTTATGTTTGAAAACGCGAACCAGAGCCAGGCAAACCAGATCGATGCGATCAGAAGATTTATCGCATACAAGGTTGATGTAATAGCATTTTCTCCGATCGTTGAGGACGGCTGGGATAATGTTCTGATGGAGGCCAGGGAAGCCGGGATTCCGGTCATCCTCGTAGACAGGGATATAAAGACCGAGATCGACGGACTTACCACCTGCCTCATCGGTGCGGACTTCTACAACGAGGGAGTGATGGCAGCGGAGTACCTGATCAGAAAGGCTGACGAACTCGGACTTGAAAGTGTCAATATCGTTGAGATAACCGGAACCGAGAATTCGACTCCGATGAGACAGCGCCAGGCGGGCTTTGCGGATACGATCGCAGGTGATGAGCGCATGCATATCCTGGAGAGCATTGACGGTGACTTTCTTAAAAGCCGCGGTGCCGAGTGCATGAGATATCTCCTTGATACATACGGAGATGAGATAGACGTGGTCTACAGTCACAACGATGAGATGACACTGGGTGCGCTTCCCGAGATAGAAAACTCCGATCTTGTTCCGGGTCAGGATATAATAATCATTTCCATCGATGCCGGACAGGAAGCGATAGATGTTCTCAAAGAGGGAAGGATCAATTGTGTGGTCGAGTGCACTCCCAATCTCGGAGACGAACTGATGGAGACCGCACTCAGACTTAAAAACGGTGAGCAGGTCGAAGCCGTGATACATCCCGTCGAACAGGTCTTCAGTGACGAGATGGATGTGGATTCAATAGGACCCAGAGGATATTAAGACAAAGCGTGAGTAAGATAAAGAGAGAAAACAGCATTCTCGGACGAATCGACAACATGAGCTACAAGCTCGTGTTCATTCTCGTGCTTCCTATTATCCTGAGTATCGTATTCATGCTCGTGTATGCGGCAAAGTACCACAGCTCGATCGTGCGAATGGAAACGATCAACAGCCTTAAGACGGTTGTTACCGAGGATATTCCCGGATGTGCATGGGATATCGTAAGCGGACGTGAGAATATAAATCAGAGTGAGATATATATAAAGATCGGTGAAGTCAACGAGACCATAGACGGGATAACGGAGCGCACCGGAGCGGAGAACAGACTCTCACTGATTGTCGCTTCGCGTACGATGACGACATTGCAGAACTATGTCGATAAGCTTCGTGACAACATCCGTAATGAAGTTCCGGTAGTTGAGAATGAGAAGGTGCTCGAAGAGATCCGTAAGGTTTCCGCACTTGTCGATTCAATGCTGAACGATTACGTCGCGCAGGAGATAACCTCCACGGCGAAGATGAGTGAAAGCCTTATGATCGGTGTCATCATCACCGCGGTACTTGAGACGATCATCGTCATCATGGCTCTGTATATCCGTAAGAGAACCGTTAAGGCAACGGAAAGCTCTGTAAGACAGCCCATCGAAAGACTTGAGGAAGCTGCGGCGCAGATCGCGGAGGGAGCATTCGATGCAAGAATCGCAGATACCGATGTAACGGAGCTCAGGAATCTGACGGGCCGGGTAAATATGATGGCGGATAAGCTCAAGTCCATGATGGATAAGAGTAACCTCGATGCGAAGAACCTGCGCAAGGCAGAGCTCAGGACATTGCAGGCGCAGATCAATCCGCACTTCCTTTACAACACGCTCGATGCGATCGTATGGAAAGCGGAAGCGGGTGAAAAGGATGAGGTCATTCATCTTACGAGCGCGCTCAGCGATTTCTTCAGGATATCCCTTTCATCCGGTGCGGACTGGATACCCATCAGCCAGGAGAAGAAGCACATCGAAGGATATCTTAAGATCCAGCAGACAAGATACCGTGACATCATGCATTATGAGATCGACATACCGGATGAGATAGGAGATTATTACATCCTTAAGCTCCTGCTCCAGCCTCTTGTCGAAAATGCTCTCTATCACGGAATTAAGATAAAGCGCGGCGGCGGTACGATAAAGGTTACGGGCAAGCTTGAAGACGGCTATCTGAAATTCAGCGTTCGTGATACGGGTCTCGGAATGACCGCAGAGCAGCTGCAGGATCTGAGTGAGAGAATGAAGCAGGGCAGACCTGCCGTAAGCGAGGGCGGAGGAGGCTTCGGACTCGTAAATGTGAACTTGCGTATCCGTCTGTACTACAATCTGGAAGACGGACTTAAGATCGAAAGTAATACCGAAGGCACGGAGGTTTCATTCGTAGTACCGTGCAAGAGCAGGGAGGAGATATTCGAAGATGAAAGTATTTCTGGCTGATGATGAGATCGTTGTCAGAGAGGGCATAAGGGAGTCCTTCCCGTGGGATGAGACACCCTACACACTTGTAGGTGAAGCACCCGACGGTGAGATGGCCCTTCCGATCATCCGCGATACCAATCCCGATATTGTCATAACCGATATCAAGATGCCGTTCATGGACGGTATTGAGCTCTGCCGTACCCTTCGTGCGCAGATGCCCTGGATCGGAATCATTGTCTTAAGCGGCTACGATGAGTTCGAATATGCCCGCCAGTGCTTACAGCTGGGAGTGCGCGAATATCTCGTCAAGCCTATCAACTCCGAGAATTTAAGGGAGGCGCTCGATAAAGTAAGCAGACAGCTCGAGGATGAAAGAAAAGCGATAGAGCATGCGGCAAGCCTCCGGAACCGTCTCGGAAATGACGAGCACCTCGTAAGGGAAAAGCTCATCGCATCGCTTTACTCCGAGGATGCGGCGGCAGAGGATGCGGTAAATGTTCTTAAGCATCTCGAGTCAATGGGTTGCAACGTGATCGCACCTTACTATGCGGTTGTAGATGCGGCGTTTGATCCCGCAAGCGAAGGACAGGCCGTTGCCTATACTCTTTCCGAAAGCAGCGGCGGTGTGATGCATTCTACTCCGACAAGAACCGGTTCCGCACTTCTTGTTCTCGGTGATACCGCGGAGGATGCGGAGGAGAGGGCATATGCATTTGCTTCGTCCCTTGTTCAGGAAGCTGAGCGTACGGGATGCAAGGGTATACGTGTGGGAATAGGAGAGATAGTCGGTGCTCCCGAAGATATCCTAAAAAGCTTCAAGGCTGCGCGTCATATAAGACATATACTTGTAGACCGTGCTGAGGAAAAATCCGTGATCCTCGGAACAAGGGAGATGGGAGATGTATCGGGCGATGCGAATACTCCCGCGATGAT
>JAEEGH010005961.1_pt1 | contig 30199 bp, 26 predicted proteins | sample 9134181 | NCBI WGS metagenome assembly JAEEGH01 (sample SAMN16246544, study PRJNA631951) | gut metagenome | biome: gut microbiome; feature: rumen; material: DP-attached | host: Bos | place: Iran: Karaj | collected 2018-10
CCGTTTGCCCGAGCGTTAAAATGAAGGTACAGTTTACCGGTTCCTGGTATGATGAGACTGCCGAGAAGGAAGCAGCTGAGAAGCTGATGAATTCCGGTTGTGTTCTGATCAGCCAGCATGCAGACTCCATGGGTGCTCCTACCGCTTGTGAGAAGGCCGGCGTTCCGGACGTTTCCTACAACGGTTCCACCGTTTCCTCCTGCCCGAACACATTTATCGTATCCAGCCGTATCAACTGGGCTCCTTACTACATTTACGCAATCAACTGCGTAAAGGACGGCAAGGACATTGCCAAGGACTGGACCGGCGGTTTCGCGGAAGGTTCCGTAGAGCTCTCCGCCGTGAACGAGAAGGCTGCAGCAGCAGGCACCCAGGCGAAGCTTGACACCGTAATTGCCGATCTCAAGGCCGGCAAGATCAAAGTGTTCGCAACCAACACATTTACCGTTGAAGGTGCTTCCCTCACCACCTACATGGCCGATATCGACAGCGATAAGGACTATGTCGGCGATACCGAGGTAATCAAGGACGGTTACTTCCATGAATCCGAGTTCCGCAGCGCTCCTGCTTTCGATCTTAAGATTGACGGTATCGAGCTTCTGAACTCCGCATTCTAATTTCGGTTTTATTACTTAACAGGAATAAGACCTGCGAAAGAAATCTATCAGCGGGGCCGATAAGTGCCCCGCTGATATTCGTTTCAGCAATCTGCAACAGGAGGGCTCCGACGTGAGTGCAGTACCCGCCATAGAATTAAAAGGCATCACCAAAACCTTCGGGGATGTGATTGCCAATCAGGATATCAGTCTTTCGGTATACCGCGGCGAGATTCTTTCCATTCTCGGAGAGAACGGAAGCGGTAAGACGACGCTGATGAATATGATTTCCGGCATCTATTATCCGGATTCCGGACATATCCTTATCGACGGGAAGGAAGTTTTAATCCGTTCCCCGAAAGACGCATTTCAGTATAAAATCGGAATGATTCACCAGCATTTTAAGCTGATTGACGTCTTCACCGCCACGGAGAACATCGTTCTCGGTCTTTCGGACGGCCGCTATGATCTTGCCGCTTATGAAAAGCGTGTGCGGGAAATCTGCGACCGCTACGGATTTGCCCTTGATCCGAAGAAGAAAATCTACGACATGTCCGTTTCCGAAAAGCAGACCGTGGAAATCATCAAGGTGCTGTTCCGCGGAGCCGACATTCTGATTCTCGACGAACCGACCGCCGTGCTCACGCCGCAGGAAACCGACCGTCTTTTCGACGTGCTTAGGCATATGCGTGACGACGGCAAAGCCATTATTATCATCACCCACAAGCTGCACGAGGTGCTTTCCCTTTCCGACCGCGTTTCCGTTCTCTGTAAGGGACGCTATGTCGGCACGGTCGTTACGAAAGAGACCGATGAGATGAAACTGACCGAGATGATGGTGGGTGCCAAGGTGGATCTGAACATTCACCGGAGTGACCCGGTGAACCCGACGCCCCGCCTGATTGTGAACGGACTGAACTGCAAAAACGAAGACGGCATTCCCGTACTTAAAAACATATCATTTACCGCGAACAGCGGAGAGATTCTCGGTATTGCCGGCATCGCCGGAAGCGGCCAGCGGGAGCTTCTTGAGTCCATTGCAGGCCTTCAGCAGCTGGAATCCGGTGAAATCTCTTATAAGAATCCCGCCTCCGGGGAGACGGAGAACCTTCGGAACAAATCCCCGCGCCGCATCCGTGAGCTCGGCGTACGGCTTTCCTTCGTTCCGGAAGACCGTCTCGGCATGGGCCTTGTGGGCAACATGGGAATCATTGACAACATGATGCTTCGAAGCTATGAATCCGGCCGCGGCCTCTTCCTGAACCGTACCGCTCCCGCGTCCCTTGCGGATCAGATCATCAGCGATTTACAGGTCGTTACGCCCGACGCGAAGACGCCCGTCCGGCGCCTCTCCGGCGGTAACGTGCAGAAGGTCCTTGTGGGACGTGAGATTGCTTCCGCCCCCACCGTTTTGATGGTTGCTTACCCCGTGCGGGGACTCGATATTAACTCTTCCTTTACGATCTACCGCCTTTTGAATGAACAGAAGGAGAAAGGCGTTTCGGTTATCTTCGTCGGCGAAGACCTGGATGTTCTGATTGAGCTCTGTGACCGGATTCTGGTTCTGAGTTCGGGAAGCATCTCCGGGATTGTCGACCCGCGCAGCACCACTGATGAAAAATCCTTAAAGGAGCAAATCGGACTGCTGATGACGAAGAAGGTGGAGGATTCAGCGCAGGAAACCGCGGCGGAACCCGAAGCGACGAAGATTCCGGAAGCTGCAGAAAGCCCGGAGAATGCGGAAACCGGAAAGGAGGAATCGGATCGTGAGTGAAGCAAAGAAACCAAAGACCGTTCGCGAGCCGCTCTTCCATCTGGCAAAACGCGACAACCTGTCCGGGAAGAAAGCGCTTCTGATCCGGCTCAGTGCAATTGCCGTCGGCATTCTGATTACCTGTATCTTCGGTTTTCTGATCGTCGGCTGGACGCCCCTTGACATTCTGCAGACCCTTATCGACGGTACGTTCGGAACTTCGAACCGCCGCTGGGACCTCATGGAGAAAACAGCGATTCTTCTGTGCATCTCCCTCGCCGTAACACCCGCCTTCCGGATGCGTTTCTGGAACATCGGTGCGGAGGGCCAGACTTTGGTTGCCTGCCTCGTCTCCGGCGCCTGCATGTTGAAAATCGGCGATAAGGTTCCGAATCCGGTGCTGCTGCTGATCATGCTTGCCGCATCGGTCGGCGTCGGCGCTTTGTGGGCACTGATTCCCGCAATCTTCAAGGCGTTCTGGAACACCAACGAGACGCTGTTCACGCTGATGATGAACTACGTTGCGGCGCAGATCACCTCTTATTACGTATATATCTGGTCCGTTCCGAAAGGCTCCGGACACGTCGGCATCATAAACAGCACGACGAAGGCCGGATGGCTTGTGTCCATCGGCGACAAGCCTTACCTGCTGACGATTCTGATTGTTGCCGTCATGACCGTCATCTCGTACATCTATCTCAACCATTGCAAACAGGGTTACGAGATTTCCGTCGTCGGCGAGAGCGAGAAGACCGCACGCTACATCGGCATCAACGTGAAGAAGGTCATCCTTCGGACCATGATCATCTCCGGTGCCATCTGCGGACTGACCGGCTTTCTGCTTGTATCCGGCGCCGACCACACCTTTATCAAGGATTCCGTAGGCGGCCTCGGATTTACCGCGATTATGGTATCGTGGCTTGCAAAATTCAACCCGCTTGCGATGACATTTTTCGCATTTCTCATTTCCTTCCTCGGGAAGGGTTCCAAAGAAATTACGACGCTCACCGGTTTGGATTCTTCCTTCGCGAACATCGTTACCGGCCTCGTAATCTTCTGCGTAATCGGCTGTGAGTTCTTCATCAACTACACAATCCGATTCCGGAAGAAAGAAAAACCGGTTACGGAAAAGCCGGTTGCACCGGCGAAAACCGACGAGCCGGAAGTTGAAACCGAAACTACGGAAAAGGAGGCGCAGTCATGATTATATTTTCCTTTATTCGAAGAGCTGTCATGCAGGGCGTGCCGCTTCTGTACGGTTCCACCGGTGAAATCATCACCGAAAAATCAGGTCACCTGAACCTCGGTATTCCCGGTATCATGTATATGGGCGCCATCGGCGGTGTAATCGGCGGTTTCTTCTTTGAACAGACCGGGGCGGACTTCAATCACTGGTATATCCGCATTCTTGCGGTGGTGGTTGCGCTTTTCTGTTCGCTCCTGTTTTCCTGCCTGATGGGACTGCTGTATTGCTTCCTGACCGTATCGCTTCGCGCGAACCAGAACGTTACCGGTCTTGCCCTCACCACGTTCGGTGTCGGCGTCGGAAACTTCTTCGGCGGCTCCCTGATTAAGATTTCTCACGCGGATGTTCCGACCGTGACGCTTACCAAGACGAGTAACTGTTTTGCAAAGCATCTGCCGTTCGTCGATACGGTGAACAAACTTGCCGCAGACGGCAAATGCCCGAAGATTCTTGCGGAACTCTGCCAGACAATCTTCTCCTACAGCACGCTCGCTTACCTGTCCATCGTGATCGCGCTGATTGCCGCTCATGTTCTGATGAAGACACGCGTCGGCCTGACGCTTCGTGCCGTCGGTGAGGACCCGGCGACCGCGGATGCTGCCGGCATCAACGTAAACCGCTATAAGTACGTTGCCACCTGTCTCGGCAGCATGATTGCCGGACTCGGCGGACTGTACTACATTATGGACTACGCTTCGGGCGTATGGTCGAGCGACGGCTTCGGCGACCGCGGATGGCTTTCCGTGGCACTCGTAATCTTCTCCCTCTGGAGACCGAATCTGGCCATCATCGGATCGTTCCTGTTCGGCGGTCTTTATATTGTCCACAACTACATCGGAGGCCTCTCCATGCAGGCGCAGGAGCTCTTCAAGATGTCTCCTTACGTGATGACGCTTCTCGTTCTGATCTTCGTAAGCATCAAGGAAAAGAAGGAAGCTCTCCCGCCCGCGCACCTCGGACTGAACTACTTCCGCGAAGAGCGGTAAAACACTAAACAAGGGGCTGTCGCGCCAAATGCGATAGCCCCCGTTTTTTATATACGCCTGCGGCTATTTCCCCGAACGGCTTGCGAGGGGACACAGCCGCAGGCTTGCATCTTCTTTATTCACGGGCCATCACATTTGGCGCGACAACTCTGCTGACGGTATACTCCTACCAATTCGTCGACATTCGAAATAAAGTATGATTCAGATTCTGCCTTTTGCATACGGAATTAGAACAATGGATAATTCCGTGGGATTGTTGGATGAATCTCTTTCCTACGAAATATGTCGTACTGTTTGTTTCGTATGAATATCAAGTCAATTTGACTCCCACGAAAACTCCGAAACAGCAAAAAGAGTCTGACTCCTTAAGATATTTGCCTGAAAAATGAGCACAAGCACGAAAAAACTGCCGCCCTGCGATTTCATAATCGCAAATGCGACAGTCCCTGTTTTTTCAGAATGCCTCGGTATGCAACATTTCATCAAATAAATTGCACTTTAATTATCTTTCACCTCAAGGGCTGTCCACTTGAAGGCGTAGCCTTCTCCGGATTTCTTATCGATTATTTCAATCAGGTTCCCGTACTCATCATATTTCACAAGAAGCGTTCCCTCGACGAGCATCGAAGCATCCTCGTATTCGCCGTAATAGTCTTTGAAATAAACGTTTTCACAGTGGCCGTTCTCGTCATATGTAAACTTATGATAGACCCGGTAGTCATAGCTCTCCTCCGGGATGTCGTGCATGAGAACCGGCTGGCCGTATTGATTCAGCTCCAAATCGTAAATCTGCCTCATCGTTCCGTCCGCTTCGAGTCGCTTGTAATCAACTGCAATCAGCTTGCTGAGCCTCGGGCCGAACGGATAACGCCCGTCAGGACGATACCATTTCTGAAACCCCACCATATCGGCATCAGTTCCTTCGGAACGCTCAATATAGGTATCCATCTGAAGCCGCTCGTCGTACTGAGCGTCGACGTCCCATTTGCCGTCACGATACTCCGTACGAAACGTGATGTCCCCTTCATACCGGTACTCCCTGACCAGGTCAAGGGGATACTTACCGAATTGATGGCACTCGTACCGGCTGAGCCTGCCCTCTTCATCAAGCGTAATCACGGCAGTCTCGTATATCTCATACTGATCGTCGCTGTGCTTTTGCACCGTTTCTCTTGTGATGGTCTTCGCATCGTCGGAAAGTTTCCAGGTTACCCGCTCGGGGAGATCACTTTCCCACACGGGAGGTATCTCTATCGAATAAGTATCTACCCCGGGCAGGTCCCAATCATCATACTCTCCGTATTCCTCGGCTGCTTCATATTTCTCACCGGAAATATCCGTAAAAACAACCGATAACGTCCGTTCGTATTCGTCGATCTTCACGACCTTCGTCCCGAAAGGTCCATAGTAGGAATATACTTTCGTAGTTGTTCCATCCGCGGAATGCTCCCGGGCCCACGTCTCACGCCCTTCTGCGTCAAATGCGACGACTTCCCTCGTAAGGACTTTTCCGGCCTTCGCATCGATTGTGTACTCCTCGCACACCTTCCAGACTATGTGATATCCTTCACGTGCCACCTTCTCGGCAAATGGCACGGGCTCCACATCAATGAACCCCTCCTCTGCCTCCTTCGTCGGCTTCGCGGAAGATTTCTTCGACGGCTCCTTATCCTTTGAGAAATAATGGATCAGAAGTACTGCCTGCACAATCAGCAGAAGCACTGCGCACGCAATCGCCACGAGCGGAATAAGCTTTTTGTTTTTGAGATTCCACTTTGCCATTTCCGTCACCTCACAGATGCTTTTGCCTCTCGGCTCTTCACGTTAACAACTCTTATAGTTCTTCGCTCCTTAATTGTTCCAACCGTTCGCTCGGGGAGTCCCACTCTTCGGGCAGTTCCTCCTCGTGAGCAATCAAGACGGAATAGGCGCTCTCAAGCGTCTCCCGGATGGATTCCCGCTCGTCCTCGTCGTCACTTTCATGAAAGGACTGCTCGGCGATGTTAATCAAATCGTACAGAACCGAATATTCTTCCACGGAAAACGGCTCCTCCGGGGTTGCATTTGCCGAAAGGGCTTCCCGTTCCGGCTTCTCAGAAGCGGGATCTGCCGGTGCTTCAGCAGAACTATCCGATAGCACATAATTCTCCCGCGCCCGGTACGGTTTATAAGTAATTCTCCGTACAAGGAAAAGGACCAGACAGCCGATTCCAGCGAAAAGGACCGGGTTTTTAAGATCAGCAGGCAGGTCCGAAAGGAACGAGAGCTGCTCCGGCAGATCGGGCTGCAGGGCAATGACGCATTCCATTCCGAACAGCAGGAGGATTACAAGAAGCAGCAGACCATCCACCAGTCCGAAGCGCCGCTTCGTAAAATCCACCCCCGGCATCAATTCGACCTGCAAGGATTCCGCAAGCTCGATTGCGCCCTTGGTGAAGGTGGAGTTGGTCATGACGATGGCGCGGTCGCATCCGTAATAGGTGGCGGCTGCATATACCTCCTGCACGGCCTTGTTTCCGACCGGCGACTGGTAGTATTTGCATTGCACCGCGCATTTTTCCTTCTTCCGAAAAGCGATAATGTCCGCTCCCTGATCCCTGCTCGCCTGCGTCACGGAGACGTCCCGAAAGCCCTTCTTTCGAAGGTACTCCGCACAGGCCAGTTCATATTCATATCCGTTCATATTTACTTATCCATAGCGCTTGCGCACCGGGGTGCCTCATACAGTTTCCCGTGCACGAAGAAATTATAGGAACGGCAGCCGCCCGCGCAATACGCACCGTGTTTGCAGTCGGCGCAGGGCCCGGTCAGCATGCTTCTTTTGAATTTGCGGTTATACGAAAAGCCGTCCGGGTTCTCCCAGATCTCGCGAAGGCTCTTCTTTCGGAGGTTGCCCTCGTTGAACCGCTCATCGTACATCGATTCGCAGCCGCGTACATTTCCGATGCTGTCGATTCCGACGGCGGAAATCCCGGCGCGGCATCCCGCGAAGACGGCCTGTCCGCTCATGTTTCCGCGGATGCTGCCCTCCTCCGGCGTAAAATACCCGATATTGTCGGCGACCCCCAGAAGGAACGGCGCCGTACGCATGTTTTCTTCGACGAACAGGATGACTTCCCGCGGGTCAAAAGCATAATCAACTCCGATGTTCGCCGCATTTCCCATCGGCGAGCATGCCTGCAGCTGCCAGGCAAAAATCGGATAATTCTTAAGTGTCTCGTAAAGCTTCGGCAGTTCGGGAACATTCTCCCGGTTCAGCGTACTGATCACGGAAACCGGAATTCCGCTCTCGCCGAGTACCTGAATCGCCCGGATGGCGCGGGCGTAGCTGCCCTCCTGGCGGTACTTGTCGTGTACCTCGCGAGGACCGTCCAAAGAAACCGAAACGGATTCGATTCCGACTTCCCGAAGGTCATCAATCAGGTTATCCGAAAAGAGAAATCCGTTGGTGATGATGTTGACGCGGATGCCGTTCTTCGTGAGGCGCGCGGTAATTTCCTTCCAGTCCTTCCGCATGAACACTTCGCCGCCGATCAGCGATACGCGGCGACAGCCGAGTTCCGCAAGCTGATCCGCGACATTCAGGCACTCCTCCGTTGAGAGTTCTCCTTCACGTGCGCGTCCGCCGCGGGAACCGCAGTATTTGCATGAGAAGCAGCAGGCAAGCGTAATTTCCCACACGCATCTTCTAAGCTTAAACTTCATAATCCGGTGTCGGCTCAGCAAAGCGCCGTGCCGCCCCCTCCGTTCAGAATGTTTTTATAGCCGCAATAAGGGCAGAAACGGGCGGTTTTCGGGAATTTCCCGCCGCACATCGAGCAGAAGCACGTATCCTCGCTCGGTTCGGGATCAGCCTCCGGCTCCGCAGGAGTCCTCGGTCCGCCGTTGAAAGGATTCGGAAACGGCGGTGCCGCATATACAAGCATCATCGAAGGTCCGTTTCCGTTGAGGCCGGACATCTGCTGCGGGCCTGCGTAAACCGTCATCATGGAATTCATCATCGGGTTCATTCCGGGGCCTGCATAGGCCATCAGCATCGAAGGATCGTCAAACCGCGGATTCCTCCGCCACTTTTCATTTTCCTTTTCATTTTCCTCTTCAAGCTCTACAACGTTATCCGGATATTCCTTCTTCTCCTCGGCGCTCACTTCTTCGGTGCTCACATCCTCGGCGCTCACTTCTTCCGTGTTCACCTCTTCGGTGTTCACTTCCTCAGTGTTCACTTCTTCATTCCTCAATTCATCGTCCATAGCCTTCTCCTTTCTTTCCGGGGCTGCTTCCCGGCTGTTTCGGCAACTTTCCGTTTGTATGGCATTTTCCGTTCTTATCGCATCTTCCCGAGCGCGTCCGAAAGCCGCGCAAAATCCGACAGCGTCAGCGTTTCTCCCCGGACCGTCGGAGAGAAGCCGAGCTCGGCAAGCGCTTCCGTCACCTGCTCCTTCGTAACCGTAAGCTCCTGCGCGTTGCAAAGTCCGTTCACCAGAGTCTTGCGGCGCTGGTTGAACGACGCGCGGATCAGGGCGAACATCAGCTTTTCATCCTGCACCGAAACCGGAGGCTTATCGTGCAGGGTGAGCCGTATCACCGCCGAGCCGACATTCGGGCGAGGCATGAAACAGTTCGGCGGGACATTGGCCGCCAGGTAGGGCTCCGCGTAGTACTGCACGGCCAAAGAAAGCGCGCCGTAGTCCTTCGTTCCGGGACCGGTTTCCATCCGTTCCGCCACCTCTTTCTGGACCATGACCGTGATGCTTACGACCGGAAGCCGCTCTTCGAGAAGCTTCATGAGAATCGGCGTCGTAATGTAATACGGCAGGTTGGCAACCACCTTGACCGGGCGGAAGCCGTATTCGAACAGAACGTCTCTGAGGTCAAGCTTCAGAATGTCCTCGTTGATGACGCGGAGGTTTTTATAATCCTTACAGGTATCGCCGATCAGGATCGGGATCAGGTTCCGGTCAATCTCGACCGCGATCACGTCGCCGGCCTCCTCGCAGAGGCGCTGCGTCATCGTTCCGATGCCTGGACCGATCTCCAGAACCACATCGTCCTTCGTAATCTCCGCGGCCGCAATGATCTTGTCCACCACGTGCCCGTCAATCAGAAAGTTCTGTCCGAATTTCTTCTGAAAATTGAATTGATACCGCTGTAAAACCGCAATGGTTTCCTTCGGATCGCTTAAATATGCCATTTGTTCTCCTTACTGTCCGCCGCGCGGGGCTTTTTGTTCCGCACCCGGGTCCTTACTTGCCGCCCTCAGCCGCTTTATCCCTGAGCCCGATGAAATAATCCATGATAAGCCGCGTGCCGTCGTCGTAATAATTCTCCTGCGAAACTTTCTCCTGCACGTCCCATCCGGTGTCCGCAACCTCCGAAGCCGTATCCGCGTATTGCTCAAGCGGATGGTCGTCGGCTGCATAGGCCTCCTTGGCTGCCCGGAAGGCATCCGTTTCGTCAAGATAGACCTGGTCGAAATCCGGCATGAACTCCGCGTCTTCCGCCTGGTACTCAGAATACAGACGAGTGCCCTCTTCAAGACCGAATTCGCTCACCAGCGCATTACACATTGCGGATTCGAGGGCATAATAGATATCGTCACAGCCGGAATACGCCGTAATCGGGTCATCGGAAAGGATGCAGGAAATATCTCCCATGAATTCCCCTTCGTTTTCCTTGTAGAACCCTTTCGAATGCGCGGCCTCGTGGGCAATCAGCGTATACCAGTACAGATTATCCACGTACTTGTTGTAAGTAATCTCCATCGTGTACGGGTAGGTGTATCCGCCGATATACATCCAATCGAGAACGTCCGAGCATTTTGCGGCCTTCGGCTGCCCGTAGAAGCCCCGAAGCCTCGGATACCGGTCGGAAAGGTTCTTTAGAGCGCGTACAACCTGCTCATACGCGGTTTTCTTATCGGGATAGATAATTCTTCCGTCCGCGTCCCTCGGAAGCGCCTCCTGGGCGGCACGGAAACGCGCGCCCACCAGATTCCTTACGTAGCGGTACTCCTCTGCCGTATAACCGCGCCGCTTAGGCTCCTCGCCGACAACGTGGCCGTTATAGGGAATCCACCAGTGGAACAGATAGGTCCAAAGGCACAAGGCGAAAACCGCCAGGAACACCTTCATGTAATTCCGATAGAATGCGCTCTTCTTCCGCTCCTTCTTCCGAACCTTCCGTTCAAGCCATCGCACCCCGTAAACAATCGAGAGGATCACGGTCACCACCGCGAACACGAAGGTGAGATACATAACGATTTCTCCGACGGCAAATGGGAAGACATCGAACACTCTCGCGACAACGCCGTGCAAAACCGGATGGATATGGTTCACGTACCAGTCATCGAAAGACTTGATAAAGCTTAACACAAAGAACACCGCCCAGACCGCCGCCACGACGAGCAATATCCGCCAGTACAGGGTGAGCCGATGTTCCTTTGTTACATTTTCCGCTTTTTTACTCATTCTTTTCCTGCTCTTTGATTCCGAATAACTGCCGCGCGTTCGCGGCCGTCACCCGGATTACTTCCTCTTCGGTAATTCCTTTGATTTCGGCAATCTTCGCCACGACATAGCGTAATAGCGACGAATCGTTCCGCTCGCCGCGGTGCGGAACCGGCGCCAGGTAGGGGCAGTCGGTCTCGAGAACGATCTGCGAAAGCGGCGCAGCTGCCACTACGTCCGGAAGGCGTCTCGCGTTCTTAAAGGTTAAAACGCCGCCGACCCCGACGTGAAATCCGAGTCTCCGGTATTCCTCCGCCGTCTCCGGGGAGCCGCTGAAGCAGTGGATGATTCCCCCACGGAAGCCGGGCTTCTTTACTGCCTGCTCCGCCCACTCCCGCATGATTGAAAGCGTATCGCCGTCTGCGCCGCGGGAATGAATGATCACCGGGAGCGAAACCTCCTCCGCAAGCGCCAGCTGGCGCTTAAACCACAACTTCTGCGCTGCGCGCTTTGCGTCCCGCTCCGCCTCGGTAAGCTCCTCCTCGTGGCCGTAATCGAAGCCGATCTCGCCGATGGCAACCGTCTTCGCCTGCCGCGCGAGGCTTCGAAGCTCCTCAATATCCGCTTCCGTCATCTGCTGCGCATAGTCGGGATGCACGCCAACCGCCGCGTAAACGAACGGGTACTCCTCAGAAAGGGCAACCGAAGCGCGCGCCCCTTCCATGGAGGCGCCGACATTGACGACGGTACCGATGCTATGGGCCGCCAAAGAACGAAGCACCTCGTCCCGGTCCGCGTCGAACCAGTCGTCATCATAATGCGCGTGTGTGTCGAAAATCATACTTTTAACCATGCAACCCGTTGGACTGGCGGATCATGTCCTCCACCACGATATCGTAAATCTCGCCGACGGAATTGCCGTACTCGAGGAGCTTCCACGGCTCATTCGTGTGGAAATGGATCTTGATCAGGTCCTCGTCTCCGGCTGCAATCAGCGAATTGCCCTCAAAATGCGAGAGGATATAATCCGTAATCTCATCCTCGTCGAGATCCTTATCCCGACGGTCAATCAAAAACTGCGTGTCATAACGGTATGCGAAAGGATCGTCTTCCGCGTCAATGCTTCGAATCGGTTCCATAGCCCGCCTCCTTCTTTTATTTTCGCGTTAAATGCTACCCCAAGTTGTACTTCTTGTCAAATGCGTCATAAATCTGGTTGAACTCGAGGTTGCCGAATTTGACGCCGCTCAGGTATTCGTGGGTGTCGAAAGCGCCTCGGTCCACCTCGATGACGGCAACGGCGATATTGCTGCAGTGGTCGGAGATTCGCTTATAGTTGTTCAGGATATCCGAAAGGATAAAGCCCATCTCGATGGAGCAGCCGCCCTTCTGAAGTCTTGCGATGTGATTGGTCTTGATCGTGTTGGTAAGCTTGTCGATGACCTGCTCAAGCGGTTCTACCCGGAACGCCAGCTCCGGATTTGCGTTCACATAGCACTCATGCGTCATCGTCAGAATCTCACGGATCGCTCCGGTCAGAACGCCGAGTTCCTCCTTCGCGGCAGGCGTGAAGGAAAGACCTTTCCGGTTAATTTCGGATGCCGCATAGAAAAGATTCACGGCATGGTCTCCGAGACGCTCGAAATCCCCGAGCGCATGGAGAATCTTCGAAATCACGCGGCTGTCCTGCGCGGAAACCGACATCGTGGACAGCTTTACGAGATAGGTGCCGAGGCGGTCCTCATAACGGTCCAGCTTGTCCTCGATTTCCTTGATCTTCGAAACCGCCTCTTCGTCGAAATTATCGAACAGATCCATCGCGGCGAGCAGGTTCTCCCGCGCCAGTCTTGCCATATGTCCGGATACGTTGTTACATTCGGTTACGGCGATGGACGGGGAGCGGAGAAGTCGCTCATCCAGCCATTTGAGGTCGTCTTCGGTCTCTTCCTTCTTCTCGGAATCGCGGACCAGAAATTCGGTCAGCCTTACGAGCGGCTTCGTGAACGGAATCAGAAGGATTGTCGTCAGGATGTTAAATGCCGTATGGACGGCGGCAATCCCGACGCCGTTGATCGGCTTAGAAATAAGATCCTCAAAGAAGATTCCGCCGAGAACAACGAATACGGCAAGCCAGAACACCGCGCCGATAATCTTGATCATGACATGCACAACCGCCACGCGCTTCGCTTTCGTCTCCGTTCCGACGCAGGAAATCAGCGACGTCGCGCAGGTACCGATGTTCAAACCCATGATGATCGGAATCGCCATCTCAAACGTAATACCCGTTCCGGCTACGGCAAATGACATAAGAATCGCGATTGTCGCCGCCGAGCTCTGGATGACCGCCGTCAGCAGAAGGCCGATCAGCAGACCGAACACGGGATTTTTGAACTGTACCAGAACGTCCTTAAACCATGCCGTATCCGCAAGCGGGCTCACGGCATTTTTCATCATCGTCATGCCCTGCATCAATACGGCAAATCCGACGAAAACCGTACCGATGCTGACCCGCCGGTCCTTCTTGCTGAACATGATCATGCCGATACCGATGAACGCGAGGATCGGGGAGAACACTTCCGGCTTCAGGATCGCCAGATACCAGCGGGAGGAATTGATTCCGGAAAGCGTCAGCAGCCAGCCCGTGAACGTCGTTCCGATGTTGGCGCCGAAGATAACGCTGATGGTCTGCTCAAACTGCATAATGCCCGAGTTTACAAGTCCGACGAGCATTACGGTCGTGGCGGAACTCGACTGCATGGCAACCGTAATCCCGGCACCGAGCACAATCGAAAGAAGCGGCCTTGCGGTAACCTTTCTAAGGGTGTTTTCCAATTTACCGCCGGCCATCTTTTCAAGGCTTGTCGACATGACTTTCATGCCGAACAGGAAAAATACCAAACCGCCGATTAAGGTGACGGTAACCTCTAAAATATCGATTTTTATGGCGCGCCTCACTTTCGAGCCTAAGGCTCCGTGTCTTTTCATCACCACTATAACAACTGCTTGGTTAAATGCGCTTTCCCGCTTATGTAAAACTTATGTAAAAAAGAGGCAGCACGCATCCGGACAACACAAAAGGCCCCCGCATAGCGAAGGCCCCATCTGTTATTTCGGAAAATGTACCGTCATTACCGTCCCTTTCCCGACCTCGCTCTTTACGTCGACGGTCGCGCCGTGGTAGGACGCGCCGTGCTTCACGATGGAGAGGCCGAGCCCGGTGCCGCCGACTTCCTTCGAATGGCTCTTATCCACGCGGTAGAACCGCTCGAAGATGCGCGGAAGATCCGCCTTCGGAATGCCGATTCCGGTATCGCTCACCATAAGGAGAACCTCGTTCTCCTGTTCCGCGGTCTTAACGGTTACCGTACCGCCTTCGCGGTTATATTTGATTGCGTTATCGGTCAGGTTATAGACCATCTCGCTGATAATCTGTTCAACCCCGTTAATGTGCGCTTCTTCGCCCTCCACCGTAATGGTAACGCCGTGACGCGCCGCAGGCTCGGAAAGAAGCTCTGCGGTTTCTTTACAAAGCTCTCTAAGCTCAATATCCTCCCGGACAGCCTCCGTCTCACGGTCCTCAATCCTTGAAAGCCGCAGAATATCGCCCACCAGAACAACAAGCCGGTTGGCCTCGTCGTAAATCTTTCCGGCGAACCGCCCGACGTCCTCCTTCTGCGCGATGCCGTCCCGGATAATCTCCGCATAGCCCGAAATGGAGGTGAGGGGCGTCTTCAGCTCGTGGGACACATTGGCCGTGAAATCCCGCCGCATCCGGTCCTGCTTCTCGTGCTCCTCCCGAAGCTCCGTCATCTTATCGTAAAGTTCGCGGTTCTGGGCATTGATCTTCTGCACAAGCGGTCCGAGCTCCGGATAGGTATCCCGGGCGAGCGGACTCGACACGTCAAGCTGGTTAATCGGCCTAAGTAAACTGTCGCTCGCGCGGCTTGCGACGACAAATGACAAAACAAATGCCACCGTAACCAGACACGCGGACGGGAACAGCATCGCAAGAACCACTTCCCCGAGCGTCACGCTTTCGATTGACCGCCAGAGTACAATAATCGTCACCAGGCCGCCCACCAGAAAGGCCGCTAAGGTCATTAAAAAGATTGTAAGAAACAGTCTTCGTTTCATGTTATACCTCATCTGCGCGGATACAGTAACCGACTCCGCGAATCGTTTCCACATAGGAGCCTGCAGCGCCGAGCTTCTGCCGAAGCGTCCGAAGATGCACATCAACGGTGCGGCTTTCGCCCTCGAATGCGTAGCCCCAGACTTCACTCAGAAGCCGTTCTCTTGTGACTACGTTCTGCCCGTTCTGCATCAGAAGCACAAGCATGTCATACTCTTTCTTCGTAAGCTGCACCGGTTCTCCGTCCACCAGCACGCGGTGCGCGTCCAAAAGAAGCGTGAGCCGTCCTACCGTATAGACGCTCTTCTCTGCGGTATCGGCGGAACGTCTTAAAAGCGCGCGGACTCTTGCCACCAGCTCCATCATCCCGAAGGGCTTTGCCACATAGTCGTCCGCACCCAAATCAAGGCCGGTCACCTTATCGTATTCGCTCGCCTTCGCACTCAGGATCATAACCGGAACCTTGGCCGTATCGCGGCCCTCGCGAAGCTTCTTAAGAACCGATAATCCGTCCTCTTCGGGAAGCATGATGTCAAGTATCACAAGGGACGGTAACGTCCCCTCTATCGCCTCGAAGAAAGCGGACGGTTTCGAGAAGCCTGCCGCCTCAATTCCCGAATGGTTGAGCGTATAAACGACCAGTTCACGTATATTATCATCGTCTTCGACAAGATAGACCATTGCTTTCCTCCGAAAGATTCTGCTTAATATAGGTATTATACCAAGAAAAACAGGGGATTTCCACTTATTTTTCCTTTTCATTTGCCGGGAAATCGTCTATAATTCTTCTTGAAATCCGAATCGGGAGAGACTTCATGCGTAAATTGCTCCGTTACATGAAAGGTTATGGCGGGAGGGCTTTGGCGGCGCCTTTGTTCAAGCTGCTTGAGGCCTCCATGGAACTGTGCGTTCCGCTGATCGTAAAGGCCATTATAGACCGCGGAATCGGACAGGCGGACAAGCCGTTCCTGATCCGTATGGTTCTTTTGATGGTTCTGTTCGGCGTGCTCGGCTACGGCTTCGCGCTCTGCGCGCAGTATTTCGCAGCGAAGGTGGCGACCGAATTTACCGGGCGGGTCCGCTATGCTCTTTTCGAGCATATCCAGGCGCTCAGCTTCTCTGACCTTGACAAGCAGGGCACCGCGACGCTGATCACCCGCATGACCAGCGACACGAACCAGATCCAAAACGGCGTCAACCTGACACTTAGGCTGCTGATGCGTTCGCCGTTCATCGTATTCGGCGCTTTGATCATGGCATTTACCGTCGATGTAAAGGGCGCGCTTGTGTTCGCCGTGATCATCCCGCTTCTTTCAATCGTCGTATTCGGTATCATGCTGATCACCATACCGCTCTACCGCCGCGTGCAGACGAAACTGGACTCCGTCCTTTCGAAAACCCGCGAGCATCTTAGCGGTGTCCGCGTGCTTCGGGCATTTTGTAAGGAAGAGGAAGAGGTGCGCAAATTCAACACGCGCCATGAAGCCCTCACGAAGGAGCAGCTTCTTGTGGGGCGCATCTCCGCTCTGATGAATCCCGTCACCTATGTGATGATCAATCTTGCGCTTCTCGTGCTCATCTACGTCGGCGCGCTCCGGGTCGATACCGGGCTTCTGAGCCAGGGTGCCGTCATCGCGCTTTACAACTATATGTCCCAGATTCTCGTCGAGCTCATCAAGATGGCCAACCTGATCCTCACGCTGACGAAATCCTTCGCAAGCGCGGGCCGCGTGCAGGGCATCCTCGACCTGCCTGTTTCGATGACAAATGGCACGGTTTCGGAAGGTTCCGAAGAAGCCCCTGCCGTCGAGTTCCGGGACGTTTCGTTCCGCTACGCGGATGCTTCCGCGGAGGCTCTCAGTCATATCAGCTTCCGGCTGATGCCCGGTGAATCCCTCGGCATCATCGGCGGCACCGGCTCCGGCAAATCCTCCCTCGCAAGCCTGATATCCCGCTACTACGACGCCACCGACGGCGAAGTTCTGGTGCAGGGCGTTCCGGTCAAAGAGTGGGATATGACGAAGCTTCGTAAGCTCATCGGCGATGTTCCGCAGAAGGCGGTTCTGTTCTCCGGCACGGTCCGCTCCAACCTGTTATGGGGCGATAAGAATGCCGAAGATAAAGACCTTTATGCCGCTCTTTCCGCAGCACAGGCGGAGAGCTTTGTAAGAGAAAAGCCCGAAGGGCTTGACGCGCCGGTAACCGCAGGCGGCAAGAATTTCTCGGGCGGCCAGAGGCAGCGTCTCACGATTGCCCGCGCTTTGGTAGGCGCCCCGCCGATCCTTCTTTTCGATGACAGTTCATCTGCGCTCGACTATGCTACCGACGCAGCGCTTCGTAAGGCGATCGCGTCGCTTCCGAACAGCCCGAGCCGCATTATCGTATCCCAGCGGACCGTTTCGATCGCGGACTGCAACCACATCCTCGTTCTGGATGACGGCAACGCGGTCGGTTACGGCACGCACAGCGAACTTCTGAAAACCTGCCCGACCTATAAGGAAATCTGCCAGTCTCAGGAAGATGCCTCGGAGAACGGAGGTGCCGCATGAAGAAACAGACCGTGCGCCGCGTCCTTTCGTATCTCGGACACCAGAAGCTTTTCCTGACTTTGTCGCTGTTACTTTCCGCCCTGTCGGTCGTCTGCTCTTTGTATGTACCGCTTCTTCTCGGCGATGCCATTGACGGCATCATATCGAAAGGAAACGTGGATTTCGACCTGCTCCGCGATATCCTTCCGAAGGCGGCTGTTCTGATCGGAATCTCCGCGGTTGCCTCCTGGATCACGGCAACCATCAACAACGCCATCACATTTCGCGTTGTGAAAGAAATCCGAGAGGAGTTCTTCGAAAAGATTACCCGCGTTCCGGTTTCCTATCTGGATTCAAGAGAGAACGGCGACCTTTTGAGCCGCATGATCACCGACGTTGACCAGTTCTCGGACGGTCTTCTGATGGGCTTCTCGCAGTTTTTCACCGGCGTTGTGACAATTCTCGGAACGCTGTTCTGCATGCTCCTTAAGAGCCCGCTGATCGCGCTGCTCGTTGTCGTTCTGACGCCCGCTTCGCTGCTTCTGGCGAAGTTCATTGCTGGCCGCACCTTTAAGCTGTTCCGTGAGCAGGCGAAGGTTAGAAGCGAACAGACCGGCCTGATCGACGAGATGGTCGGAAACCGCAAGGTGGTTACCGCTTTTTCGCATGAGGAGGAGTCCCTTGAGGCGTTCCGTGAGGTGAACGACCGCCTGACGCACGCTTCGCTCCGCGCCACGTTCTTCTCGTCGCTCACAAACCCGAGCACAAGAATTATCAATAACACCGTATATGCCGTTGTCACATTTGCCGGAGCCTTATCCGTAATTGCCGGAAGGCTGACGGTCGGAAGCCTGTCCGCGCTCCTTGGGTATGCCGGACAGTACGCGAAGCCGTTCAACGAAATCTCCGGCGTCATTACGGAGCTGCAGAACGCGCTTGCCTGCGCGGGACGCGTGTTCGACGTGCTCTCCTATGAGTGGGAAGAGCCTGCCGAGGAGAGTGTTACCGATTTCGTTCCCGAAGGCCGCGTAACCGCGGAGCATGTCGCATTTTCCTATCGGCCCGACCGCCCGCTGATCCGCGATATGAATATCGATGTAAAGCCCGGCGCGAAGATTGCGCTTGTCGGGCCTACCGGCTGCGGAAAGACCACGATGATCAACCTTCTGATGCGCTTCTACGACGTGAATTCCGGCGTGCTTTCGGTTGACGGCACGGATATCCGTACCATCCCGAAGCCGGTGCTTCGTAAGCAGTTCGGCATGGTTTTGCAGGACACCTGGCTTGCCGAAGGATCAATCCGTGAGAACATCTGCATGGGACGTCCGGACGCGACCGAGGAGGAAATGATCGCGGCCGCCAAAGCTTCCCACGCGCATAGCTTTATAAGACGATTGCCGCAGGGCTACGATACCGTTCTGTCCCATGGCGGCGAGGAACTTTCCGCCGGGCAGAAGCAGCTTCTCTGCATTGCCCGCGTCATGCTGGCGCTCCCGCCGATGCTGATCCTCGACGAGGCGACGTCCTCCATCGATACCCGTACCGAACTGAAGATTCAGGACGCTTTCCAGACGATGATGAAGGGACGCACCACTTTCATCGTGGCGCACCGCCTGTCGACCATCCGGAACGCGAACTGCATCCTCGTCATGAAGGACGGCGACATTATCGAGCAGGGCAGCCACGACGAGCTGATGGAGAAGGGCGGCTTCTACAAGGAGCTCGTGCTTGCGGGAAGGAATGGCTGATTATCCGGGAACGACTGATTGTCCGCGGTCCGGACGGACGGCACTCCCCGCCGGCACAGATTGTGTAGGGGGCTTGTCTTTCCGTTTTCGATATCGTATAATGAATATGTTTCGGGCATTTGCAGATCCGAAACAGGAGGTCCATCGGTTTGAATAAACAGAAGATCATCTCAATTGTATCCCTCGTTGTGATTATCGCTCTGCTTGCAGTCACGCGGATTTGCGGCGGAGGCCGCTCCAACGGGAATTCCGTGCCCGGCTCCGAGCCCGGAACGACCGTAGCGCCGACCGATGCTCCGACGCCTGTTCCGACGACGCCCGCGACACCGACTCCCAGTCCGGTACCGACCGATACGCCGACGCCCACTTTGAGCCCGACTCCGACGGCGACGCCCACACCGACCATGCCGCCGGTACCGACGATTGCCCAGGAATATACGGACGCCGCGAAGGCCGTCCTTGAAACCATGACGACCGACGAGAAGATTTACCAGCTCTTCCTCGTGACGCCCGAGCAGCTGACCGGCGTCTGGCCCGTCACCAATGCATATGATAAAACGAAAAATGCCATCCGGCAGAAACCGGTGGCAGGTATCGTATACGCCTCCCAGAACATCGTAGATCAGGGCCAGGTAATGCGGCTCCTTAGTAACAGCCAGGGCTACTCGAAGTTCGGCATGTTCCTTACGATTCACGATGAAACCGGCTCCCTGACGAGCCTTGCCGGAACAAGACGCGTCCAGAAGCCTTATGAGATCGGCAGCACCGGAGATACGAACAAGGCGTTCGAAACCGCCGTTTCGCTCGGTACCGACCTTCTGAAGCTCGGCTTCAACCTGAACCTTTCTCCGACGGCGGACATCACCGTGAACGGCACCTCCTTCGGTTCCGACGCGGAGCTTGTGGCCGGAATGGTAGAGGCTTATGTAAAAGGCGGTCTTTCGGTGGGAATGCCCGGTGTGCTGTGCCATTTTCCGCTGCCGGTCGCAGACCGGAACGAGCGGACGCTCGAAGAGCTCCGTGAGGCGGAATTCAAGACCTTCACGGCCGGACTGGTTGCCGGCGCATCCTTCGTAATGGTAGGCTATACCGACATGGCGGCGCTTTCCGAAACCGGACACCCGGCCTGTCTGAATCCGGATGTCATCGGCGTGCTCAGAAACGAGTTCGGATTCAACGGAATCGTCATGACCGAGGCGCTTGACGCCAAGGCGATTACCGCACAGTACAACGCAGGCGAAGCCGCCGTTATGGCTATTCAGGCGGGCGCAGATATCATCTACCGCCCTGCGGATCTTATCGCCGCGGCAAATGCCATCCGTGACGCCCTCAATGACGGCACCCTCAGTGAAGAGCGGCTCAACGAAAGCGTGCTTAGGATCCTTTCCGTCAAGGCGCAGTTCGGAGTTTTGAAGGAGCAGTAAGTTTAGGCTTCCGGCCGCCGAGGCGCGGTACGGAATTCAAGCAGTAAGCTTCGGTTTGGGAGTTATGAAAATGAAGTAACCTCCGGTTTCGGAGTTATGAATAAAAAACAAAAAGGAGAACCAATCACATGGACAACGAAATGACCCAGCAGAATGCGGACGGCGTCCTTGCCACTTGCATCAGCAAAAAGAACGACAAGACCCCTGTAGTTTTCTATGCGGACCGGATGAACTTCAAGGGGGAGACCATCCTGTACAGCGATGTTGAGACCATCAGATTTGCCAGCAGTCATACCGCTTACAGCCTCATTTTCGAGACCTATTCCGGAATCTGTAACCTCCGCCTGAAGGACGGCCGGAAGCTGAAATGGAGAACCGGTTCCTGGGGCTTCCTCGGAATCCACAGCATTAAGCGCAAGAAAGAACTCTACAGCGAGTTCTTCAGAGCAATCCTTGCTACGGTTGCCAAGAAAATTGCCGCGGATTACATCTCCCAGATTAAACTCGGCGGAACCGTTAAGATCGGCGGAATCACCCTTACGCCTACCGAAATCAGCGGAAAGCATGCCATGAAGAGCATCACCCTTCCGTACAGCGAGATCAGCGGCGCTACCCTCGGCTCCGGAAACATTTACATCAACAAGGTTGAGAAGAACCGCTCCGCTTTCAACGGAATGCCCTTAAGCGTTGACAACGCTATCTGCCTCCTCTACATCGTTAACTCTCTTTGCGGCGTAGAGACGAATCCCGATGAGGCTGCACAGGGCAACGCATAATTGCGCAGCCGGTAGTTTGAAGCTCAAAACCGAATACTTGATGAAAAGGGCCTTTCGCTTGTCAGCGACGGCCCTTTTTGAATGCGAATGATAATCTGATTTTTGACCATCCGGTCCCTTTTGGAACCGGATGTTGTTTTTCTGCCTTCCAATTCCAGTCTTCCGATGGTTCTTTGGAACTGAGAGCAAGATTATCCCTTTTCAGTTCCAGTCTTCCGGCGATTCTTTGGAACTGAAAGCAAGATTATCCCCTTTCAGTTCCAGTCTTCTAGTGGTTCTTTGGAACTGAAGGCAAGATTATCTCTTTTCAGTTCCAATCTTCCGACGATTCTTTGGAACTGAAAGCAGGTTTTACTCTTTTCAGTTCCAATCCTACAACAAATCCCTGGAACCAAAGGCAAGTTTTCCGCTTTTCGGTTCCAGTATATTAGCAAAACCGATTCCCCACAAAAGAGCCTGAAAGCACAGAATCGACAACGAGGGCCCATCGCACTCGGTGCGACAGGCCCTCGTTGTCAGTCTATGTAGTTTCAGAACAGCTTCTCTTCGACATTCGAAAGCGATTCGGCGGCTGTCTCGGCAACCGTTTCAGCAGCAGCTTCCGTCGTCTCCGTTACGGCCTCGGCTGCAGTTGATGCAGTCTCTGCGGCGGCATCCGTTACGTCTTTTACTGTCCCGTTTAAGAAAGCGTTTACTTCATCTTCCGTCACGCCCAGGTCGTCGGCTGCTTCCGCCACTGCCTCAGCTGCCTTTTCGGTAACTTCTGCCGGATCGTCATACTTGGCGAAAGGAAGCGGTTCTTCAGGTTCCTCTGCAGGAACTTCAGCGGGCGCCTCCGCAGTGGTCTCAGCGGATGCTTCGGCCGATACCTCGGCGGGTGCTTCAACAGAAGCCTCAACAGGTGCCGCTACGGGTGCCTCAGCAGGTGTCTCCTCCGGTGCCGCATTCACGGAAGCCGGAACTACCGGCTGTTCAGGTGCTGCTACAGACGGTTCGGGCTCGGGCGCCGCAGGCTGTTCGGGCGCTGCTTCCGGCTGCGTAGGATTCTTCGCTGCTTTCACCGCTGCCGCTTCATCAAGTCGTAAATCCATCCACTTGGCACCAAGCAGAACGATAAATGCCATCGGGATATATGCTATAAATCCGTCACACGGGAACTGATACCGGTCAATTGTATCGCTCCAGCTCTCCGCCGACCATTCCTTCGTAAGAAGCGGAAGAACGTCAAGCGTGATGCTTAACAGAATTCCGAGAATGATTGACGAGCGCATCAGGATGGTGAAGATGCCTGTGGCATTTGCCGCGCGAAGAAGCAAAAACGCGCCAATCAGCATGAACAGAAGCACCAGTCCGGTGATGATGCAGCAATAGATGAGTCCGGTAATCCGCATGTCGCCCCAGGACCACTTGATGCCCTTGTTGTCGTGAATCCAGCGGTAGGTATAGATGCCGAACTCCGCCGTAACAAGCAGTGCGCCGAGGAAGAACAGGAACCGGTTATTGCTCACCATCGAAAGGAACAGCACGAGAAGTGCCGCGATAACCATTAACAGAGATACTGTAGACAGGCGGATGTCCTTGTCGAAGAATTCCTTGAGCGCCTTCAGAACGGATATGTCTTCCGATTTCGCCGTGTACAGAACGGCATAAACAAACGAATATGCCAGCTGCACGAAAAGCAGAAGGAAGCCGAAGGATAGTACATATGAATACTTTTTACTCTTAACTGTCATAAGAAAACCCCCTTTGCATCGGTATTTGCAAGAATAATTTTAGCATTTACCGCGGCAAATGTCAATCCTCTTTACCTCAAGCCGCTTTCCCACACAGTCTTCCGGTCGTTCCTCCGTTAGCGCGTAAAATTCGTCCAGACCCGGTTCTCCTCCTCGGGAAGACCGACCTGTTCCTTACCGAGTGCGATGCTCTTCATCAGAAAGACCATATTGCGGGCAAGGACACGCATCACCTGCATGCCTTCCGCATCCACGCGTCCTTCGCCCGGCTCCCAGCCGTAGATGTTGTTCCAGTACTGGCTCGTCGCCACCGGCATGTTGCTTAACGTGAAAAACTTATTCAATTCGTCGAAGGTTGCGGTGCAGCCGGAGCGTCTCGCACTTACGACGCTTGCCCCGACCTTCAGGCTCTTGTCAAAGTGGGTGCTGTAGAACAGCCGCTGCAGAGCGGACATCAGCGTGCCATTTGCCGAACCGTAATAAACCGGCGACCCGATCACCAGGCCGTCGGCTGCTTCGAATTTGACCGCAATCTCATTCACAATATCATTAAAGACGCAGCGGTGCGTACGCCTGCAGCTTTCGCAGGCGATGCATCCGCGTATATCCTCGCGGCCGAGCTGAATGGTTTCGTACTCCACTCCGAGCCCCGCGAATACTTTTTCCATTTCACCGAGCGCAAGGGCGATGTTGCCGTCCTTCCGCGGGCTGCCGTTTAACAGTAAAACTTTCAGTTTCTTCTCCATGGGATCTCCTCGCGTCAAATGTAATAGACGTAGCCTTCTTTGCGCGGCGCAGGCGGGTTAAGCGGAGCTGCCGCGTAGCCGAGCGCGCAGTGTCCGATGCCTTCATACTCGCCTTCGATGCCGAGCTTTTTGAGAATGGCTTTTCCGAAATCGGACTCGAACTCTTCCTTGGCACGATGAATCCAGATGCTTGCAACGCCGAGGCTTGCCGCCGCGTTCATAAGATTTCCCATAACAAGCGAACCGTCATAAATATGCGTTACAACGGCTTTATTCGCAAGAACGATCAGAATGACCGGAGCTCCGTAGAACGGATCCGTGCCTTCCGGCATGCCGGCAACCTTACGGTTCAGATTGGAAATCGCATCCCTGGTTTCCTTATCCGTTACGGCAATGATGATCGGGCTCTGACGCCCCATTCCGGTCGCCGCATAGGTTCCCGCGCGGAGAATTGCCTTCAGTTCCTCCTCTTTGATCATGTCCGGTTTAAAGTTCCGGCAGCTTCTTCTTGTCTCCAATACCTTCAAAGTTTCATTCATGATACCCGTCCTCCTTCGCGCGTCGCATGTTGCGCAGATTTTAGAAAAAGTATATCGTCGGAAAAGTCATCCGTTCAATGGAATATGTAATGTTAGAATGTGTATTTTCGTGTCACAATGCTAACTGAGATTCTCTTCCTTATAGGCGAAGGAATACAATACCGCAAGGAGCGGGTAGCCACCGTAGTTGCAGGACAGGATGATCTGCTCGTCGGTCCAGCCGCTGATCTGCCCGAAGGCGCAGACGGAGCAGAACACCGCGATGATTCCGAGAAGAAGCGAGCCCCACAGGCTCCACTGTTTCCGCTTTATGAAATAAATCATCATGAAAATTCCGAGCACCAAAACGGCAAATACGACACCCGTTGCCCAGTCCTGCGCACTCTGGATGTTCGACGGCACATTTCTCGTGCGGTCCGGCGCGAAACGGTCTCCGCCGTAGAACGCCGCGTAACGGTTCAGCACCAGATAGAACAGGATGCTCAGGATAAATGTGAGCGCAGGATAGAAAAATGTGAAGTTTATCCGCTTTGTAAACAAGAGGATCAGATACGCCGCAACCGACAGTAACGAGAGCACGAGAATGCCCCGGAGCACGCCGATGTCATAGACATAGGAGCTGTAGGCCACAACGGTGTTGTTCGAATCAAAGCTTCTGGCGTGACGGATCAGTCTGAGAAAAACCTCGAAGAGGAACGGCAGATTCGCAAGAGTTCCCATTACGGTTATGAAAATTGCCGTCGCCTTAAGACCCGTCCTCCGGTCGCTGTCCTTCAGCTCCTCGGGAATCCGGTCATAGCTCGGGCGGGCAAGAGCGGAATCCTCGTACCCCGGTGCGTTGGACTTCGAGATTGCTTCCGCATCCGATGTGGAAGCCAAAGCGGTCGCCGCTAAAGTTCCCGTGGCTGCTGCCATCAGCGCGGGATTCGCCGCATGGTCGGTCCCGTTTGCCCGGTGCATCGCAGCAATCTCCGGGTAAAGGTCGGCAAGCCTTACCACCTCGGCGCCGTTCTTTTCGTTCCGGTTCTTCCGCCGCGCGTTTCCGATGGCGTCGGTCCCCTTGTTGAACAGTTTCTGTAAGATATATCGAAGCACATAAATGCCCACAACGATTGCGACGGCACTTATGATTAGAATTACTCCGGGGTCACCCATGTTCCTTCCTCCCTTTTTCGTTTCCGAACCTTACCGGTTCTGGATGGAACCGCCCGTGAAAGCGGGCGAAGTATACTGCTGAACAACATGTTCCGTATCATCATACGGATTCAGGAAGATCGAATACTCCCCGACTCCTGCTCCGACATACCGATACCAGTCGTACTCGTAGTACTGGTTCGTATCGGGGTTATACCAGTAATTATCAAACTGTCCCATGACATTCTGGACGCGAACCAGAAGGTCCTCCGGAATCATGCCCTCCGGGATTACCCGCTCGCACCGGACCGCGATCAGGCGGTCGTGTTCGAAATAAAGCACGTAGGTGTTACCGTCCGCATATACGAAATCCAGATATTCAAGCGGCACCGAAGACCATTCCCAGTCCTGCTTCGACGGGAGCGCGTAATAGAAGTAACGATCCAGCTCCCCGTAGGTCATTCCGAAGATCTCATTCTCAACAACCAGAATCCCGTCTTCCATATGGAAAGTTTCGCCCGGGTCACGAAGATCCGGCGCAACGGTCGGCGTGGGCGTCGGGGTATAGGTCGGACTGGGCGTCGGCGAATCGGTTGCCGCCGGAGTCATGACCTTCGTCGGCGTCGGAGTCTTACCGGAAGCCTGCTTCTGGGCGGGCGTCACGGCCTTTCTCGGGCTTGTAAGCTGGTTTCCGTTCTCACCGAACGGATGTAACACAAAAAGAATGATCAAAAGCGCGGCAATAAGCGTGCCGATCGCCTCGATGATAAAAATCTTCTTCTCCCTGTTGAAGCGATTCCCCTGCGAGGAACCGTTCTGTAAAGCGCCGTTTCCCTGCCCGGAACCGTTCGCCTGACCGGCTTCCGGCTGCACCTGTACGGCCTTCGCTCCGCAATAAGGACAGAACTCGCTTTCGTCCGGAATCTGCGCTCCGCACTTTGTACAAAACATGGTGTTTCCTCCCGTTTAATCGTTTCTCAGAAGAAGGATGTTTCCGACTTCAGATCCGTCACATACACACGCTCCGCCACCGCATTGTAATCGAGCGTCAGGAACGCTTTCTCAATCGTTGTCAGTACGATGTTGGCTCCCATCCGGGCCGACATTTCAATGGAGCCGTACTTTGTATTCTTCCAGGTGTTCATGCGGAACGCGAAGGAGTGGATTCCCTCCGCGCTGCTTCCGGCGTCCCGAAGCGTTGCCGCGAACGACCCGGAATCCCGGAATATAAGACGGTTATGCTCCGAATCCTTCGTGACATTGATCTTCTGCCCGGAAAGCGCATCCGTATCCATCGCGCCGAGCACTGTCTGCAGGTCCGGGACAACCGTTTTGAACGTTGTCTCCTGCATATAGAAGTCGGCGCTCCGGTTTTTATTCGCCACTCCCTGATCCATCAGCTTCCGGTTTTTCATTCCGATGATCACGCCGGCAATCACACCGACCGCTATCGCTCCGATTGCAATACCAATGCCCCAGTCCATACCGTCTGTCCTCCTTATCCGGCACGCCGCCGAAGTGCCTCTTTTTGCAGAAGCACCATTTAATAAATTATAACACAATATAGCGGAAGTGAATAGTAGGATTTATCGCGATAAATGCGACGCCACCCATACTAACGGTATAGAAATTTCTATTCCGTTGGTACGGATAGTGTCTTTTCTTCTGCCGAACTTTGCGGTATGATAGGGACAGAAAGAAAACAGGAGGTCATCCGATGGAGAATAATCTTGCCGCGAATATAAAAGCGTTTCGAAAGGAGCGGAAGCTGACACAGGAACAGCTTGCCGAGGTGCTCGGCGTCACGACCGGCGCCGTTTACAAATGGGAATCCGGACTGTCCATCCCGGAGCTCGAGCTTCTGATGGATATGGCGGATTTCTTCGACACTTCCGTCGATGTGCTGATCGGTTACCGGGTGCGGGAGAACCATATCGCTTCCGTGACGAAACGGATCGCCGAGTATTGCCGGAACATGAATCCGGCGGCGCTTGCGGAGGCCGAGAAGCTCTTAAAGAAGTATCCGAATTCCTTCGATGCGGTGTACGCCTGCGCCAATGTCTATCTTGTCTTCGGGGCGGAGAATCACGATAAATCCCCAGCGGGGCGGGCGTTACAGCTGCTTGAACAGGCGCTTCTTCTGATTGACCAGAACACGAATCCGCAAATCAGCGGACAGACGATCCAGGGGGACATGGCGGTTGCCTATATGGCGATGGGCGAGCCCGAGAAGGTCGTGGAACTTCTGAAGGCGCACAACGCGAACGGCGTCTACAGCGACTCCATCGGCGTCACCCTGTCGCTTCTTCTGCACCGTCCGGAGGATGCCGAGCCGTTTCTTTCCGACGCGCTTCTTCGGAGCACCAACAGCTTTCTCACCGCCGTATGCGGCTATGTGTATGTATTCCTGAGCCGTAACCGGCCGGATGCGGCGGGCGATCTGGTGAAGCTCGGAATTCAGCTGCTTTCCGGGATGCGGGACGGGGAGCTGTCGGATTTTACGGACAAGGTTTATTCGGAATTATTAGTGTTAAGAGGCTGTACGGAGCTTCGCTCCGGCCTTAAGGACGAAGCGCGGGAAAGCTTAAAAAAGGCCCGCGCGGTGGCGGAGCTGTTCGACCGGGCTCCCGTCTACAGCCTGGACTCCGTCCGATTTGTCTCGCTTCCGAAGGAGTCGAGCGTCCACGACGTCCTCGGCGCAACCGCTGCAGAGGGCATCGCTACGATAATACATTACCTGGATGATTCGGCCCTGTCCGCACTCTTTGAAGAGGTTAAGAAAGATGAATGAATCCCCTAAGACAGCCAATGTATTTAAAAACCGTAACTTCCGGCTGACGTTCTTCGGCGCTCTGGTGTCCGAGCTCGGCGCCGTTTTATACAGCTTCGCCGTCAGCTTTTACATTCTTGAGATCAGCAATAACAATGCCTTCCTGCAGGGTCTCTATCTTGCCGTCTGCGGCATAATGATGCTTCTGTTTACGCCGATCGGCGGCGTTCTCGGTGACCGCATCAACAAGGCCGTGATCATGTTCCTTTGCGACTATGTTAAGGGCGGGCTGATCCTTCTGGCCATTGCTTTGATGCTTCTGTTCCCCGGGAAGAGCGCCCACATCGCAATCCTGTTCGCCGTAGGCATCCTCGGTAACGCGGTAAGCGGCATCTTCTCGCCGGCAGCGGGTTCGCTGTTTCCGCACATTGTAGAGGAAGAAAAGCTGCAGCAGGCAAATGCCTACTTTTCAATCAAAAGCGCCCTGCAGACGATTCTCGGCGTGGTTCTCGCGGGCGTTCTCTACGCGGCCCTTCCGATTCACCTGCTGTTCCTTTTCGTAGGTGTCTGCTACGTTCTGTCCGGTGTTTCGGAGATGTTCATCCGTTACGAACAGGCGAAGAAGGAGGGAAAGCTGACGATCCGTGTGGCATTTGCCGATATGGGCGAAGGCCTCGCCTACCTGAAGACGCAGAAGGCCATCATCGCGCTGATGCTTTCGGTTCTGTTCCTCAATTTCTTCCTTTCGCCGATCGCGAGCAATTTCGTGCCGTTTTTTATCAAAACCGACGTGGCGGGGGCGTCTTCGTATCTGTTTGATCACCTGATGACGCCGGAGCTTTGGTCCTCCGTGTTCAGCGTGATCCTCGGGGTAAGCTCTCTTGCGGGTTCGGTCATCCTGAGCGCGAAGCCGCAGGAAGAAAAATGCGGCCGCAAGATCGCTCTTCGCATTCTTGCAACCGCATTGATTATGACTGTATTGACGGTAAGTTACCATCTGTGCGTGGCAGGCGGGAACTCCCTGAACGCTTTCCTGCTGCTGTTCTCGGGCGGCTGCCTGGTCATCGGCTTTTTGCTCGCCTGCGTCAACATCCCGATCAGCACAACCTTCATGCGGGTTGTGGACCGCGACAAATTGAGCAAGGTCACGAGCTTCTCGAGCATCCTTTCCCAGGGACTGATCCCGTTCTCCTCCATTCTGGCAGGGACCATTCTGCAGACCCTCGGCTGCACGCCGCTTCTGTTGATCTGCACCGTCGGATTTGTGGTTTCCGCGCTGATGCTTCTGTTTAACAAGGATGTAAAGAATCTCTGATCCCACTGTTTAATAACGACGCGAAGGACCTCTGATTCCGCCGCTTCAGCTGTGGTGAGGCTGCTCTACAGTTTCTTCTTCCGGATCAGAACCACGCCGCCCGCAAGGCAGAGGACGATGCATATAAGGACGATAACAACCGGAGTCGAAAAGTCCGACGGCTTCGCGCTTCCCTGAAGAAGGGACAGCCCACCGGTGAGCGCGGTGGGAAGCTTCGCGGGAAGTTTCGGAACGAGCTCTAAGAAAGTCACCAGGAAGAAAACTCCGCCGACGCCCAAAAGCACCTGCATCGTTGTCTCGGCGATTGCGGAGAACAGCCCTAATATC